>Ga0233431_1001350_pt1 | contig 43198 bp, 31 predicted proteins | sample SI_118_April2016_FD_179867 | JGI IMG/M metagenome (GOLD analysis project Ga0233431, IMG submission 179867) | Seawater microbial communities from Saanich Inlet, British Columbia, Canada - SI_118_April2016_200_MG | ecosystem: Environmental > Aquatic > Marine > Inlet | place: Canada: British... | reverse complement strand
GACTTCTTCCAGACTGATTGTCTGTTTGAGCATCACTTCGTAATTGGGTTTCTTGAATTTTCTAGCCATACTCAAAAGTCTATCACCGATTTCGCTATCTCGGATCGCTCTCCGACAAACTGCTAGAATTTTGGAATTTGGATGTGGAACAGGCAGGAACATTCGTTTTTTGGAGAAGTATTTTCCTGAGACAAACATATATGGATATGATATATCACTAGAAAGTTTGGCAATAGCCAAAAAAACGAACCCCAATGCTCAATTTATCACTGAGGATTCTTTAGATAAATATGCAAATATGTTCGATATTATACTAATCGCGAATGTCTTTCATCATATTCCTTATCAGTATCAACATTCTGCAATGCAGACAGCAAAGTTGTTATTAAGGGCCAGTGGAGAGATATTTATTGTTGAGCATAATCCATATAATTTAATGACTTTGCGAGCTGTCAACACATGTGAATTTGATAAAAATGCAGTTTTGCTAAAACCCAATGTGATGAAGGCACTTGTTCGGGAAACAGGGCTAGATATCATCAATCAAGGATATACTCTTTTTTTCCCAACTAGTATTCGCTATTTCCAACCTGTGGAGAAATACATGTCTGGGTTGCCATTTGGCGCTCAATATTATATTCAGGCTCAGAAAAGGTAGATAATAGGCAAATGAAACAAGGCAACAATTCCCAGCTTTTTGCTTTTCTGAAAATGCATGGTTATATGCTTGGTAGTATATTCTTGCTTGGATTTGGAACATTTTCTTACTATCTGGAGATAAGACCATATGCAACCGATGATTTACTGGCGCTATCATTTGGGTCATTACGTACGCCAAGCTCATTTATTACCGGGAAATGGGTTGAATGGTTACCCGCTTATCGCCCCTTGTCTCAGTTCTCTATTTGGCTGCAATTCCAATTGGTGGGCATTGAACCAATTACGTACTATATTATTAATCTCTTGCTTTGGATTGGCTGCGTAGTGATTTTATACTTTATTGTGTTTTATCTTACGAAATCCAGATTTAGTGCGTTTTTGGTTGCTTTGTTGATGATGGTTGATATTCGAGTCGCCACGGCATTAATTTGGATTATTGAGCGCCAAAGCCCTTTAACTGTCTTGTTTGGTAGTTCTGCCATCTTGCTTTTTTTGCATTCGGCCTCCAAGAATCGTGTCAAACCTGTATCCATCTGGATTTTCCTTTTATTGGTTTTCTCAACATTGAGCAAAGAATATGGTTTGGCTTATTCTGGAGGTCTTGTTGTACTCTCAATTTTGTTGTATCGAAATCACTGGAAAACCGTTTTTTTTATAGTATTCTTGGTAGCTATTACTTATTTTGGATTACGGTTTGGCATTGCGAAGACCAGCGTAAGTCTGGATTTTTGTGAAGAGCAAGTAGGCTATCGCGATCAAACAGTCAGTGTATGTTATGGTGACTACGACTTAGGCGATCGAGTAAAGTTTTATGTGTGGAATATTGGTTCGACTTTTGTTGGCACATTTATTCCAAAGGTATTTTCTTCGGTGGGGCAATGGGATGGTTTCCAGATTGAAATGGGGATAAATGTAGTCCCAGATGTTCCCATTTCAATAATCGATTTGCTTTTCATGATAATTACTGTAGGTTTAGTTGGCGTCAGTTTATATAAATCTCCCAAGCAAGCGGTTTTCTTTCTTTCGTTGATCTTGTTTAATGCCATCCTGAATTATTTGCTTTATCGATCGAGAAACCACTTGGTTGGATTGACAGGATTGTATGGCTTACTTGGGATTGGTTTTTATTCACTTTGGCGAGATTATTTACAAAACAAAATCTTGAAATCTTTTATGCCAATACTTGTCCCGATAGTGTTGATAATTATTGGCTTCAAAGCTTCCGGGCTGTCTCATTATATAGAAAAGATGGCTTTGTCATATAGTGAAATAGATAATCCCTGTACCGAGGTTTTTAAACACCCATATTCTCAGTATTTTGATATGGGTGTTGTTCAACAATTAAGAGAGAAATATGAAGTAGATACAGAGTGTTTTGATGAATAACAAACCACAAAATATAAAAGTCGATCGCGAAAATAACAAGATCAGCATCACCTGGAACGATGCTCATGTCAGTGAATATTCATTCTCCCTTTTGCGCCACGCCTGCCCGTGCGCTGAGTGCAGGGGTGGGCACGATAATATGGGGCAAGAGCCAGACCCCGAGGTGTTTACACAACCCCTGGAAAATTCGGCGCGCACACATCTTGTTGATGTTGAGGGAGTCGGAAGTTATGCGATTTCGATTTATTGGGAAGATGGCCATCAATATGGCATCTATAATTGGGATTTTTTGCGTGCTTTGTGTCCTTGCGAGACGTGCCGAGACGCGTAAACTAAAAAGTATATTCCCCTGAAAACCGAAGTCGGGCGTGTTGAGCGCCCAACTTGTTACTGCAAGTGTTCCCGCAGGTTGTGTTCGACAGCATAGGCAGCGGCCTCTGCTCGGTTGCTCACATTGAGTTTTGAAAGAATGCTGCTGACGTAATTGCGTACCGTGCCTTCGCCAAGGAATAGTTCTTTGGCAATTTCCCGATTTGTTTTTCCTTCAGATACAAGGATAAGTACATGCTTTTCTTGTTGGGTTAAATCTGCGAAGGCAGAAGCCTCTTCCTCTTTGGCTGCCCGCCTCACTTCCTGGAAGATGCGTTTGGTTACTGCGGGGTCTAGCAATGCTTCTCCACGACCTACCGCCTCGAGCGCGCTAATTAAATCATCCCCCCCAATTTGCTTGAGTACATACCCTGCCGCACCAGCGCGAATGGCGGAGAAGAGCATCTCATCTTCTGCGTAAGATGTCAGCATAATAACTTGTGTATCGGGGTAACTCTCGGTGATTTTCTCGCAGGCATCAATACCCGAACCGCCGGGGAGGCGGATATCCATAACGACAATATTAGGGGAATATTGTTCAACCAGGTTGAGTGCTTCACGAGCCGTGCCCGCTTCTGCAACGACCTCAAAGTGAGGATGGCGGTCTAATAATGCTTTTAGCCCCAATCGAACGACTTCGTGATCATCTACCAATAAAATGCGCTGTTTCTTCATGCACGATATCTCCTTGTGAGCAGAGTATAGCTCAGAGTTTTTTTGCTGGCAAGTGCGCCGGATTTATCAACGGTAAATGAATTGACGTTTGCCGGAGCTTATGTTGCGGGGTGTTCTCGCCGGAAATCAACAAAGCGATAGCCGACTCCGCGTTCTGTAAGGATGTATTTGGGCTTGGTGGGATCCTCTTCGATTTTTTTGCGTAGATAATTTATATAGAGTCGCACATAATGCGGTTCATCTCGATATTCGTAGCCCCACACCTTTGTGAGAATCTGCTCATGCGTTAGTACCCAGCCAGTATTCTGCACAAGATGGTAAAGCAAGCGGTATTCTGTGGGTCGAAGCTGAACAATTTGATTGTCCACCCATACCTCTCTACGTTTAAAATCAATTTTCAGCCGTTCATCTACATTGATGATTGTTGATGTGCTGCCCTCGGTAGATTCAATGCGGCGTAAAACGGCTCTTACCCGACTGACCAGTTCACGCGGGCTAAAAGGTTTTGTAACATAATCGTCAGCGCCACCCTCTAGACCGCGCACGCGGTCATCTTCTTCCCCTTTTGCGGTTAGCATAATTACGGGAACGGAGCTGAATTCGCGGATTTTTTGTAATATCTGGAAACCATCAATATCTGGCAGCATAATATCTAGGAGAATCAGATCAGGGAGGGCATTGCGCACCTGATCGAGGGCTTCTTTGCCATTGTAGGCTGGAATAACCTGGAAGCCATCATATTCCAGATTTAGGCGGATAAACCGCACCATTCGTTTTTCATCATCGACGACCAAAATTCGGTGTCCCTGTGTTTGTTCTGCGTTCATTGTTATTATTCTCTTACAAAGCTGATGATGTTTTCTGCTTCCTCGCCGGGCAGAATTTCAATAAAAGTGAGCTGAGCAATGGGCCAAAGGACAGTTGTTACACCATGATCTAGAAAGTGTAGCTCTCGGCCATCGCGATAACGAGGGTTGGATACTTTGATGATTTGATCCTCTTTGCTGGGCATTTCATCAATTTCCCCTAAGATGGGATCCTGATTATGGATGTGTAAAATGACTTCAATAGCCATAGAGTTACTCCGCAGATTTCTGGATGAGGATTTGAAATTTGAGTTTGCCAAGCGTGATAATATCGCCATGGGAGAGATCATACTCCGTATGGGCCGAGATTTTTTGACCATTTACGCGGGTACCGTTGGCAGAGCCTAAATCTTTGATGAGCACCTGGTTTCTTTTTAGCGCGATATTAGTGTGCAAGCGCGAGACACCAGCTTCATAAGCATTATATGGCGCTAAATCGATATCCGGCACGACCAATTGTCCTTCGGTGGAACGCCCAATGGTTATATTCTTGTCATTGGGGATGTAGGTGATTTCGCCGGTGTCAATCAGGAGTAAAGCGACGGTGCTGAGGGAGAATTCGGAAGGCGGTTGCGGGAATTTTGGGGCTGTGTTGCCAGATATGCCCGAAGTATTAACAATCCGAGCAGGTTGGATCACGGTTGTATCAATGGTGTCTAAAAATTGTGTACCGCATTGGCTGCAGAACATGGCCCCGTCTAAATCCTGGTGTTTACAGTTATGGCAAGTAATCATATATTAGAATCCTGTTTCTTCCCATCCGGAAGCAGCAATGCACGCGTGCCGTATTTTATTCGCTTCCTGCCTTCTGCACTTATGCTGTGCGTGGTTTGCAAATGTTCAACCTCGCTGAATATTGCGGAAGCTAGCTTGTCTTCACCTTGTGATAATAACTGGGTAGCCACATTTTTTAAACGCTGCTGTGCCTGATTATACTCTCCTTGTGATATCTCGTGTTGAGCTTGTTCCTGCATTCGGTATAAGTTCAAGCTCGAAAGCGCTTTGCGAATTGCCACTGGGGGTGTTTCGGGCAAAGATGCACTTTCGACCGATCTGGCCAAATAAAATGGCAGTTGGTAAGATTTATCTTCCGTGGGAATATCGAAGGTCAACTCCCCGGTGATTAGGAGCGCTTGTTGTACAGCTTTTGGCAAAGGCTGAATGATTAATTCAAGCAGGATTTGTTGCTGGCTTTGCCCGGGGATGGATCCCAGCCGCAGCGGCGTCTTTGTGGGGAGAATGCTGGCTTCTGGTTTTAATCGCAAAGCAGATTGTAAATCAACGCCGGGGCCTAATTCAAAGTGGAAATTGATATTTTCAGCCAGTGTTTTCCTCAGATTGTTGATTTTATTTGTGAGTAGATGATAAATATCACGCGGTTTTTGAACATAGGCGCAGTACCCACCCGTGCGGGCGGCCAACTCATCTAAAAGCTTGTCATTCCATTCGCCGCCGATACCCAAACATGTGATGCCAATATCCTGTTCGGCTGCTTTATCAGCAAGTTTCAGGCTGGTTTCCTCGTCGCCGTAAGTGTGCCCATCCGTGATCAGAATTAATTGATTGGTATATCGTGGCTGATAAAAACGCTGCAATTCAGAAAATCCAGCCTCCAATCCCTTGAAAATTTCTGTGCCTCCATTGGCTTGCAATGCGTGAATCCGACTCTCAATGTGGCGGATATTAATATGAGAATTGGCTTCAAGTACTGCAAAAGCGCGGTCGTCAAATGCAATGATGGAGGCCATATCTTGCGGGCGCAACTGGCGCAATAACTCAATGGCTGAGGCTTTTACAATTTCCAACCGCGTGCCTTGCATGGATGTGGATGTATCTAGAATAAGCGCAATATTGAGCGGTGGGGGTGGTGAACTCGCTTGCTTTACGTTTTGCAATATATCCATGCTGATCAGCGCATAGATATATTGTGGTTCAGATGAATGGTAAAGGGTAGAGCGGCTGAATTGCGTTTCTATGCGGATTGGGAGCGAGGCAAGAATGTCCGTCTCGAAGTCATTGTCGTACGTTTGACGTTTTCGAGGATTGCTGAGAGTTTCATAGGCTTCTTTGATATGGATAAAATGTTCGGTAGCGCCAGCTTCTACATTAACGTCAGGGTGTAAGTGGCGCGCAGCTTTGCGATAAGCTTTTTGGATTTCAGCTTGTGTCGCATTTTTTTGTAGTCCCAGACTTTTGTAAAAGTTTTTTTTGAATGACATCATCTAAATTTGGGCCGAATCAAATTTATGCAAGAAATACCTAAAAATAGGATTGTGTGGGGTGTTTTACCCCATATATCCTTATTGTTGGCACATTTTTTAATGAAAAGCATAAGCCTGATTCAGGGAAGACGTATGAGAAGAGCTGTTATATTATCGGGGCCGCCAGCATCGTTGGCAGCAGCTACCATTTTCTGGCAGGCCTCATTCAGTGTTGGGGTTGTGTTGGCGATATTGCCAAGCGTTGTTTCAGGGACCAAACCCCACAAACCGTCGGAACAAACTAATAGATAGCCCGTTTCAGGTGCCAGGGCGGTGATGATCTCTGGTTCAAAAGGCTCCCCCTGACCCAGAGCACGATATAGAACATTTTTTTGCGGGTGGACGGCTGCCTCATCTGCAGTAAGCTGCCCCAACTCTTCCAGCCGTTTGACAAGCGAGTGATCGCGGGTGAGCGCATGCAGTGTATTATCCTTGCTGATTGCATAAACCCGGCTATCTCCCACATGTGCAATCGCCATTTGGTTATCAACGATCAACAATGCGGTGAGCGTGGTCCCGCCACCGGGCGCGTTTTCGAGAATGGTTTCATGTGCTTTGATAACGCCCTCAGCGAGAATTTCGCGCAAGGGAGTTTCGGGAGGCTCGGGGTTTGTCTGTATTTGGCTGCGGTAAACCTGATCCAAGAGGTGGCCGGCCATGGTTAGCGCAGCGATTTCACTGGCAATTTCGCCATATTGATGTCCACCCATGCCATCCGCGACGATATAAATTCCGAAAGGAAATTGGCGTTCATTCCCTGCCAGCATCGAAGTCATTATAAAAAGGGCATCCTCATTGTGATCGCGTTGTTTGCCCACTGATTGATAGCTACTGGCCTGGAGTTGCGAAAAATCGGCACGAATTGGGGGTATGCTTGTGATGCTATCCAGATGTGGTGATAAGGGCCGGGTAATATCTTGCGCGCCACTCATGGGTTTTGCTGTTGAAATGGCAGATTCATTTTCTTGATCCGCAGATGGCTTGGTTTGTCCAAATAGGCTTTTTAAAAAATTATTCACGAATGCTGACTCCTGTTGAGTGGGTGCATGCCAGGTGAGCAGGATTCCATATTTTGAGGTGGATCAAGCCCGAGTGAGTCTGAATTTCCATTAGATTGGCAGCGCATAAAGAAAATGATTCAATGATCCAATATATAAGATATTATTGGCAATCGTGGGGGAGCCTGTAATTGCGCCGCCGGTATCGAATTTCCAGCGTAAATTACCGGTTTTGGCATCCAGGCAATAGATATTGTTGTCGATACTGCCGCAGTAGATAGCATCGTTATGCAGCAGGGGAGAGCTTGAAACCTGGTGTCCAGTTGAGAAGTGCCAGGCTTCTTTAGATGTCTGCAAGTTGATACAGTAGATATTGCCATCGGCAGAGCCGATATAGGCGAATTGGTCTGTGACAAAGGGGGATGAGATGGTACCCCGCTCCATGCGGAAGCGCCACATGGGCCAGCCGGTTTGTGCGTTCACCGCATAGAATTGGCCGTCTACAGAGCCGAAGTAGACCACGCCGTTATTTATGCTTGGGGATGAAGTTACCGCTCGTTTGGCATTTGCGCGCCACCGGATTTTTCCATTGAAATCGGCAAAAAATAAATCGCCGTTTTCGGTGCCAAAATAGAGGCCATCATTGATGAGCAATGGCTTTGACCGCACAAGAGCCCCTGCGTTGATTTTTGTTGCCCGTCTCCCCGTGGTGGTGTTAATAACATGAATGTGTTCGTCGTCTGAACCAATGAAAACATGCCGGTCTTGTATGGTTGGGGTTGAGCGGATTGGGCCATCTGTCGAGTAGCTCCATTGCACACGTCCAGATATGGCGTTGATGGCATAGACACGATGATCTTCTGAACCAAAGAAAACGCTGTTTTCGAAATAGGCTGGTGTACCGGCGATTCCGCCTTCGCTGGCGTATTTCCACTTGAAATGGCCTGAAGTTGCATCGAGAGCGTAGAGATTGTTGTCGTACGCGCCAATGTAGAGCAAACCGCCTTGCACAATTGCCGAGCCGCGAATTTCATCTTCACATTCGAAATCCCACAACTGTTTAATTTCATAATCTCGAATAATTGCAGCAGTCCCTTTGGGGTGGTAGCTTGAACCACCCTGACGGGCGATCTGTATCAAGGCTTCTTTCATGGTATTGGCATCTTTAAAGCGCTCATCTGCATTATATTGCAGCGCCGTTTCAACAATCGTTTCAAATTCGATGGAAACATCGGGGTTGAGTTGGCGGATGGGTCGCTCGGCGAATGTGAACGGTGCTTCATCGCGTGGATCAATGCTGGTGAGCAAATGATGCAGGGTAGCTCCGAGGGCGTAAATATCCACTTTGGGGGATGATTCGCCGCGGTATTGTTCGGGGGGAGAATACCCCTCGGTGCCGATCATCGTCCCCTTTTGTCCGGCCTGAAACTTTTTGGCAATTCCGAAATCAACCAGAACAACGTGATTCTCCGGTGTCACCATTATGTTGGAGGGTTTCATATCCCGAAAAACAATCGGCTCAGGGGAGCGTGTGTGCAAGTAATGTAATACGTCGCACAATTCAATCCCCCAAATAGCGATTTGTTGTACAGACAGGTTTTCTTTGTTTGCGTTGACGATGCTTTCGAGATCTTTCCCGCGGATATACTCCATTACGACGTACGAGCGGTTATTAATCGAGAAAAAATCGTGAATTTTTGGAATCGCTGCGTGGCTAATGCTTGCTAATAGATTCGCTTCCCGTTCGAAATTGGCGACCATTATTTCGCGTAAAGCAGCATCGGTAACCTGGGCTATGATTTCTTTTACAGCAACATACTTGGTGACAGAAAAACGACTATCCCGCGCCAAGTAAACCGCGCCCATGCCACCCGTTCCTAAAGCCCGCTCAACAAGGTAACGGTTTTCGAGTAACGTCTTTGGCTTTAACTGACTGCCCTGATCTTCCAGTTCGCCTGGGTTGAAATTACGAGTAGTCGTTTGATCTTCCAGAGAATCCTCCTGTACATGCAAGTGTAGGAAGCGAAACGTAGGTGTATTATAGTCAGCAATGCAGAGAATTGCAAACTGTACGCCTGGGGGGTACTGGGTTGTTTTTTATTTGCCCTCTTGCCGGATAACTAATATTCAGGCACAATATCGAGTATAAAGTCCTTTATAGAAATTTAGCATATTGTCTTAGGGTTTACGCAATCTGATGGAAAACTTGTCGAGAATAGAGGCTCGGAGGGTGCGAAGTTACCACACCCCCTGTTTTTGGGCTTTTTTGCGCAAATCCTATATTTGCCCTTCCCACAATTTTCGCAGGAGAAAAAATGTCCAAAAAATTGATGAATTATGTCAACGGTGCATGGATTGAATCCACGGCCACAGAATATCAGAATGTAATCAACCCGGCTACGGCAGAAGTCCTCAGCCGGGTTCCGCTCTCCCCGGCCAAAGATGTGGATTCAGTTGTCCAGGCTGCCTCAACTGCTTTTGATGCCTGGCGACGAACTCCGGCTACTACCCGAATTCAGTATTTGTTTAAATTAAAAGACTTTATGGAAGTGCGTTTTGAAGATTTTGCCCGCACGATTGTGCTGGAGAATGGGAAAACTATTCAGGAAGCCCGAGGTGAGATGCGACGCGCAATTGAGAATGTGGAAACTGCCTGCGGGATTCCGGTACTTATGCAGGGCTATCTGAACGAGGATATCGCCAGCGGTATTGACGAAATGATGATCCGCCAGCCTTTGGGGGTGGTTGCCATTATTGCGCCGTTCAACTTCCCCGGCATGATTCCCTTCTGGTTTTTGCCTTACGCTTTGGCTACGGGGAATACGGTTATCATCAAGCCCTCCGAGCGCTGCCCGATGACCATGCATCTTGCCGTAGAAATCATGGAGCAACTCGACCTACCAGATGGCGTGGTTAACCTGGTCAACGGTGGCCCTGATGCGGTGAATGCGCTGCTCGATCATCCAACAGTAAAAGCGATTAGCTTTGTAGGCTCTACACCAGTTGCGCGGCACGTCTACAGCCGCGGGGCTGCCAGTGGAAAACGCGTCCAGGCCCAGGGCGGGGCTAAGAATCCCCTGGTGCTCATGCCCGATGCCGATGTCGAGATGACCACCCGTATCGTGACGGATAGTGTTTTCGGTAATGCCGGTCAGCGTTGTCTGGCGGCGGCGAATATTATCATGGTAGGCGCAGCCCAGGGAATATTCATCCCCGCGTTGCAAGAAGCCGCTGTGGAACGTGTCGTTGGCTATGGCCTGGATGAGAACACTCAAATGGGGCCGGTCATCACCCCGCAGAGCAAAGAGCGTATCACAGGACTCATCCAGAAGGGCATTCAAGAAGGCGCCGATTTGGTGGTGGATGGGCGTCAGGCGGCCATTGCGGGTTACGAGCAAGGGAATTATCTACTCCCTAGCATCCTGAAAAATGTTTCTCCAAAGAGCGAAATCGCCCGAACAGAAATCTTTGGCCCGGTGATGAGCGTAATGCACGCCGAAACGCTGGGGGAGGCCCTCCAGACTGTCAACGGTGGGGCCTACGGGAATATGGCTTGTATTTTTACCAACAGCGGCGGCGCGGCGAGACGCTTCCGCAATGAGGCTATGGCGGGCAATATCGGCGTTAATATTGGCGTTGCCGCGCCGATGGCTTTCTTCCCCTTCAGTGGGTGGAAAGATAGTTTCTTCGGCACATTGCACGGACAAGGCCAACATGCGGTTGAGTTCTACACTCAGACCAAAGTTGTGATTGAGCGCTGGCTCAAAGAGTGGGCGCGCGAATTTTAGTGGTTCCGCCGGAAATATGGGATGGAGGCTTTATCGCCATCCCATATTTCCGGCAAGCTTCTTGGGGTGCCAATGAAAGCCCGTGTCACAAAAGTATTTTCCCAAATAGATATCCGTGTGGTGCTGTGGGGTATCATCGCTATTTATACCCTTTTGCTGCCGAATGCAATTGTAGTTTACAGAACTCTGGTGAAATATATCGGCCAGACCGGCGCGGGGAAAATCCCGCTGATCAGCATTCTGGTTTTTGGCAGCGCCTACGCGTGGTACGGGTATCGTAAAACTGGGCATTTCAAGCATCTGTGGTATCTAATGCCCAGCGGATTGATTGCTCTGGCGATCATTCAATTAGAAGCGAATCCGAACAAGCACATCCACATTCCAGAATATGTACTCATGGCCTGGCTGCTTTACGCGGTGCTCTCGAAGGATTATAAAGGTAGCGGCATCTTCGCGCTGATAATGCTGTGCGGATCTTTCATGGGGGTCGTCGATGAGTTAGAGCAAGGCATTCATCCGCGCCGCTTCTACGGGTGGAGCGATATGCTGGTCAATAGCGCCTCAACCCTGATTGGTATTTTTACATTGCTGGGCGTTGCTCGACGATCCACGCGCGATTGGGGGTGGCGTTTATATTTGAGCGACTACAAACACGAAATTAGTGTACTGATCTTTGGTTTGTCGGGCGCCATCTTTATGAGTGCGCAGCTCTTTTTTGTGCAGACCTATAATGTGTTTTGGGGCGCGTATCCGCGCTGGCTTTTCACATGGAATATATTGTTTATCGCAAATCTGCTGATTTTACTCTACCGGCGCTGGCGAATCTTCTGGCAACACTTACCCAATTCGCTGGTGGATGATCTGATTTCGGTGAATGCGTCCGCAATTACCGCCCGCTTGTGGATTTATCCGCTGCTGACCATCGTCGCGTTTATGCACGCTCTGGTCGTTTTTGTGGCGCTCTTTGGGTTGAGTTTTCGATAAGGGGGAACTATTTGACAAGTTTGGGCGTCAGGATATTATATGATTAGCAATTGCATCGCCATTTGCGCGCCGCAGGAGGCATCCGATGAACTCAAAATTTACGCAACCGCACCACCTATTTTCGATCATCAGTACGTTATTTGCGTTGCTGGTGATTATGGCCTGTTCCATTGCCCAGCCGTTTACACAGAACCCCGAAGACGATCAAACCCTGCCGCTTCCCTATCAGGGCGACTCGACAGGCGCGAATGCGGGGGAATCTACTCCGGAGCCGGAGAGTGAAGAAACCGGCTTCGTGGTGATGTTAAGCGATGGACAGCCCCGGCCCCAAAGTGTGGAACCCTTGCCCGTCGCGGCTGGTGAACCCCTGGGGAATGCGGACCTGGCCCGTGTGCTGGCGCGTCTGCCCGAACTTGCTACCACGCCCGCAGATCAGCTCGATTTCAATCTGCCCGACGACGTTCTGCCACCGCCGCGTCCCGGTGAGACTATTGTGGAGGCTTTCCCGCCCGAAGAGGGTACTCAACCAATGGGCGTGGAGAGCGGCCCGCTGGAAGTGCTGCGCTATGCCCCCGAAGGGGAGATACCGATTGCGCCCTTCATCAACATCACCTTCAACCAGCCGATGGTGCCCCTGACCACTCTGGCCGATCTGGCTGCCGCAGATGTGCCCGTGATCGTTGAGCCGCCGCTGCCGGGAACCTGGCGCTGGCTGGGCACCAAAACACTCAACTTCCAATACGATTCCGAATTAATCGATCGCCTGCCGAAGGCCACCGAATATACTGTTACCATCCCCGCCGGGACGCAGTCGGCCACTGGCAGTGTGCTTGCCGATGCGGTGCAATTTACCTTCAGCACCCCGCCGCCAGTCATGCAGAATTCCTACCCCTATGATGATGCCCAACCGCTGGAGCCGCTGATCTTCGCGTCTTTCGATCAACGTATCCAGGCCGCCGCAGTGTTGGAAACGATCAGCATTACCGCCGATGGCGCGCCGGTCGCCGTGCGTATAGCCACAGACGAAGAGATTGCCGCCGATGAGACAATTCAATCGTTGACTGGACACACCCTCGAGAGCCGCTGGCTGGTTTTCCGCCCGCTGGAGCCGCTGCCTACGGATGCTTATGTTGAAATCCGTATTGGCCCCGGCACGCCCTCCGCGGAGGGGCCATTGCTTACACAGTCGGCGCAGAGTTTCAGTTTTCACACCTATGCTCCGTTGCAGATTGTGGATTATGGCTGCTCGCATTGGGATGATGAGTGCCGCCCGCTGATGCCCTTCTACATCGAGTTTAATAACCCGATTGATGTGGAAAGCTACACCGAAGCGATGTTGCGAATTTCGCCCGAATTGCCCGGCGCTTCGCTGGATGTGATTGGCGACACGATTACGATTCGCGGTGCGTCTCAGGGGCAGACCACCTACACGGTTACAGTGGACGGCGCGATCCGTGATGTGTTTGGTCAAAGCCTCGGTGAGGCCGAACAGCTCAAATTCCGGGTCGGTTCCGCCGAGCCTTTCCTGATCGGCCCTGACGAGCTGTTTGTCACCCTCGATCCCTCTGCCACAGATCCGGCTTTATCTCTTTACACGATGAACTACGACCGCCTAAATGTGCGCGTCTATGCTGTGCAGCCATCCGATTGGCCGGATTTTCTGGAGTATATGCGCCGCTTCTACGAGACTGACCGTCCCGGCGACCCACCCGGCGAGAAAGTGCGCGACAACGCTGAACGTATTGATGCGCCTTCGGATTCGCTGGCTGAAGTTCAGATTGATCTCAGCGAATATCTAAAGGGCGCTACGGGTGGGCAGTTTGTTGTGATTGTCGAACCACCCAACGGCCTGTTCCAGCAAGATAATTATTGGGAGACGGTTCACACCTGGGTGCAGGTTACGCAGATCGGCCTGGATGCTTTTGCCGATGCCAGCGATCTGGTCGTGTGGGCCACCGCGCTGGTCGATGGTAAACCGCTGGAAGGCGTGAGTATTGGCGCATCTGGCGCAAATATGAGTACCGATGCCGAAGGTGTGGCGCGCTTCGCCATCCCTGATGGGGGCGTTGAGCACCTGACAGCTCGCCTGGGCGACGATACCGCCATGCTGCCGCGCTCCACGTACTATTGGGGCGGCGATAGCTGGCATCAACGTGCCGTGTACGATGAATTGCGCTGGTTTGTGTTCGACGACCGCCAGATGTACAAACCCGGCGAAGAAGTGCATCTCAAGGGTTGGCTGCGGCTGATTGGCGGCGGTCAGCGCGGCGATGTGGGTCTTGCGGGGGATGGCATTACCGCTGTGAGTTACGATTTCATTGGCTCGCAAGGCAACGAGATTGGTAGCGGCAGTGTCGATGTCAATGCTCTGGGTGGTTTTGATTTTTCGTTCACACTGCCCGATAACGCCAATCTTGGCTATGCCAGCATCCAGTTTAACGTCCAGGGTAGCCTATCAGGTTCAAGTGGAAGCGATTATTATCACAGTTTCCAGATTCAGGAATTCCGCCGCCCTGAGTTTGAAGTCAATGCTCGCAATGAGAGTGTGGGGCCGTATTTCGCGGGTGATTCAGCCATGTTGGCTGTAGAAGCTAAGTATTTTGCAGGCGGCCCGCTGCCCAATGCTGAAACCACCTGGTGGGTGACATCCTCGCCGACGAATTATCAACCCCCTAACTGGCCCGATTTTTCCTTTGGCTACTGGACCCCCTGGTGGTGGTGGGGTTGGGATGGCGTTTCCGCTGATACAACCACCGAAACTTTCACCGGTCTGACCGATGCCGCCGGAGAGCACTTCTTGGGCCTGGAATTTGGCGCCGCCGGAGAGCCGCGCCCGTATAGCATCATGGCCGAAGCCTCAGTGATGGATGTCAACCGTCAGGCCTGGAACAGTTCCACCAGTTTGATGGTGCATCCTGCCGACCTGTATGTGGGTCTGCGCAGTGAGCGTTATTTTGTCGAGCGGGGCACGTCTCTGGAGATCGAGTTGATCGTTACCGATCTCGACGGGAATCCCGCCCCCGGGCGCGCTATCGAAGTTGTTGCTGCCCGCCTCGAATGGAAATATCTCGACGGCACCTGGCAAGAGCAGGAAGTTGACCCGCAGGAATGCGCGGTGCAATCAGGCTCTGAGCCGGTAAATTGCACCTTCAGCACTGAGATTGGCGGGCGTTACCAGATCACCGCCGCAATCACCGACGAGCAAGAACGCCAGAATCAGAGCCGCATCACGCGCTGGGTCAGCGGCGGCGAGCAGCCGCCCTCCCGCGAAGTTGAGCAAGAAACGGCTACCCTGATCCCCGACAAGGATAGCTACCAGCCCGGCGATGTGGCCGAAATTCTGGTGCAGTCGCCCTTTAGCCCTTCGGCAAGCGCAGGACAGGCCCCGACCGAGGGCCTGCTGACCGTCAGCCGCAGCGGGATGCTCTACACTGAACGCTTCACTCTGGATGGTGGCACGGTCACTTTGCATATTCCCATCGAAGAAGCGCACATCCCTAATCTGAACGTGCAGGTCGATTTGGTTGGCTCGGCTCTACGCCTGGACGATCAGGGTGAACCTGTCCCCGATGCGCCGCCGCGCCCAGCTTATGCCAGTGGCACGCTCAACCTGAGCATCCCGCCCTTGCAGCGCACCCTGGCGCTGGATCTCTCCCTCGAAGAAACCGAACTCGAACCCGGTGGTAGCACCATGCTTTCGGTGATGCTTGCCGATGCCAATGGCGCGCCGGTTGCCAACGCTGAACTCGCCGTCGTCGTTGTCGATGAAGCCATTCTGGCCCTGACCGGGTATCAGATGCGCGATCCGGTTTCTGCGTTCTATTCGCATCGCCCCGCCGACCTCAGCAGCCTGTATGGACGCGCCAGCATCATTCTGGCTGATCCTATGGCGTTGGCCGATGCCGCTCGTTCTGGCGAAGCATTGGTGGAGGCTACTGCTACAGCTCAAAAAGTTGGCGGTGCCATTGAAGAAGCCGAGATGGCGCTAGAAGCCGCGCCTGCACCCGCCGCCGAAGGCCTTATGGCCGATATGGATGATGGGAATGCCGCGGCCGCGCCCATCGCCGTGCGCGCCGACTTCAACCCCCTGGCAACCTTCGCCCCCACGGTTTATACCGATGAAATGGGCGCGGCACAAGTCGAAATTGATTTGCCCGACAATCTCACGCGTTACCGCGTCATGGTCGTCGCCGTGGATTCAGGTGGTCAGCAGTTCGGCTCCGCCGAAGCTAATCTCACCGCCCGTTTGCCGCTGATGGTGCGCCCCTCAGCGCCGCGCTTCCTCAATTTTGGCGATAGTTTTGAACTTCCCATCGTCCTTCAGAATCAGACGGATGACATCCTGACGGTAGACGTTGTCGTTCAGGGCGCGAATATAATCCTCACCGACACCTCCAGCCTGCGCGTCGAAGTCCCCGCCAACGACCGCATCGAAGTGCGCTTCCCCGCCGCTACCGATATGGCGGGCACAGCCACCTTCCAGATTGCTGCCGTCTCCGGCAATTACGCCGACGCCGCCACAGTCGAGTTGCCTGTCTATACTCCTGCTACGACCGAGGCCTTCGCTACCTATGGCGTGGTGGATGAGGGCGCTATCGCCCAGCCTATTGCCCGCCCTACGGATGTCTTCCCCCAGTTTGGCGGCCTGGAAATTCAAACTTCTTCCACAGCGCTGCAAGCCCTCACCGACGCGGTCATGTACCTCGTTGGCTACCCCTACGAGTGCTCCGAGCAGCTATCTTCTCGCATCATTGGTGTGGCTGCTCTGCGGGATGTGCTCACCGCCTTCGAGGCCGTAGGCCTGCCCTCCCCCGAGGCTATGGAATCCGCCGTCCAGCGCGATATCGAGCGCCTTAGCGGGATGCAGAATTGGGACGGCGGTTTTCCCTATTGGCGCCGCGGCCAGGATTCGATCCCCTTCAACACCATCCACGTGGCCCACGCTTTACAGCGCGCCCAGCTCAAGGGTTTCGACGTTCCCACCAACCTGCAAGAAAATGTACTCTACTACCTGCAAGACATCGAGAGCCACTACCCCTACTGGTACAGCCAGAACACTCGCTGGACATTGAGTGCCTATGCTCTGTATGTGCGGGATTTGATGGATGATTCCGATCCGGTGAAAGCGCAAGGTTTGTTGGATGAAGCCGGTTTGGAGAATCTCTCCCTCGAAGCGGTGGGCTGGATTTGGTCGGTGTTGGTCGATGCCCCCGGAGCGGATGCTACCCTCGAGGCGATTCGCATCTACGTTGGCAATCGCGTTGTCGAGACCGCCGGAGCCGCTAACTTCACTACATCCTACGATGAGCAATCCTACCTGTTGCTGAGTTCTAACCGCCGCACGGATGCCATCCTGCTCGATTCCCTGATAGCTGACAACCCCCAGAGTGATCTGATTCCCAAGCTGGTGACTGGCCTTCTGGCGCATCGCACGCGCGGTCACTGGGGCAGCACCCAAGAGAATGTCTTTGTGCTGCTGACCCTCGACCGCTACTTCAACACCTATGAGAGCCAGACTCCTGATTTTGTGGCCCGTATCTGGCTGGGTGAGACCTACGCTGGCGATCACGCCTACGAAGGTTACACCACTGAGCGCCATGAAACCAATATCCCGATGGAGTATCTCGTCTCCGGCGCAGACCTGCAAGATTTGGTCTTGAGCAAAGAAGGCACCGGACGCCTGTACTACCGCCTGGGCCTGAGTTATGCCCCCACCGATCTGAACTTGCCCCCGCTCGATATGGGTTTCGTCGTCACGCGTGAATACGAAGCCGTTGATGACCCTGAAGATGTTACCCGCGACGAGGATGGCGTCTGGCATATCAAAGCCGGGGCACGCGTCCGTGTGCGCCTGAGCATGGTCGCCGATAACCGCCGCTATCACGTCGCCCTGGTGGATCCGCTGCCTGCTGGTTTGGAGATTGTCAACCCTGCGCTGGCGGTTTCCGGCTCTGTGCCGCAAGACCCTGGCAGTTCTGATTATCGCTACGGTTGGTGGTGGTGGGGAACCTGGTATGAACACCAGAATATGCGCGACGAGCGCGCTGAAGCCTTTACCTCCCTGCTCTGGGATGGCGTCTACAAATACACCTACATCGCGCGCGCTACCACGCCGGGGACGTTCGTGGCCCCACCCGCCAAAGCCGAAGAAATGTATTCCCCCGAAGTCTTTGGCCGCAGCGCCAGCGATTGGGTGATTGTGGAAGATTAACAAAAAGAGAGCGGCGGGCGTTACGCCCGCCGCTCTCTTTTTGCGCTTGCCTAAGCTTATCGGGTTCTATTGGTGCGGAAAAGATCATTGATCGGCGCGAAAATGACGTTTTTCGTCATTTTCTTGACGAATGTGGCGTTTTGCGCTATTATCCTGCTCATGGTAGACGAAATCGATCGAGAAATCATTCGCTTGCTGCAATATGATGGCCGGATGCCGTTTACGGAAATTGCCGAAAAAGTAGGTATTTCGGAAAGTTCTGCCCGTCGGCGTTTCAATCAGATGACCTCGGATGGTGTTTTGCAGATCGTCGGGATTGCCGACCCGCAAGATTTGGGCTGGAACGAAGCCGGGATGATTGGCATCAGCGTGCAGCCCGACAGAATCAACGAGGTTGCCAAAGAAATTGCTCAACTGCCTGAGGTTTCTTACCTATTTCAAGTCGCGGGTGAATTTGACCTCTTTGCCGAGGTTGTTTGCAAGGATCGCCAGCATTTTGTTTTTTTTCTGAACGATAATCTGCAAAAAATTCCCGGTGTGACCAATACGCGCTCGTTTTTAATGTTAAAAATGCACAAATTATCCTATCGTTGGGGTCATGCCGAACCGCCAAAACCATAAACAGGAGTTGAAAATGCCCGGTGAATTTGCCGTAGAACTTATTAATGTTGCCAAGCAATTTGATCAAGTCGTCGCGGTGGATGATGTCTCGCTTCAGATCCGCGATGGCGAGTTCTTTTCGCTTTTAGGCCCCAGTGGATGCGGCAAGACAACCACGCTGCGCATGATCGGGGGTTTCGAAATGCCTACTGCCGGGGATGTGCTGATTGGTGGCGAAATTCAGGGGTTTAAACCGCCCTTCCAACGTCCGGTCAACACCGTTTTTCAAAGTTATGCTCTTTTCCCTCACATGACGATTTTTGATAATGTAGCCTTCGGCTTGCAAATGAAAAAAGTTGCTAAAAATGAGATCAAAGAACGCGTCAACGAGATGCTCGAATTGGTGCAATTGCCCGGCGTGGGGCATCGCAAACCCGATCAGCTTTCGGGCGGGCAGCAACAGCGCATTGCCCTGGCTCGGGCGCTGATTAATAAGCCAAAGGTGTTGTTGCTGGATGAGCCATTAGGCGCGTTGGATTTAAAATTGCGCAAAGCCATGCAGCTTGAACTCAAAGCTTTGCAGCAACGCGTAGGTATCACCTTCATCTATGTCACGCACGATCAAGAAGAAGCCCTGACGATGTCGGACCGCATTGCGGTGATGAACGAAGGCAAGGTTTGGCAACTGGACAACCCGGAGGAAATTTACGAGCATCCGGCCAATCGTTTTGTCGCCGATTTTATTGGTGAAACTAATTTCATGGAGGGGAAAGTCTCGCGGTTGACGGATGAGCGTGTTTTTGTGGCTGTAGATGAGCAAGTCCCGGTCCCTTTGTTGCCCACGCGTGATGTTCAGGTGGGGCAGGCGGTGACGGTGGCTGTACGCCCAGAGAAGCTCTCTGTTTCGGCGGAGAAAAAGCGCGAGGTCGATATTCCTGGCACGGTTGATGAAGTCATCTATATTGGCACGGATATACGTTATATCGTTCGCATCACAGACGGAACTACCCTGGCAGTACGCGAGCAAAATCGTGGCGGTTTGTCTGCACAGCGCTTCAGCGCCGGAGATCATATCCACATTGGTTGGTATGCCCGCAATGCCAGCTTGTTGACAGAATAACGTCAGGAGATGTTTGATGCAAACTGACAAACGAAAAAAATGGCGCGTTTTTGGCCTGATTTTCCCTAGTCTATTCTGGTTAGTGGTGTTTTTTGCCATTCCTCTGGTTTTAGTGTTGGCAATGAGTTTTGGCGAGCGCGGCACCTACGGTGGCGTCGAGTGGAATTTGAATCTGGAGAATTTCGCCCGCTTTTTTGATTTTTCAGACCCGCTTTACCTGCGCATCTTTGGGCGCACCTTGTATATTGCTGCCATTACAACCGTAGTTTCTTTTCTAATTGGCTATCCGATGGCGTTTTGGATTGCATCCCAGCCGGAGAAGCGGCGTAATTCCTTGTTGATGATGTTGATGCTGCCCTTCTGGACGAATTTTCTGGTGCGCACCTACGCCTGGATTCTCATTTTGCGTGATCAGGGTGTGATCAATACGATTTGGGTTGGCCATATTCACAATGCTGCGCTATGGCTAGAAAATACGCTCCCCTGGCTGCCACTGGAAGGGTTTGTGCAGGTTACAGCCAATCCGCTGCCCCTTTTTGGCACCACACTGGCAATTGTCATCGGCTTGGTTTACGGCTGGCTGCCCGATATGGTGCTGCCCTGCTATGCAGCAATAGAACGCTTTGATGGTTCGCTGGTGGAAGCCGCCCAGGATTTATATGCCAATCGCATGCAGGCATTCATTCGGGTGATTTTTCCGTTGACTCTCCCTGGGGTGATTGCCGGTTCAATTTTGGTGTTCATCCCCTCCCTGGGGGCGTACGTCACGCCCGATCTGTTAGGAGGCGCCAAATCGGTGATGATCGGCAATGTCATTTATTCGCAATTCATGTCGGCCAGGGATTATCCATTCGGAGCAACGATCTCATTTGTACTCATGGCGCTGATGTTGGCCGGTACTTTGTTCTACTTCCGCTTCACCGTCGCGGGGCAGAAAGGAGAACCTAATCATGGCTAGCCGCCTGAATCAGAAACCGTTGAAAATTCCTTTGCGGCTGAAAATTGGCCGTTACGCCCTGACTGCCCACGGGTTGATGAGCTACTTTTTCTTGTATGCGCCGATCATTATATTGATTATTTTTTCGTTCAACGCCTCGAAATTTGTTACTGGCAGTTGGCATGGTTTTACTTTGGAATGGTATAAAAAGTTATTCGTTGACGAAGCTATCGGGGCGGCTCTGCGAAACAGTCTTTATGTTAGTTTGATTGCAACTTTTATTTCCACGATCTTTGGCACGATGGTTTCCCTGGCGATGGAACGCTACGATTTCTGGGGCAAGCTGCCTTTTGATGCGCTGCTCTACCTGCCGATTATTATTCCCGATATTGCTATGGCGGTCATGCTGCTACTTTTCTTCGTGATGGTCAAAATGCCTCTGGGACGGCTGACGATCATCATTTCGCATATCGCTTTCGATATTTCCTTTGTGGCGATTGTTGTTCGCGCCCGTCTGGCACAATTTGATGATGCGCTCGAAGAGGCCGCTCAAGATTTATATGCCAATAATTGGAAGACGTTCCGCTATGTAACTTTTCCGTTGTTATTGCCTGGTATCCTGGCCGGAGCGCTGCTGGCTTTCACGCTGTCTTTAGATGATTTTGTAATCACCTTTTTTACATCAGGGCCAGGCGCTACAACACTGCCTTTGCGAATTTACTCGTTGGTTAAGCTTGGCGTAACACCCGAAATCAACGCGCTCTCAGCCGTCATGCTGATGGCATCTTTCGTATTTGTGGTCATTTCATTCTCATTACAGAAAGGAGGCAATGGCAAAGTAGATTTAGTTTAAATAGAATACATCAATCCGAATAATGAACTATGGCTTTTCGTTTACGGTAGCGAAAGCCCTACGAGTATAAAAATCATAACTACTCAGGCTTACGCCTTCGCAAGAAAATCAGTAAAAGTGTGTATTTCATTACCGTAGGCTAAGTAATGGTTTCTAAAGGTGTTTATATGCCAAAGGAGGCATCAAGATGAAAAAAATTCTCGTTCTTAGTATGTTATTGCTCGCATTGTCGCTTGTGCTAATTGGCTGTCAGGGTCAGCAAGAGGCCGCAGCCCCAGCAGAAGCGGAACCCGCTCAGGAAGAAGTTGCTACTGAACTTCACATCTATAATTGGAGTGAGTATATTGATCCTGAGGTTTATACTGCCTTTGAAGAAGAATACGGTATCAAAGTCATTGAAGATACCTTCTCTAGCAATGAAGAACTGCTGGCGAAAATTCAGGCTGGGGCCGCGGGTTACGATCTCATCGTTCCGTCTGACTATATGGTCGAAATTATGATTGCCGAAGGGCTGGTGGCGGAACTCAATCACGCCAACGTGCCCAATATCGCTAATCTCTCCGCGTTATTTAGCGATCCCCCCTTTGATCCGGGTCTGACCTACTGTGTTCCTTATCAGTGGGGTACCACCGGCATCGGGTATAACAGCGAAGTTTTCGAAGATGCTCCCGCAAGCTGGGCGTATATCTTTGATCCGGTGATGGCCGCCGAATACGAAGGCAAAATCACAATGCTCAACGATAGCCGAGAGTCCATCGGCGCAGCGCTCAAGTATCTAGGCTACTCGCTGAACACTACCAACGAAGCCGAACTCGAAGAAGCGAAAGAATTGCTGATCCAGACCAAACCCTTCATCTTCTCGTATGACTCCGATCAATTTGAAGACTTGATCGCAGCAAACGAGGTTGTCATTGGGCATGGTTGGAGTGGCGACTACTTCATGGCCGCTGTTGACGACGAGCGCATCTGGTACGTCATCCCCGAAGAAGGCGGCGTTGTCTGGGCTGACAACCTGTGCATCCCGTTGACTTCAAAAAATCAGGATGCGGCTGAACTTTTCATCAATTACATTTTGCAGCCCGAAATAGCCGCGCAGATCACTAACTTCACCTGGTATGGCAGTCCGGTTGAAGCAGCCAACGAGTTCATTGATCCTGAAATTCTTGAAGAACCAGCCATTTACCCTTCGGCTGAGACGATGGAGCGCCTGGAATGGATTCAGGATGTTGGCGATGCTACCCCGCTGTACGAACGCATTTGGACAGAAGTAAAAGCATCTGAATAAATTGTGAAGAAGTGGGACGTACTTAATTAAAAAGTGCGTCCCACTTGCGAGGATGAGCTATGTATATCAACGGAAAATTCACCAACGGGAACTCCGTCGAACGCATCCCGATCATCAACCCTGCCACCGAAGAAGCCTTCGCCGATTCAGCCCGCGGCACCATCGAAGATGCGTTTGTTGCCGTCGCGGCTGCCAAAGTGGCTTTTCAGGAATGGAAGCGCACCCCGGCCAACGAGCGCGCGGCTGCTTTGCACGCCGTGGCTGCAAAAATCCGTGAACATCATGACGAAATCGTACACCTGCTGACGCTCGAAGAAGGCAAGCCCATCCCCGAGAACGATGAAGAACTTTGGTGGGTCGAAGAAACTTTCGACTACTACGCCGAGTTAGCGCGCCACGAACGCGGGCGCGTGATTCCCCCAGGCGATCCGGGACAGTTCAATTTTGTGATTAAAGAACCGTATGGCGTGGTGGGCTGCATTGTGCCCTGGAATTATCCGCTTTTGTTATTGGCCTGGAAAATGGCCCCGGCGCTGGCTGCGGGCAATACGGTGGTGATTAAGCCTTCGGAGTTGACGCCGCTGGCTACCCTGAAGTTGGTCGAAGTGGCCTGCGATCATCTACCCCCGGGGGTGGTCAACGTAGTGACGGGCTATGGCCCGGAGGTAGGCGAACCCCTGGTGACGCATCCTGATGTCCCGGTGATCGCCTTTACCGGCTCGCTGGCTGTTGGACAGCGCATTGCCACATTGGCTGGACCAATGATGAAGAAACTGCATCTCGAACTGGGTGGCAAAGACCCCATGGTCATCGCTCCCGACGCCGAGATGGATATGGCTGTCAGCGGGCTGGCCTATGCGGCCCTGATCAACACCGGGCAGGTCTGCACCAGCACCGAGCGCGTGTATGTGCATGAGAGCATCTTCGGGCAATTTAGCGAAGAACTGGTCGATTTTGTCGGAAAACTGCGCATAGGAAACGGAATGGATAAAGGCGTCGACATCGGGCCGATGATCCGCAATCGGTTTCGCGAGAAAGTGGAAGGCCAGCTTGCGGAGGCACAGGCTGCGGGTGCAAATATCCTCATCGGCGGCCAGCGGCCAGCCCAATTTTCACGCGGGTTCTTCCTGGCTCCTGCGGTGGTTACCGGCGTGGATCATAGTATGCGCCTGATGCGTGAGGAAACCTTCGGGCCAGTCATCCCTCTGATGCCCTACAAGGATTTCGACGAAGCCATCGCGCTTGCCAACGATTGCCAGTATGGGTTGGGCGCGACGCTGATGAGCCGCGATGCCCGTCTGGTGAAGCGCTTTTTTGATGAAGTCAAAGGCGGCACGATCTGGATCAATGACCCCCTGACCGATAATTTCGCCGGGCCGTTTGGCGGCATGAAGATGTCGGGCCTGGGCCGCGAACTTGGGCAAGAAGGTCTCGATGAGTACTATGATGTCAAACATGTTCATTGGGATATTGAGGGCGGCGTGAAGGACTATTGGTATCCGTATTAGCTTGCAGCTTCAAGCGGCAAGCCAAAAGATGCAAGCTATGGGCATGAAAAGGATGTAAACAGTGGCGCGAGATTTTAAAAAGATCATCGTCTGGCAAAAGGCTGATGATTTGGCCGTGGCGATCTACGGGATTACGCACTCATATTTTCCAGATGCCGAAAAATATGGTCTTACTTCGCAAATTCGCAGAGCGGCTGTATCTGTGGCTGCCAATATTGCGGAAGGGTCAGGTAGACACACACCAGCCGATTTTTTGCGCTTTTTAGGATTTGCTCAGGGATCACTTTCAGAAGTTGAATACCATTTGCATTTAGCTCACCGTCTGGGTTATGTTGACGATGCTGTATACCAAAACCTGGAAGACCAGCGCGCTGAAGTTGGGCGGGTTCTTACAGGTTTTATCAAAGCCGTTCGTAAACAGAAGAATGCTTGAAGCTGGAGCCTTGAACCTTGAAGCTAACATCTTTTTGGACTGACAAATACCCCCGCCCTGCTGATTTGTCGGTGGTTGCGGAACTGCCCACCGAAGTGGATGTTGCGATCATCGGTGGCGGATATACTGGCCTGAGCGCGGCGCGTACGCTTACGAAGAGCGGCGTTTCGGTGGCTGTGCTGGAACGCGAGATGATTGGCTGGGGGGCATCTTCTCGCAATGCGGGCATCACCGGATGCGGCCTGAAACGCGGCACGCCCGCAGTTTTTGAGCGTTACGGCGAAAAATATGGCCGTATTTTCTGGCAGGCCTCACTTGATGCGCTCAATCTGATTGAAGAGTTGGTTGCCGAAGAAGGCATTGACTGCGACTGGCAGCAAAATGGTGATTTGGCGGTTGCATTCAAGCCATCGCATTTTGAAAACTTCAAAACCAGGCAGGCCTGGCATAAAAAACATCTAGGCCACGAGTTACGCTTGATTTCCCCCGATGAATTGCGTACCGAAATTGGCAGCGACGCGTTTTTCGGCGGTCTGCTGGACGACCACGGCGCAGGCATTCACCCGGCAAAATTGGTTTTCGGGCTGGCTGAAGTTGCTGCGAAATATGGCGCTCAACTTTTTGAACATGCCGCGGTCACGCGTATTGAAAAATTGGCCGCGGGTTATAACTTGCACACCACCCGTGGCGTGCTGCGTGCAAAAGAAGTTATCATGGCAACCAACGGCTACACCGACCGACTGGTGCGCAAACTCAAACCCCGAGTTTTTGCGGGGGGCAGTTACAGCATCGTGACTGAACCGCTCTCGAAAGACATACAGCACGAAATCAGCCCTCGTAGCCGCGTTTTTTGGGACTCAAAATGGTTTCTCAACTATTTTCGTCTCACCCCCGATGGACGTCTGCTGTGGGGTGGTCGCAACAATTTGAGTACAAATCTGGATTTGAGCGAATCTACCCAACAATTGCGCGCCGGAATGCTGCGAGCATTTCCGCAGCTTGCGGATGTGGCCGTCACGCACACCTGGACGGGGCAGCTTGGCCTGACCTTCGACTTGATGCCTCATATTGGGCGCGTTGAAAATATCCATTACGCGCTGGGATATGGCGGCCACGGCTTGCACACGGCGTTGTGGCTGGGCCATGAATTGGCGCAAATGCTCACCGGCGAAAAATCAAACTCACCTTTCGCTGAAATTTCACATCAAACCTATTTCTTTTATCGCAACCGCACCTGGTTTTTGCCGATGGCGGCGTTGTATTATCGGATAAGGGATTGGCTATCTTGACAATGGTTGGCAGGTTACAGGTTGAAAGTTGATGGTTCAATAATTTTCAACCTGCAACCTTAAACTTTCAACACAAGGTTAATCACTATGGCAAATAACATTGATGTACTCTCCCCCGTTTGGACTCATCTCACGCAAATTCAGCCTGTGCGCGCCGAAGGGATTTATCTCTACGACGCCGAAGGTCAGCGCTATACCGATTTCACTTGCGGAATTGGCGTAACCAATACCGGCCACTGCCACCCCAAAGTGGTCAAGGCCATTCAGGATCAGGCCGAAAAACTGATCTTCGGGCAGATGAATATCGTCATTCCGCCCATGTCGCTGGCGTTGGCCGAAGCCCTCAACGAAATCACGTCCCCGGAGATTGATACTTTCTTCTTCTCGAATAGTGGGGCAGAAGCTATCGAGGGCGCGGTTAAACTGGCGCGTCATGCCAGCGGCAAGCGCAATATTGTTGTCTTCCAGGGCAGCTTTCACGGACGCACCGCCCAGACGATGGCGATGACGACCTCGAAGTATATCTATCGCTACAACTACCAACCCCTGCCCGGCGGCATTTTTACCGCGCCCTTCCCATACAGCTATTTTTACGGCTGGGATGAAGAAGAGACGATTGACTTCTGCCTGAAAGAGTTGGATCGCCTCTTCCACGGAGAGACATTGCCTGAAGAAACGGCGGCTATCGTTATCGAGCCGGTTCTCGGCGAAGGGGGCTATGTCCCCGCGCCGGATGGTTTTATGCAGGCCTTGCGCCAGTTCTGTGATCAGAATGAGATTTTATTGATCGCTGACGAAGTTCAGACTGGCTTTGGACGCACGGGCAAGTTCTTCGCCTGTGAATATTCTGGCGTTGTACCGGATATATTGGTGATGGCCAAAGGATTGGGTAGCGGCGTGCCGATCTCGGCGATTGCCTCGCGTCGCCAATTGATGGAAAAATGGAAGCCTGGTTCCCACGGCGGAACCTATGGCGGTGGCAGCGCCATTGCAGCGGCGGCAGCCCTGGCGACCATCCAGGTGATGAAGGAAGAGAAATTGGTTGAAAATTCTGCTGCCCGCGGCGAGCAATTACTGGCCGCGTTGCGCAAGCTGCAGGCCAAATATCCAGTTATCGGCGATGTGCGTGGCCGCGGCTTGATGGTAGCGACTGAGTTTAGCAAACCCGATGGCTCACCGGATAAAGAAACGACCAAAGCGGTTGCGGCTGCCTGCATGAAGAAAAACCTGATGCTCCTGACCTGCGGCACCTACGAAAACGTCGTCCGCTGGATTCCACCCTTGATCGTTACCGAACAGCAAATCGCCGAAGCACTGGACATCTTCGAAGTAGCTTTAGCGCAGAACGCATAAAAAATATCAAACACGGAGACACGGAGAACACTGAAAATTTAGAAAAGACAAAAAACTCCGTGCGCTCTGTGTCTCCGTGGTGAATTATTGAATATGGAATCGAATCGGCTTTTGGAAAACCGTGTTGCCCTGATCACTGGCGGCACCTCGGGCATTGGTAAGGCCACCGTGCGCGTGTTTGCCGAAGCCGGTGCAAAAGTGGCCTTCACGGGCCGCCGTGCCAACCTGGGCGAAGCCATCGTCACCGAGATCAATGCCGCAGGTGGGCAGGCGCTTTTTGTCCTCGCCGATCACACTCGCCCGGAAGATTGCCAGCACAGCCTTGAGATGGTTTTAGCCGAATTTGGCCGTCTGAACATTCTCTTCAACAACGCCGGGATCGTCGTCGAGGGCACTGCCGAAAGTACCACCGAAGCCGATTGGCAAGACACCCTGAACCTTAACGTGACCGCTGTTTGGCGTATGAGTAAATTGGTCATTCCACACATGCGCCAACAGGGCGGCGGTGTAATTATCAACAACGCCTCCGACTGGGGGCTGGTGGGCGCGCGTAACGCCCTGGCCTATGCCGCCAGCAAAGGCGCTGTGATTCAGATGACCCGTAGCATGGCGCTCGATCACGCCCATGAGCATATTCGCGTCAATGCGGTTTGCCCTGGTGACACGATTGTCGAACGCTGGCTGGAAGATGGCTATTTTCGCGGCAGCCCTCCCGTCACCGAAGCCGACATCCAACGCGATAGTTCGCATCTGCCCATGCGTAGAGCCGCCCGCGCTGAAGAAATCGCTCAGGCGGTGCTGTTTTTAGCCAGTGATATGTCATCGTATATCACCGGCGCGGTCCTGCCCATTGATGGCGGCAATACTGCACAATGATTCATTTACAGGTTGAAGGTCGAAAGTCTAGCCTTCAACTTCCAACCAAAAATTATGAACATCTGGCGTATTAACACCCAAACACAAGATTATCGTATCGACCCCGTCCAAAATGGTTGGGAAAAACTCGGTGGGCGCGGGCTTCTGGCGCGCATTCTGCTCACTGAAGTTGAGCCTACCTGCGAGCCGCTTGGCCCGCGCAACAAACTCATCTTTGCGCCCGGACTGCTGGTGGGGCATATGCTCTCATCACTGGATCGTATCTCGATTGGTGGTAAAAGCCCGCTCACCGGGGGCATCAAGGAGGCCAACGCCGGAGGACGCACGGGGCTGCAACTTGCCCAATTGGGAATCCACGCCTTGATTATTGAAGATCAACCCCAGAGCGAAGGTTGGTGGACGATCCACCTCTCAAAAGCTGGCATCCGCTTTGAGGATGCCTCTCACCTGGTTGGCCTGGGCGTTTTTGAATCCGCAAAACAACTCGCCCAAGAATTTGGCTCCGAAGCGGCTATCGCGCTAATTGGCCCCGGTGGCGAGATGGGACTGGCCTCGGCGGGCATCCAAAATAACGATAATGATGGCCTGCCCGCGCGCATTGCCGCCCGCGGCGGCCTGGGCGCGGTGATGGGCTCCAAGCGCATTAAAGCGATTGTGATTGACGCTTCCGATGGCGAGAAGCCGCCGATTGCCGACCTGCCTGCTTTCCGTGCGGCCCAAAAAATGTACAACAAGGCGCTTGTAAGTCACCCACAGACCAAAACCTACGCTGATTATGGCACCGCCGCAATGACCAATCTGACCAACCATTTCGGCGCGTTGCCCACGCTCAATTTTTCCAGCGGCGAGTTTGAAGCCGCCGAGAAGATCAGTGGCGAGTATATGCGTGATTTGCTGCTGCAACGCGGCGGCGAAAGCGATACAACCCACGCCTGTATGGCGGGTTGCGCCATACGCTGCTCGAATAATTACGGCGGCGCAGATGGCAAATCGCTGGTTTCACCGCTCGAGTACGAGACCATCGGCCTGATGGGTTCCAACCTGGGGATTGACGATTTGGATACTGTGGCGCTTTTGAATTGGGCAGTTAACGATCTGGGTTTGGATTCCATCGAAGTGGGCGCCGCGTTAGGTGTCGCGGCAGATGCCGGTCTGCTCGAATGGGGGGATGGCGGACGCGCTCTAGAGTTGATCAGCGAAATTCGAGAGGGTACTCCCCTCGGGCGGATTTTGGGCAGCGGGGCTACCACTACCGGGCGTGTCCTGGGCGTGGAGCGGGTTCCTGCCGCCAAAGGCCAGGCTATTTCAGCCTACGATCCGCGCGCCATCAAGGGCACTGGTGTGACCTACGCCACCTCGCCCCAGGGTGCAGACCACACTGCCGGGCTGACGATCCGCGCCCAGGTGGATCATACCAAGCCAGAGGGACAGGCGGCGCTCTCGCGCGGCGCGCAGATCAATATGGCTGGCTACGACACCCTGGGAGCCTGCATCTTCGCCGGGTTCGGCTTCGCCGCCGCGCCCCCGGAGACGATTGCCTTCCTGCTCAACGCCCGCTACGGCTGGAACGTTGGCAACGATATTTTGCAAGTGTTGGGCCGCGAGACGCTGGAACTGGAGCGCGAATTTAATCGCCGCGCCGGGTTTACTGCCGCCCATGACCGCCTGCCCGAATGGCTGACCCGTGAGCCGTTGCCGCCCACGGGCGCTGTTTTTGATATAAGCGAAGAAGATTTGGATAGTGTGTTTGACTGGTAAGTAATTCCAAGTGAGAGTCACTTTCTAAAGGGACACTCACTTATCATGATTTCATTGGAGATACCCTATGACCCTGCAAGGCCCGAAAACCCATGAATTGTTCGAGAAAGCATTGCAACATATTCCTCATGGCGTAAACTCGAATTTCCGCTACTGGGGGGATGACGATACCCTGATTATCAAGCGCGGCGAAGGCGCTTATATCTGGGATATGGATGATAAGCGTTATATCGACTATCGTCTGGCATTTGGCCCGGTTATTCTGGGCCACGCAGACCCCAGAGTGACAAAGCGCGTTCAGGAAGCGATTGAAGGTGGCAACCTGTTCGCTTGGACAACACCGCTGGAAATCAGCGTGGCTGAACGTATCAAGCGTCTGACCGGTGTAGATAAAGTGCGGCTGACCAATACGGGTACCGAGGCTACCTTTCATGCGCTGCGGATTGCCCGCGCCTACACCGGGCGCGAGAAATTCATCAAATTTGAAGGCCAATACCACGGCATGATTGATTATTTCATGTTTGGTACGGCTTCATCCAACGAGTCTCAATTAGGCTTGCGTACTGACCCTCGTAGCGCGGCGATGAGTTTGGGCATTCCCAAGGGAATTGGTGATTACGTACTCAATTTGCCCTATAACGATCTGGAACGCCTGGAAGAAACGTTGGCGCAGCAAAGCGAGGAAATCGCCGCTATTTTTGTCGAGCCAATTTTGGGCAACGCCGCCGGGATTATGCCTCAATCCGGTTTTCTGGAAGGCATCCGCGCCCTGTGCGATCAATATGGCATTGTGCTGGTCTTTGATGAAGTAAAAACCGGCTTTCGCATTGCCAACGGCGGGGCGCAGGAATATTTCGGCATCAAAGCCGACCTTGCGACCTACGCCAAATCGCTGGGGAATGGCTTCCCGGTTGCGGCCATCGGCGGCAAGGAAGAAATCATGATGACGGTACAACCAGGCGCAATGGCTCATGGTGGCACCTATTCGGGGAATGTGGCTGGCGTTGCTGCTGCAGACGCTACGTTGGAAATTCTAGAAAACGAGCCGATCATCGAGACGATCAACGCCCGTGGGAAAGCTCTGATGGAAGGCATTGACGAAATTCTTACCGAGCAGAATATTCCGCATGTGGTTACCGGCGTGCCTTCAATGCTCGGTATTCTGTTAGGCACAGACCAAGAACCGCGCGAATTCCGTGATTATATCAAGGGCGACGCTGAACTCTACGACAAAATTGGCATGGCGCTTATCGAACGGGGCATCCAGCCCGACTCGGATGGCCGCGAACCCTGGTTCCTGTGTGCTGCCCTGAGCGAAGAAGATGTTGCAGAAACACTGAATGTGTTTAATGATGCAGTGAAAGCGGTCAAGTGAGACTCTAACTAGGAGGATACTTATGTCCTACGGTTATATTGGAAAAATCCTACATGTACATCTGGCTGATTCTCGTTTTGAAGTTGAGACTCCGCCCGAAGATTTTTATCGTAAATATATGGGGGGTAGCGCAATGGGGATGCACTATCTTTTCAAGCATACCCCTGCTCACGCCGATCCGCTGGGGCCGGAGAACACCCTGGTATTTTCGACCGGGGTTGTCACCGGCGCGCCTGTCTCCGGGCAGAGCCGCCTGACGGCTACGGCCAAATCGCCGCTGACCGATGGGGTGGGCGACTCGCAGTCGGGGGGCTTTTTCCCCGCGGAGTTGAAATTCGCCGGGTTTGATGCCCTCGTAATCCACGGTCAGGCCTCGGAGGCAGTCTATCTCTCAATTAAGGACGGTCAACCCGAACTACGTCCCGCTGCTCACCTTTTGGGCAGGGATACCGCTGAGGTAGACGATCTGATTAAGGCAGAATTGGACGATAAACGCTATCAGGTTTTGCAAACCGGCCTGGCGGGGGAAAATGGCGTGCGTTTTGCGGCGCTGATGACGATGGCGAACCGCGCTCACGGGCGTAATGGCCTGGGCGCAGTTATGGCTGCGAAAAATCTAAAAGCCATCGCGGTGCGCGGCAGCAGTAAGCGCCTGCCGGTGGCCGACTCAAAAGGCTTGAATGAAATAGCCCGCTGGGGTTCGCAGAATTTCCCCGACTCGGATATTTTTGGCATGGGCGTGCATGGTACAGCCGAGGTGTTAGGTTATCAGAACGAAGCGGGTGGCTTGCCGACACGCAACTGGGAGAGCGGTGCTTTTGATGGCTGGGAAGCGATTGACGGCCCAACGATGACCGAGCGCATTTTGAAGGAGCGTGATACCTGCTATGCCTGTACAGTGCGCTGCAAGCGAGTGGTTGAAGTGTTGGAAGGGCCGTTCCAGTCTGAGGCGCGCTACGGCGGCCCGGAGTATGAGACGCTCTCAACTTTTGGTTCGTATTGCGGCGTGGATAATCTGGAAGCGATTGCGACGGCTAACCAATTATGCAATCAGTATGGCATGGATACGATCTCATGCGGGGCGACGATTGCCTGGGCGATGGACTGCTTTGAACATGGCTTGCTGACTGCGGAAGATACTGGCGGCATTGAATTGCGCTACGGCGACGCGGCGGCGATGGTTAGGATGGTGACGATGATCGCCCGACGGGAAGGTTTCGGCGATGTGTTGGCTGAAGGCTCGGCGCGGGCGGCTGAAAAGCTGGGCGTGGGCCAGGATTTGGTGGTCACCACCAAGAAGCAGGAGATGCCTGCTCACATGCCGCAGACCAAACGCTCATTGGGTTTGATTTATGCCGTCAACCCCTTCGGCGCCGATCACCAATCCAGCGAACATGATGGCTCATATGGTGATTATCCCGAACGCATGGCGCAAATTGGCCTGACGGATGGCGACAAGGCCGATGGTTTGAACCGTGAAAAAGTGCAGTTTGCGCTAACCACGCAGTATCTCTACTCTGCGCTGGATTCGGTATCGGTTTGCCAGTTTGTTTACGGCCCTTCGTGGCACTTGATGGATGCCGAGCAGTTGGCAGAGATGACCAGTAAAGTCACCGGTTGGGATGTCACCGTGGAGGAGTTGCTCGAAGTTGGCAAACGGCGCTTGAATATGCTGCAAGTTTTCAATGCCCGCGAGGGCTTCACCCGCGCTGATGATATATTGCCCAAGAAGTTGTACCAACCCCTAAAGGGCGGCGCCAGCGATGGCGTGCATCTAACCGAACAAGAATTGGAGACGGCCAAAGATATCTACTATGAAATGGCTGGTTGGGATGTGGAAAGCGGCACACCCACCGCTGAATTGTTGGCTGAGTTGGGCTTGGATTGGATTTAGTGTGATAGGTTAAAAGTTGAAAGTTACAGGTTTTAACTTGTAACTTTCAATCTGTAACCTTCAACGTTCAACGTTTAATAAACAAACAATCAGGAGAACAAATATGCGTATCGTAGTCTTAGGCGGCGCCGGTAAAATGGGCTGCATCGCTGTGCAAGACCTGGCGGGGGACGACCGCGTTGACGAAGTTGTCATCGCCGACTTCAATCTCGAAAACGCCCAAATTGTGGCGGACTATATCAACAGCCCCAAAATCAGCATTCAATTTGTGGATGTTAACGATCATGTCGGGCTTGTGGACGCGCTCACAGGCGCAGATGCTTGCCTGAATGCCACTGTTTATTACACCAACCTTCAAATTATGGAAGCCTGCCTCGAGGCAGCCACGCACTACACCGATATGGGGGGGTTGTTCCATACTACCTTGAAGCAACTCAAACTTAGCGAGCGTTTCGCCGAGAAGGGCCTTAGCGCCGTGCTGGGTATGGGTTCTGCCCCGGGCATTCCCAATATTCAATCGCGTTATGCTGCCGACCGCCTGGACTCCATCGAGTACATCCGCATTTACGATGGCATCAAACCGCCCGCGCCAGATGATGTGCGCTTCACCTACGCCGTGCCGACGATCATCGACGAGTTGACTCTCTCCCCGATGGTCTACCGGGATGGCGAGTTCGTGGCCGAAAAACCACTCACCGGTTTTGAAGACTACTGGTTCGCGGCCCCGGTTGGCCTGTTGCCCATGCACTACTCGCTCCACTCCGAGGTTGCCACAATCCCGATCACTTTCAAAGACAAAGGTGTCAAGGAATGTTTCTTCAAGATTAACTATTGGGGCATGGCCAAAGAGACCGTCGATAAAGTCAATGTTTTGGCTGAATTTGGTTTTGCCGGGCGCGAGCCGGTGGAAGTTGGCGATGCAAAAGTCACACCGCGCGAATTCACGGTTGCCATGATGGGCAACTATGTTCCGCCGATTGTCGATTTTCTGGCCCCGCCCAAGAATCAGGCTCCGGATTGGGTCAAGGAAATTGTCACCGAAGTCAAGGGCACCAAAGATGGAAAAGATGTCACTTACCGTTTGGGCACGCTGACTGTCAAAGGGGCGCTGCCCACCGGGGTTGCACCAGCCCTCTCAGCCATCTGGCTGGCCGCCGGGCGCGTGGAACCGGGCGTTTATCCGCCTGAAGCGGCCTTCGATCCTGTATCCTTCTTCGAAGATTTAGAAACCCGCGGTATCGTTACGCAAGTGACTGTCACCCATAAAGTTACAGACTAAAGCAGAAAATTTGGGTCTGGTAAAATACGCCCTGGGTTGGCTTGCGTTATAGTCAACCTGGGGCGATTTTGTTTATAGGTTTTCGAAGGGAGAATCATGTCATATCTGCATCATTTGGAATGTTCTGCATGTGGGGAAAGTATTGACCCTGCCATCTTGCAAACCTTCTGCCAGAACTGTCAGGCACCTCTGTTGGTGCGCTACGATCTGGAGAAGATGCGCGCGAAGGTAGACCGCGACGCGATTACGCACAGACCAAAAGGAATGTGGCGCTGGCGCGAAATATTACCGGTGCTTGCACAAGAGAATATGCTCTTTTTAGGGGAAGGCGATACCCCGCTATTACAACTTAATACTTCAGGGGCTAAGTTGGGTTTATCTCAGCTCTATGTCAAAGATGAGAGCATCAACCCCACGGGGACTTTCAAAGCGCGTGGATTGGCCGCCGCGGTATCTAAGGCCAAAGAGTTGGGCGTCACCAAAGTTATTATTCCCACAGCGGGCAATGCGGGTGGAGCGATGGCCGCTTACGCCGCGCGTGGCGGCATGCAGGCGCATATCTTCATGCCTGCCGATACCCCCTATGCCAATCAGTACGAGAGTCAGATTGTGGGGGCTAGCATCGAATTGGTTGATGGTCTAATCAGCGATGCGGCCAGACTGGCGCACGAAAAAGCCGTTGCCGAAGGCTGGTTTGATGTCTCGACCTTCAAAGAGCCGTATCGCACGGAGGGCAAGAAGATCATGGGCTATGAACTGGCTGAGCAATTTGGCTGGACTTTGCCCGATGTGATTATTTATCCCACAGGGGGTGGTACCGGGCTGGTGGGGATGTGGAAAGCCTTCGACGAGATGGAAGCCCTTGGATGGTTGGAATCCAGCCAAAGACCGCGCATGGTGGCTGTGCAGGCCGCGGGCTGCGCCCCGATTATCAAAGCCTTTGACGATGGCGCTACATCTAGCGAATTCTGGAATGGCGCTCAAACCGTCGCCGCGGGATTACGTGTCCCCAAGAGCTTTGCCGATAAAATTATCCTCGATGATTTACGCGCGAGCCACGGCACTGCAATTGCCGTCAGTGATGAGCAGCTACTGGCTGCGCAACGCTTTTTGGCTTCAAGGGAAGGTATTTTCGCGGCGCCGGAGGGAGCTGCTACCCTGGCCGGTTTGATTCAGTTGAAAGAAAAAGGTTGGGTCGCGCCGGATGAGCGTGTCGTACTTTTTAACACTGGCACTGGATTGAAATATATCCCGGCTGGATGAATTTGTAAAAGATTCTCAAAAAAACACGCCAGTGTGCAAAAGTGCGCTGGGGTGTCTTTTTTTTAGGAAATATTCCCACTAACCATCGCCAGCGAGAAACTGCCCCGTATAGCTTTTTTCCACCTGTGCTACATCCTCAGGCGTACCCTCGGCGACAATATAACCGCCCTTCTCGCCGCCCTCCGGGCCGAGGTCAATAATCCAGTCGGCAGTGCGTACCACATCCAGGTTGTGTTCGATGACCACAACCGTGTTGCCAGCATCCACCAGGCGGTGCAATACATCCAGCAAGCGTTGGATGTCGGCGAAGTGCAGGCCGGTGGTCGGCTCATCGAGGATGTATAGCGTGCGCCCGGTAGCGGCGCGGCTCAACTCTTTAGCCAGCTTGACACGCTGCGCTTCACCGCCACTCAATGTCAGGGCGCTTTGGCCGAGCTTAATATAGTCCAGACCGACATCGTGCAGGGTTTGTAGGATTTTGGCAATTTTGGGGTGATGTTCGAAAAAGTCCAGCGCTTCTTGCACATCCATATCCAGCACTTCGGCGATATGCTTGCCTTTGTACGTCACCGCCAGGGTTTGACGATTGAAACGTTTCCCTTCGCAGGTTGCACAGCGTACCCATACATCGGCCAGAAAGTGCATTTCAACTTTTTTGAAACCGTAGCCCTGGCAATCTTCGCAGCGTCCCCCTTTGACGTTGAAACTAAAGCGTCCGGCCTTAAAGCCTAGCGCTTTCGCTTCGGGCATCTCGGCAAACACTTTGCGGATTTCGCCCAGCACGCCCGCGTAGGTGCCAGGGTTCGAGCGCGGGTTGCGACCAATCGGGTCTTGAGTAATATTGATGATCTTGTCGATTTGCTCCAGGCCGTTGATACCGTCGTGCGGGCCTGGGGTTGCCATCTTGGCGTTGTGCAGGGCGCGTGCCAGGGCGGGATGCAATGTCTGGGCGATGAGGCTGCTCTTACCCGAGCCGCTGACTCCGGTGACGCAGGTGAGTGTGCCCAAGGGGAAGTTGGCGTCGATTCCCTTTAGGTTGTGGAGGCGTGCGCCTCGAACAGTGACTACCCCCGTAGGAGTCCGTCGTGCCTGCCCATTGGGTGCAGTCACCCGCTTCTCGCCAGAGAGATACTGTCCGGTCAGCGAATCCGGCGTTAATATAATTTCCTCCGACGAACCGGCGAAGACCAGCTCCCCGCCCAGCACGCCGGGGCCGGGGCCGAGATCAATGATCCAGTCGGCAGCGTGCATGGTGGCTTCATCGTGCTCAACTACCAACACCGTGTTGCCGATGTCGCGCAGATGGATCAGGGTATCGAGCAGGGCGCGGTGATCACGGGCGTGCAGCCCGATGGAAGGCTCATCGAGGATGTAGAGCACGCCCACCAACCCGCTTCCGATCTGCGAGGCCAGGCGGATGCGCTGTCCTTCGCCGCCGGAAAGGGTGGGTGCCGAACGGTCGAGGGTGAGATAATGCAGCCCAACATTGCGCAAGAAACCCAGGCGCTGCTGAATTTCTTTGACGAGTTCAACGCCAATTTGCAACTGCTCGGCGGTGAGTTTTTCGGGCAAGGCGTTCACCCAATTGTGCAGTTGTTCAATGCTCCAGGCGGTCATTTCGGGCATTCGCACACTGTCGATCGTGACGAAACGGGCTTCGGCAGTCAGGCGTTCGCCCGCGCACTTGGGGCAGGGCAATTGGCTCATGAAACTCATATAATGGCGGCGGGTGTATTCCGATTTTGTCTGGCGAAATAGCCGGTTAATATGATGGACAATACCCAACGCCGGACGGTGGCTTTCTCCGCTCCACGAACCGTCTCCGGATTCATATTGAAAGTGAAATTTTGTCTCGCCGGAGCCATGCAAGAGCGTATGGCGAAATTCTTCGGAGAGTTCATTCCAGGGGTTTTCAATATCTACACCGTAATGTTCGGCAATCACTTTGAGCTGGCTGGCGCGCCATTTGCTTTTCTTTTTGCGGATATTGCCATACCAGCGCGAGGCGCCATCGAGCAGGGAGAGATGTGGATGTTCAACAATCAGCTCGGGGTCAACCTGGAGATGCACGCCCAGGCCATTGCATGTATCGCACATGCCCAGGGGCGAGTTGAAACTAAACATGTGCGGCTCCAGCTTGGGGAAACTGAGTTCACACGCTGAGCAGGCATTATGCTCACTGAGCGTGATTTCTTCGTTTTCAGCCCTCGCCCCTAACCCCTCTCCCGCAGGGAAGGGGGCGATAGAAACAATCAGCACGCCGTCGCCCGCGCGCAGCGTGGTTTCGACGGAGTCCATCAGGCGGGTGGGGAAGTCGTTTTCTCCCCTCACCCCAGGCCCCTCTCCCGCGGGGAGAGATGAATCTGACTCCCTGCTCCCATTGGGAGACGGGCTGGGGATGTGGGTTTCAGGCACAACCAACCGATCAACTACCAGCTCAATATTGTGCTTCTTCTGTTTATCCAGCGTCGGGATTTTTGCAGCAAGGTCAATCATCTCCCCGTTAATGCGGGCGCGGGAATAGCCGTTTTGGAGGGCTTGTTTGAGTGGCTTGACGAAAGTTCCTTTGCGATTGCGAGCGATGGGGGCCAGAAGCTGGAAGCGCGTTCCTGGGGGGAGTTGGCTCAGTTGATTGGCGATTTGCTGCGCCGATTGGGGTTGCACAGCGCGGCCACACTGCGGACAGTAGGGTGTGCCCAGGCGGGCGTATAGCACGCGCAGATAATCGAGAATCTCGGTAACAGTTCCCACGGTGGAGCGCGGGTTGCGGCTGATGGTTTTTTGTTCGATAGCAATCGCCGGGCTAAGGCCGGTGATCTGATCGACGAGGGGCTTTTCCATCTGCTCCATGAACTGCCGCGCAAAGGAGGAAAGACTCTCTACATAGCGGCGCTGACCCTCGGCGTAGATCGTATCGAAAGCCAGCGACGACTTGCCGCTGCCGCTGACCCCGGTGACAACCACCAGTTTGTGCCGCGGAATGGCGACAGTGATATTCTTTAAGTTGTGCTGTCTGGCCCCGCGCACGACAATATCGCCCAGGCCGGGTGCGACCATATTTTGTTGCGCGTAGGCCGGGTGTTCTCCGGGCAACTCTTCAGATTTTGAGAAACGGTTACCGGTTGAAAGTTGGAAGTTGGAAGTTGAACCTTCAACCTGTAACCTGTAACTTTCACCTGATGATAATTCTGCTAATCTATCCATGTCTGAGGGTAGTAGCGCATCCACGCTGGCAAGTTGGATGTCATCAATCACACCGAGTTGGCGTAGTTTGGCATAGAGCCGTTTTGTGCGCGGCAACTCATCGAAAAAGGCGCGCAATTCGTCGAAGTTTTCGTCAGGGTTATGGGTCAGATCGGCAATGTGGTCGAGCAGAGCTTTGTCGTTCACTGTCATGGATGTTTCGGGCTTGTAGTGTAGCTCATCCCAATAGTCAAAGAGACCTAATTCGAGTTTATTCAGCGCCTGAAAGTCGTGCAGTAGGTTGCCGCGGATGCATGGGAATCCCTTCCAGCGTCCGCTGTAACGGAATAGATCTGAACGCACTTTTCCGGCGCGGGCTAACTTCCACGCTGAACCGGCCACGTAAAAATCATGATCGCGGCGGATGTTTGTCAGGTCGCAGGTAGGGTCAAATTTTATTTGTTCCTGCCCCTCAAGTGCGAGCATCTCGTTGGGGTCAACCAAAATCATACCGCCGATGTCGGGGTCAACAAGAATCCAGCGTTCTTGTGCTGCATCCCAATACTCGCTGATCCAATGATCGCCTTTATAGGCAACGCTTGGTTTGAAATAATCTTCAAACCCCACGCGCATCCGGGCGGGGATGCCTTTGTGACGTAGCAGCGATACGAGGAAGATGGCGAAATCGCGGCACATGCCGATCTGTTTTTCTCTCGCTTGGCGGGGCACTGTTAAGGGTGCAGGGTCAAGTTCGGTGATGCGCGCCAAGCGCTGCTCCATGGTGCGCAGACGTTGTTCGGCGCGGCTTTCGCGGGTCAGCGTGACACTGTTCGATTGGGCCGCATTGCGGTGCAGCATCTGCCCCTGGATAATGCGGATCAGCCCGGGGATATCATCGGGCAGGCCCTCGTAGAGCGAGCGATATGTCCCAGCGTCGGTCAGTGGGCTGTGCGTTCGGTAGTAGTCGAGTTGCTTGGGGGTCATGCAAATGTCCTTTTGGGAGATAGCACGTATGTTCTGCTATTTTATCATTAACGCATGGTTTTGGTGAATAGGTTGTCTTAAAAAATTGTTTTGTATCAGCACAAAAATAGAGTTCCATTTGGAAATACGGTTATTTGCCGCGTCTGTTCAAACTACTCTTGATGATTACAAAAAATTTGTGTTTTGTTACTTATTGGGTTGTATGAACGACTAAATAAACAGAAATCCCAAACACACAATTTTCATAAGGAGATTTACCATGAAGAACATCACTAAAATTTCCCACAAAGCACTTCCCTTGTTGGTAGTCGCTGTTATGGCGCTGAGTTCAATCGCTGCCGCAGCCCCCAATGGTTTTACCGCCGATCTGGCCGTGACCGATATTTACCACAAAAACCAGCCCCACGGACAGTTCCATGCCCGTATCGCCAATCACGGTCCCGGGACGCTGAGCAATGTACAGGTGACTTTGTTTTGTGGCTACGATAGCATCGACAAGAATACCGGAAAAATTGGCCCCAGCAAGCAAAAGACCATCAAAGTTAAACTCAGTCTCAGCCCCGGCCAGACTCAAGAGGTGCCAACGGGACTCAATTATGACACCAGCGTATACAATTATCAGGTTGGCTGCGAAGTGAAAGTCGGCTTCAATGACCCCAACAAAGGCAACAACTTCCGCTCAGAGAGCCTTAAAACAGCCGGTGGAAACTCCGGCGGTAGCTCTGGAAACGCTGGTAAATTCACCGCTGATATCGCCGTGACCGATATTTACCCCGGCAACCAGCCCCACGGCCAGTTTCATGTCCGTATCACCAATCGCGGCCCGGGCACGCTTCAAAATGTCAAGGTCAACGTGACCTGTTCATCCGAGCGCACCGATAAAAATAATGGGCAACTGAGCAGCGGGGGCAACCGTAACTTCGCCGTCAACCTGAATCTCAGCCCCGGACAAACTCAAGATTTTGCCACCGGTCTGAAACTCGACACAACTATATTTGATTATCTTGTCGGCTGCCAAGTGAAGCCTGACTTCAATGATCCCAACAGCGGCAACAACGTATACTCAGAGCAGTTCCACTAATCTCATCAGCTTGACGAAAAATTGGGCCTTCTCGAATATCATGGAGAAGGCCTGATTGTTTAATCACCCTTAGGCGTATTGCAAACAAGCTGCATATAACACTTCGATGGCATGTTTGTTTTCGCTGGATCGGCAGCGTTCTGCGTGCATTTGGGAGAAATATCTCCCGGATTTGGTTACTCCCTTGGGCGCAGTCGCCAACCACACAGGAGTGGCCGCTCCCTGCTCGGGGGTTTCGCTGCCTCCAAAGCCTAGATCGTTGCTCAGGGTTGAATTCACATCCCCAGGGTGGCAGCTATTCACCGAAATGCCCACTGGTTTGAGACGCTCCGCGAAGGCTACCGTCAACATGCGGTTGGCCTGCTTGGACTGGCGATAGGCTGTGCCATTGCGATAGGCGCGTTGCTTGAACTCTAGATCGTCAATATCGAGATCGCCGGCCCAATAGCTGGCAACATTGATCACCCGCGCCGGCGCGCCAGCTTTGAGATTCGGCGTGAAAGCCTGGGTCATCCAGAAATAACTCAACACATTGACAGCGAATTGCGTCTCGATGCCCTCGGGCGTCTCGTGCCGTTTGCGCGGGCTGAGGGCGGCATTGTTAATGAGTATGTGCAGCGGGCCTTGCCATTCTTCCGCTAGTGTGTAAATTTCAGCGCGACGTGAAAGGTCGCATAGCTCATAACGAATGGCCTGATTTCCTGTTGCCTGAATGATGTCTTGGACAGACTTTTGGGCTTTGGCCTCATTTCGCGCTATGAGCACAACTTCGTAATTTGAGTGTTTTGCCAAGCCACTGGCAATCGCTTCGCCAATAGCGCCGGTAGCGCCGGTGATCATGGCAACTGTTTTAACTTGATTCATGATGTACCCTGCGTGGTTTTCGTTGAATGGAAAGGATCGCCAAACCGATGAAGATCAACCCAATTCCCAGCCCCGCACTGGGATTAAATCGCTCGCCCAGTACGAAAATTCCCAGCAGACTGGCTGTGAGCGGCTCTGATAAAGTTAATGTTGTCGCCTTGGCAACCGGCACAGTCTTTAGCCCGTTACCGAAGAAGAGATATGCCGCTGCGGTCGCAAATAATCCCAGATGTAGCGCTACCATCCAACCGCTTGGCTCTGCCAACCAGGATAAATCTTGCGTGAAAAGCAATGGTGAAAGCAGCACGGCTCCCAGACAGAATACAACCGCCATGGCTGCTTCGGGCTGGACGCGTTCCAGTAAATTTTTACTGGCTACCGCAAAGGTGGCATAGGCGAGACCCGATAACAAGGCGAAAACAACCCCCAATGGATCAATACTTACTTGTTCGCCGGGGGCAACCAGTACAATGCCTCCGCCAACAGCCAATGCGGTCGCCAAGCCCCATTTCCAGCCAGGACGCTCTTTGCGCACAAACCAGCCCATCAGCCCGGCTAGAATCGGCGCGCTGCCGATCGTGACAATCGTCCCCGTTGCGACACCAGTTTTGGCAACTCCGGCAAAAAAGAACAAGTTATATGCTGCCATGCTCAATCCGGAGAGCAGAGTAGTCGCCAGCGGCCAGCGAATACCTCGCAAAGATTGTCCACGCCAGCGTGAGAATACCAATAGCGCCAATCCGCCAAGCGCCAGCCGTACTGCGCCGATGGAAATTGGGGTTGCTCCTTGTGGCGCAAAAGTTTGGCTAGTGCCGGTCGTACCCCAAAGTACAGCGGCCAGAATGATCCAAATTTCGCCAGGAAACTTATACATAGATGCCTTGTCACTCCTAAACATGATAAGCATATGTACAACAACTTGCCAGATATTATTCTATCCTAGCAGTTTGTCGGAGAGGCAAGTACTTTGACAACATAAATAGCCCGATGGGGCAAAATAGCGACAAAACAAGCAAGAAACTGCATCACTTGGCGAACAGCAGATGCGTAAAAACAACCCTGGCT
>Ga0233431_1001348_pt1 | contig 43235 bp, 30 predicted proteins | sample SI_118_April2016_FD_179867 | JGI IMG/M metagenome (GOLD analysis project Ga0233431, IMG submission 179867) | Seawater microbial communities from Saanich Inlet, British Columbia, Canada - SI_118_April2016_200_MG | ecosystem: Environmental > Aquatic > Marine > Inlet | place: Canada: British... | reverse complement strand
TGCCCATCGAAACAGTTAACAATTGATTTAGATGTGGCTACTCGAGATTGTGTTGAAGATGCAGTTAGACAACTCCTTGCGTGGAAGCTTTTGGATCACGCAGAAGTTTTATTTAAGCCAAATGTTCCTCCTGGTCCTTTAACTCTGTCACCTGCTGCAAGTCTTAATGTTAAATTTATATGTCGTTATGAACTAAAAAGTGGAAATTCCGAACCAGAAACAAGTTTGATTGTAGTTTATAGAAAACCTAGATCATAAAATCTCTGTCTAAGTGTCTATCTGGATGTTCTTCTTTTTCTGCGTTTATTTGATTCCAGATTTTTTCTGCTATTTTAGCAGAGTGTAATATTGCAGCTAGTTTTGCAGGACTACTCTTTTTAATATCGGAGGGTTTTTTCCAACCGGTTCGATATAGTAATCTTGCTCTATAACGCCCAATTCCCTTGAGTTTTACTAGTGGAAGTAAGTCTGCTTTTATTCCGTGCTTTACTCTAATACGCGTCTTGTTTGCTAAGCTTTGCATTTCAGTTAGATCCATTAATCTAGCAATCTCAGAACAAGCATAAAGTAGCCAGTCTGCAGTAAGTAGTTTCGAACGAATTTCTCCGGGTCGAATAGCAAACTGCTCAAGTAGCCATTCTTCACTTCGTTCATCTGACCATGCCATAAATAGTAATGTTGTCTTAATTGCATCCAAGAATGCACTATATTTCCAATCCCATTCTTTTGGTATCTCTACAATAATGTTCTTCTCAAAATTAACTATTGCTTCTTCAATGTTTTCCATATCAGATTTTCTAGCACGTATTCTTGGCCACATCTTAGATGTTGAAGATATAAGATGAAGTAAAGAAAACTCATTTTTGTGCGCAACTTTCTTTAGTCCTTGCAGTATTGTCCATGCATCTTGTGGGTCAAGATATAGTTCAGATATGCGTTTTCCAACAGATGTTGGCTTAAGTTTATCTCCATCTTTAACTATGAACTTGTATTTTTCTAGTAGCTCAAGAAGATCTTCAATTTTAAGTTCAAAGCTCCAATCATCACCATATTGTGCACCATAAAATGTCCGCCTAAAAAACTCTAACAGTTCTTCTTTTGTTCTGACAAATCCAGATGCAATCAAACTTAACATGTGTGTTCTAAGAAGTGGCTCAACAGCAAGTTTAGATTCAATACTTTCGGGTTTGCCCTGGATATATTTTTCATATATAAATTCTTCATCTTTATCCGAACCTGCTATCGATATTGCTAAACCTTCTTTAACGCCTCGACCTGGTCTTCCTGCTCTTCCAGTCATCTGATGATATTCTAAGACTGGTATCCATGCACTTCCTCGACCATCAAAGCGTTTTAATGATTTCATAATTGCTCGATCTGCAGGCATGTTTATGCCCATGGCTAGAGTTGGAGTGCAACATATAATTTGAATATTACCTTCTCTAAAGTTATTTTCAACAAGAGTTTTTTGCTTAGCAACTAAGCCAGCATGATGGAATGCAATACCTTTCATAAAAACATCAAATAATTTCTGACATTGGCTAGTTGGCCTTTGAAGTGATTTAATAACTTTTTCAGCATCTGCACGTAGATGTTCATCGGTTTTTAGTAAGTGTGCTATTCGATGCGCTGTTGATTCGGTAGCTGCTTTTGTTGGGCAAAAGATCAGTGCTTGTTGGCCTTGTTTGATAGTATCCATTGCAAGTTGAAGTGTGGGATCAGAAAACTCAGATATAATTTCATGGTTTTTCTTCTCAACATGGAAGTTAATCTGTTTGTCAAAGAAAGTTCCCTGGTAAAGTTTTACTGGTCTCCAGTTGTCTTCTATTAATTCTGCATTTAACCATTTAGCAAATTCTTGTGTGTTACCAACTGTTGCTGAAAGTGCAATCATTTGCATTTTAGGTAATATATTTCTAAGTAAGGTAATTAGAACTTCGAGAGTCGGACCACGACTAACATCATTTAACATATGGACTTCATCAACAACAACTGTTGCAACATCCTTAACCCACTTAGCTTGGTGTCTAAGCAAGCTATCTAGTTTTTCTGCAGTTACAATGATAAGATCATAGCTATCAAGCCAGTTTTCAGATGTATCTAAGTCGCCGATAGATATAGCAACTTTCACGCCAAGTGGTTCATACGTTTCCTTAAATTCTTTGTACTTTTCAGTTGCTAGGCTCTTTAATGGAACAATGTATATGGCCTTACCTTTCTTTTCTAAGATTGAGTTTACAGCACCGATCTCTGCAACAAGAGTCTTACCTGAAGCAGTCGGAGTACAGACAAGTAAGTTCTTCTGCTCAAGTAAGCCTTGTTTGATTGCTTTTTCTTGACATGGCCGAAATTCCTCAAATTTAAGTGTAGAATATAGCTTTGGATGAACTTTACCCTCAATTTCAGAAACTCTCATATCTAACGTCAGAAGGCGCTGTTAAAACAAATTATATAATATAGTAGACTAATGAATAATATGACCTATAAGATACGGAGACCTACAGCAAAGGACGCTAAAATTGTTCGTAAGATGAGTGGAGATCTTGAGCGAGCAATGGCAGCATTATTTAAGAATCAAGGGATGCCTGACTTTGCTAAAGAACCTGCAATTGAAGCAAGGTTCTCTACTAAAACGCATGCTAAATGGTTTGCAGGGATTACTGGCAAAGATATAGATCTTGATCATCTGTGGTGTGTTTTAGAAGTTGATGGCAATGTGGGTGGATATATCTACGCAAAAGTAGTTGAAAAGAATTCAAAAGGTCACTTGGATTCCTTGTACATTCTCAAGGAGTATCGTGGCAATGGATATGCTATTGAGCTGGTTAAACATGTTATTAAGTGGTTTAAATCTAAGAAAGTAAGGTTTGTGGACATATCTGTTGATGCTCCAAACCATCCGGCTAAGAAGTTATATGAGAAACTTGGCTTTGTATGTACAAGTTATCATTATAATAAGAAACTTAGCTAATATCTATCTTAACAACTTGGACATAGCTTGTGTTACATTCTGTTGTTGTGTTTGTGTATGCATAGCTTACTAGGATATTGTGGTTTCCTTTACCAGCTGCACCACTACTACCTGCAATGAATTGTACGGAGTAACAGTCATCATTTACAGTATCATTGAGCATAATGTATCTAATTGAGATGTCTCGCCCTTTCTTTACTATACAGCTACTTCGGTCTATTCCTAGCTCTCCTCTAATTGCGTAATCAAAACAAGAACTATCTGAACTAGTATTACCAAATATAGCAATACCTCCCGAATTAAGTTCATTGGGAAGAACTTTATTTGACGTATATGTCATTGTGTGATTGTTTTCAATAAACAAGTATCCTTCATCGATCTGAAAGTTTAGGCTACGCTGAGATTGTTCATTTGCAACATCTTTTATTGCATTATCTAGAGCAATCATCCGATTTTCAACTCTCGATATATCATTAACTTGCTTAGCTTCTTCAAGCAAGTCTTTAGCCCAAAAAAATGTACCACTAACGGCTACAAGTACGATTAGCATTATCATCATAAAACCAATAACATTACTTTGACCTTTTTTCATTATTATAGACACTCACACATCAGTGTTTCTACATTTAATGTACAATCTCCACTTTCACAAGTTCCAATACCACATTGTGATTGTTGGCTATCTATTGATCCACATAGTTCAGCCTGTTGGCAAACACACATCTGTCCGAGCGGAGCTACCCTACAATTACCAGTAGTACATGCACCATTACAAAATGGATATGTATACGTACATCTACTGTTTGTGTTTAAGCTACTTATTAGTTCTTTACCAAATCTACCTGAAATTGAAGCTGAAGAACCAAAGTTTAGTCTAAATTTGTAGTCTGTACTTGTGCCAAAACCAGACATGTCACAATCCGTATTTGATAGTTGTAATTCCATGGCGCGAGTTTCTCCTGGAACTAAGTCTGAATCACAACCACGAATACAACTTACTTTTTCTTTATTACAGTAAGTGTAATTAGTTATTGTTGTTATATTTTGATTAGCATATGCATATGTCCAAGTTGTTCCATCTGAACTACTTATAACTCCTTCATTATTATTACCTGATACAGCAGCATAGATTTTATTATTGAATATTGCAAAGTCGTAAATGTAGTCAGCTTTTGTATTATTAACTACCGACCACGTTGTTCCAGATAACTTAAGGACCGAAGCGTTTGTGTTGTTACTTGCTGCAGCATAAAGCGAATTACTAAATTCTTCAAATGCAGTAATTGCGTTGTATGTGTAAGGTAGTGTTGTGTTTTCAAAAGTGAGTCCATCTGAACTACGCCAAATTTCACCGCCATTAAATCCTGCATACAAGTAGCTACTGGTAGCGTAAAGTGCAGTTACATTACCTAGTGTGTCATTAACATCTGTCCAAGTTGTTCCATCAGAACTTCGTGTTATATTATCAGAGGTCCCTGCATAGAGATAACTTCCAAAAGTTTCTAGTGCATATACATTTTTATCATCTGTAAGCCAAACTTCTTCCCACGTAACATTATTGTGTTTGACATATACTTTACCTACTTGTTCTTCAGAACCTGTTGCTGCATATAATTTTTCATTAAATACTTCTAAATCGTGAACTACATTTGACCAAATAATTGCAGTGTCAACAACCCAATTGTTGAAATCACATGATTTGAATGTTTGTCCACCTTTTGTTTCGCTTGCCACACCATTATATGTACTTCCATAATATATTTTTTCATCATATACTGCACCGTTCCATAGATGAGTAGTTCCTACAACATTATCTCCAACAAGCCAAGTAGAACCATCAATCGAATAAGATATGTTTGCATTACTTGTATTATGTTGAAGGCCAATATATAATCTATCTTCAGAATCAGCGCAAGTCCCAGCAAATGTATTTAGGCAGATCGGTCCGTTTCCATCAGAGACAAGTATCTCCGTAGCATTATTTATCTTAATTTTTTTAGCTCCCGTATTTTGGATTGTGAATGTGAGTGTGGCAGGTAGGCAAACATTATCTTCAGCAAGAGTATTATATACTGGATCACTTACAATTTTAACTTCAGTAATAACATTTCCCAAAGTTTTTTCTTGGTATTGTGTTGTTGTTTCTCTAGATTCTGCTTGCATTTTCGTAACCCAAAAGTACATAGTACTTGCGATTACAAATGTAATCATTATGAGAAGGAGAGTAGCAATGATTGTATTGACACCTTTTTTACTATGCATTATATGAATGTGTTTGGTTGCTTATATAATTTGTTAGAATTATGAGTAACTTTACTTTACAAACTGTGCACCTGTTCCAACAACACTACTGAAATCTATTGTATATGAAAACATATTTTCTGCTGAATAGGAAGATATGTCGTCACACGGGTCTCCCAAGTTTAGTACTATTTTTCTAATTTCACCAATTTCTAAGTCATCACCTGCATCGCATCCAGTTGTACAATCTGCTGGAGATCCTTCCCAATCAGAAGCGCAAACAATGTCATTATTTGAGTCATAAAGTATCCAATTTGTGGTTGGCGTGTTATCTGAACTATCTATTGGAACGGCATTATTACCATGATTAATTAAGTAAATATGTAGGTCTCCTTCTGTATATTGTGTTGTTATAACATCAACTTTAGATGTTACTTTTTCAGTTAGTTCTTGTTGATATGCTTCAGTACCACCTTGCATCTCTGATTGTATTCTAACAAACCAAAAGAACGCTGCACCCGAAGCAGCAACAGTCATCATAAGTAATAGAACAACAGCAATAACTGGAGTGATTCCTTTTCTGTTTTGTTTTTTATTTTTAATCATCTTTCAAATGTTCCTGACGTAGTGGCCTTGCCACTAAAGAATAACGTAACCCTCATTAATGAATCTTCTGCATACCCAGATATATCACACTCGCTGTCAGATAATTCAATTAATAGCGACCCGCTGGACGATGGCTGAAGATTAGTTGAAGGCCCACACCCAGAAAAGCAGTTCGGACTAGTTCCAACACCATCGAGTTTAGCCTCACACACCGTAACTTGTTCACTATCTTTTAAAATCCACGTGGTTGTTGGGTCTGCTGTAGAATTATCTAGCGGTATGTCTGTTGTACCAACATTTTGAATATATATTGTCAAGTTCTCTTCTGTTGAATTGTAATCTGCGTCTAACCAATTAACTGTTGATGCAAGTCTTTCAAAGACGTTTTCTTGGTACTGTTCCGTACCACCTTGCATCTCTGATTGTATTTTAATTAACCAATAGAAGCTCGTACCTGCTGCTGCAACAGTCATCATAAGTAGTAATATGATTGCTACGATTGGAGTCATGCCTTTTGTGTTCATTTGTGTACTCCTTTTCTTTTATATCTCATTGGAACTCCACTTGGAAGTCTACGAAACGCGCTAAATACGTCTCGTGAGTTGAACTTATTAAATGATTTAGTTAAGTGATCATGTTTGTCATGAAGATCATCGAGTTTCATATGAAGTTTGTCAATATCTTTATTGTGTTCATCATCAATTTCTATATCTTTAATAACTTCGATGAATCTTCTCATATGTGTTTTGATTTCTTCCAGTTTGTAATTTTGTTCAATAATTTTTTGTTGTGTTTGTAAGTTTGAGTTAAGCAGTTTAATTAGCATCTTTTCAGAACTCGTTTCTTTTTGTAACTCTCTACGCATTTGTTTAAGTTCTCTTTGTAGATCTTGCAAAGGTTTTACTGGCATAAGCTCATATTCGTCAAGACTGCTAGAGCTACTTTTCTTTTTGCTCATTCAGAAATATATAGACTGTATAATATATAGTTTTTGCATGGCACGCAAAAACTTTACAAGTAAATCAATAATTTGTGCAGTATCCTTGTCTACAATTATTGCATCATGCCTTGTCCATCATGAGGCATATGCATGCTAGATGGTTTACCTGAAATAATTATATCATCAATTCGTAAAATTAGTATTGCTGCTTCAGCTGCAGATTGTATTGCTTGTATTTTTATTTTAAGTGGTTCAATAACTCCCGAAGCCCACATATCTTGCGTTTTTCCAACAAAAACATTTAGTCCACTCCATTTAGATCCGGAATCATGAGCAGCTTTAAGTGCAGTTAACATATCAATGGGATCTAGACCTGCATTTTCAGCGAGTGTTCTTGGAATCATCTCAAGTGCATCTGCAAAAGCTTCAACTGCAAGTTGCTCTCTACCACTGAGTGTTCCTGCATATTCTCGTAGTTGTCGTGAAAGTTCAACTTCTGTTGCACCACCACCTGCGACACAAAAACCTAGCTTTATTGCAGCAGATAGGTCCCCTAATGCATCTTTAACAGCTCTTTCAACTTCATCAATGACATGTTCAGTACCTCCACGGATAACAATCGTAACTGCTTTTGGATTCTTGCATTTTGTAACATATGTCATATCTTCATCTCCAAGTTTGCGCGCTTCAACCGCACCAAGTCCCAAGTCCGTTGGCTTTATGTCTTTTATTCGAGAGATTATTTTTGCACTCGTAGCTTTTGATAGTTTGTTCATATCACTTTCAGCAACTCGTTTTACTGTATATATTCCGATATCTCCCAGGAGTTGTTGTGCAACATCATCAATACCTTTGCTACAAAAAACAGCATTTGCTCCAGAGTTTTTAATGGCATTAACAAAGTCTTGAAGTGTTTTTTCTTCTTGGTCAAGAAATGCTTGTAATTGATTAGGATCAGTGATTTGTATTTTTGCATCTATTTCTGTACTTTTAACTTCAAAAGCAGAGTCAATAAGCGCAATCCTTGCGTCAGCAATTTGTTTCGGCATGTCATTATTAACTCTCTCTTTATCCAATACTATTCCTTGAACTAATTCAGTATCTGCACTCCCCCCACCTTCTTTCTTTTCAATTTTTATATTATCTAGATCAACTACGTTTCCTTCAACTACGTGTAGTGTAGCACTAACTGCAATTTCAGCAAGTTTTTGTTTAGCCCATTCAACATTTTTACCAGTCATAGCAGTCATTGCTATGTTGCGTAAGGTTACTTTGTCTGTAATGTTTATTTTTTCCCCCAGATTCTGGAGTATTTCTTGAGCTTTCTGAGCAGCAAGTTTGTAACCATCTGATATGATGGTCGGATGTATATTTTTATCTAATAATGCTTCTGAAGCATGTAATAATTCACCTGCAATTACAACCGCAGTTGTTGTACCATCTCCGACTTCATCATCTTGAGTTTTTGCAACTTCTACAATCATTTTTGCAGCAGGATGTTCAACATTCATTTCATCAACAATTGTAGCGCCATCATTTGTTATTACTACATCTCCAGAACTGTTAACTATCATTTTATCCATACCTTTTGGACCTAATGTTGTTCTTATTGTATCTGAGACTAGTTTAGCAGCAGCAATGTTCGTTTTTTGAGCAACTCTACCCGTGTTTCTAGTACTTCCTTCTGGAAGAATAAATATTGGTTGAATTTGTTCTGACATTGTATTTCCTGTCTACTTTTTAGTGAAAACTACTTTTAAGCTTTATGAATAATAAGTAAATAATAAAAATAGCCTTACTTTACAAGTTCTTTTCTAATATTAGCTATAATAATTGCAATAACAATAAGAATAACACTACACATACCAGTGAAGAACGCAATTAATGAGGTCCAACTTAGAAGTCCACTTACAATTCCAATATTTGCTGCTTGTTGTAGCAACATAAATGCACTAATTGACCAAACAACAAGAACACTAATTAATCCCAATTCAATGAAATCAGGATTCCGAATAACTGTTTTTTCCATACCAAATTTAGTTTTTCTCATTTTATTTAGTAAAGGAACCTCCGGTTCCTGTTGTCGCTCCAAAGTCTAGTTTAAAGTAAAATGTAGTGTCTTGCGCATATGTCGTATCATTTGCAATATAACATTGATTCTGTGTCTTGTTTGTAAGATCAAACACAACTGTCTTTGAAGACTTTATTGCTAAATCACCATTACATGTTGGACAATATATTTGTTCTGAGTTTGTATCATCTGTTTCATTAGACGCATTTAATTTTACATTACAAACAATATTTTGATCATAATCTCTAAGAATGAATGTTGTTGTGGAGCCTGCAATAGATACGGGCTTACTTCCAACATTTTGTAGTACTAATGTTAGATTATCTGTCGTGGTGCTGTAGTCAATAGTAGCTACTTGTACTCGAGACGAGATTGTTTTTGTTAGTTCTTCAGAGTACGATTCAGTACCACCTTGCATCTCTGATTGTATTCTAACAAACCAAAAGAACGCTGCACCAGCAGCTGCAACAGTCATCATAAGTAACAGAATAACTGCAATAACTGGAGTCAGACCTTTTTTATTCTTTTGCTGTGGAAATGTCCTACGCATAACCCAATAGTTTACTGTAATATATAAATCTTGGCTAGCTCTGGAAAGTAGTAACTAAAAAATCGACAGATAAGAAACATTTATATTAATCAGTATATAACTTATTTATTATGGCAAAGATAGATATGTTTGGCACAGCAAAGATCGATATCAAAGGCCAGCTTTTTGATCTTGGCGAGGTTTACAAGCATGCTCATGAATGGCTAGAATGGCATAAGTATGATGTTGTGGAGAGTAAGTATGCTGAAAAAACAAAAGCAGATGGAAAGGAGCTAAAGATTACTTGGGAAGCAACGCGAGATGTTGATGAATACACACGTTTTGAAATTGATGTTAAGTGGACTTTGTATGGAGTTAATGATGTTGAGATGGCGCACGAAGGAAAGAAAATAAAACTTCAGTCAGGTAATCTTGTAATTGAGACTAATGCTTTTGTAATAACTGATTATGATGGCAAGTGGGAAACTAGTCGTCAAAATAAATTCTTAAAATCTTTCTTTGAAAAGTATCTATATGCAGGAGATTTGACTCGTCTTAAGGGTCAGATTTGGAAGCAAGGCTGGGATTTTTATAATGAAATGAAGGCATTTTTAGACCTATATCAGTATTAAGTGTGTTGGTTTTTCTATAATTCTGAAATTCAGAATATCCGAATTTCAGAAAATCAGAATGTAGGAAATTCAGAATATCCGAATTTCTGAATGTAGGAATATCCGAATTTCAGAAAATCAGAATGTAGGAAATTCAGAATATCCGAATTTCTGAAATTCAGAAAATCAGAAAAGTTTAAATAAACTCTTTTTCTTCTTACACTATGAGTAAGCATTCTAAGATATCGCAGATTGATGCTAAGGGTCAGATTGTTATTCCAAAAGAGCTACGCGATAAGCTTAAAGTTATACCTGGAACGGGCTTTGCAATTTTTGAGCTAACTAAAGATAGTATTATTCTAAAGAAGATTCCAGAAGTTACTTTTGATTTGGAAGCAACTCGAAAGCTAGCAAGGAGGTCTGTTAAATGAAACTTGCTAAATATATATTAATACTTATACTTGTTTTTAGTGTTAGTTCTATTGCTCAAGCAGAAGTTGATAGTAGAATTATGTTTGTTACTAATTTTGAAACATCGGGAGAATTTCACGCAGGACTAAGTGGAGCAAATTCAGTATGTCAGACTGAGGCGCAGGACGCCGAACTTGCAGGCAAGTTTATTGCATTTATTTCATCAGGTTATACACAAAATATTGAAGATATTTTAACAGCACAGGGCGGTAGTAAGTTTTACAATGTAGATTCTGAATTAGTTGCTAGCGATATTGATATGCTCTTTGATGGATTGCTGAGTAATCCAATTAAGTATTTGGCAGATGGAACCGAACCATTTACTGTCCTTGTTTGGACAGGAACGATGGCATATGGACAGAGTGTAAGGGGTGCAAGTGATGTTGAAGATTGTTATGGATGGGAGTATAATGATGACGATACGTATGGTGTTGTTGGTCGTAGCGATCATATTGGTACTGGCTGGTTAGCTTTTGCAACTCAATCTTCTAATGGTGAAATAGCTCAATGTAATGAATTTCGACGTTTATATTGCGTCCAAAGTCTTGAGTGTGGAGATGGCATATTACAGTCCAGTTTGGGAGAAACTTGTGATGATGGTAGCTTCTTTGACGTACAATGTGGAGATATAATTAATGGCGTAAAACTTGAAGGTGAATATTTATGTGGCGAAGGCGGGATTTTAGATGGCGTGTATAATACCCATATACCTTGTGTTGCAGAATATGGACAAGCTTGTGAATATTGTGATGCTGAATGTAAACTTCAAACAATTAGTGCTTCTACATATTGTGGAGATGGTATTGTAACTAATCTTGAAGCATGTGATAATGGAACTGCAAACACAAACACAGCATGTGTTGCTGGATATGGCGAAACATGCAATTATTGCAGTGATACTTGTGATTTTAAAGAAGTAGTTGGCTCACATTGTGGAGATGGAACTACTAATGCTGGAGAGGGTTGTGATGATGGCAACACAATAACTGAAACAACATGTGATGCACGTTATGGCGTTGGCATCGGAGCAGATGGTGTTATTATTAAAAATACTTGCACCTATTGTAATTCAGATTGTACTGCCCCGCTTATTATCGATGGTCCAAGATGTGGAGATAATATTGTTGATGCGGGTGAGGAGGATTGTGATGGAACTTCTGATTGTGAAGCAGATTGTACACCTAAACCTGGCCAATGTGCGCGAGTCCCTGGAGTAGTTCCAGATATGAGTTGCGTAGTTTCAAACATACTTATGAATATGAGCTTTTGTAAATCAGTTAATGGGTGTATGTGGCAGTTATATGGTTGTAATGATGGCATTGTTCAGACTGACTTGGGTGAGGAATGTGATGGTAATGATTTTAATGGTGAAAGTTGTGGAGACTTCATTGGAAAAGTTGGCGGAGACCTAGCTTGTTCATCAATAGACTGTACAATAATTACTACTAATTGTATAGCAGAAGGCTGTGGTAATAATGTTGTTGATGGCGTAGAAGAATGTGATAATGGTGGATCTTGTGATGATGGAGAAGCTTGTGTTGTTGGTGGAGATCCTTGTGTAGATAGTAGTGAGTGTATTCCTAAAAGTGAAGATGGATGTTCTGCAAGTTGTTTTGATGAATATTGTGGCGATGAAGTTGTTCAGCCGTTACTTGATGAATCTTGTGATGAAGGTATATTGAATACTAATACCTTATGTGTTGCAGAATATGGACAAGTTTGTAATTATTGTAATACTAGTTGCAAAACTCAATCTATTCAAGGTCCATATTGTGGCGACGGCACAAAAGACGCTATTGAAGCATGTGATAATGGAACTGCAAACACAAACACAGTATGTGTTGCTGGATATGGCGAAACATGCAATTATTGCAGTGATACTTGTGATTCGACAACAGCGATAGGTCCAAAATGTGGAGATGGAACTATGGATGTAGGTTATGAGACGTGTGATGATGGCAATGAAGTAAGTGGAGATGGATGTTCTTCAATTTGTATTCTAGAGCTTTGTGGAGATGGCATATTACAGTCCCGTCTTGGAGAAGTTTGTGATGATGGAAATACTGCAGATGATGATGGTTGTTCTTCAACGTGTAAATTAGAAGCTAAATTAACAATTACACATAAATTAACTGATTATTTTGGCACTGAAGTTGCTTCAATAACTAATCTTGGTAATATTTTGTTTAATATTAATGTTTCAAATACTGTAGCAAGTTCTGCAAAAGTTTATTTATTTAATGGTAAGAATCCGAGTTCTCCAGGAATAACTACTCAATATATATATTCAGCTATTCCTTTAGTATCAGATAATAATTGTACGACAGATACTACTAGTTCTGCAGACTTTTATGCAGATCCAGGTTGTTGGTCAGACACTATGCGTGAGTTAGGTTGTCCTTGTACTATTATTGATGAAAACTTTAATGAAGGTGCACCTCTGATGTCTGTGTATCCAACAGCTTTTGAACCAATTGATCTGCTTCCTCAGCAAGGTGATTTTGTAAAACAAATTGATTTAGGGCAATATATATTTTCAGAATGTACTGTAGATGGAGATATTTCAACTTGCCCAATATATGCATATTATATTAATGGTGATGACGTTGTAAGTTATTCAGAAAACATAATTATGAATCGAGATAATAATGGCATTCCTCGAATTAATTATTCGATTAATGAGTTAGATAATCCTGCAGGAGTTGGAATTACGCCTAAAACCGAAGTTAGATTTGATGCGCGTAATACTTTATATCGTTCGCTTACTAGTTCACCAAGTAGTCTAGAATATTTTAAAGATGCAGGTTCTAATGCGTTTTTGAAATATGACTGGCATGTTGGAGTTAAACATACACAATGGGGCGCTATTGTACAAAAAGACGCAATTCCAACACCACAATATGTTTGTCAGAGTACAGATGCAAGCCAGTCTTGCTTAGGTGTTGATAGGACTTGCGAAAGTGGAGATTGTAGTGTTATTGGAGTACCTTGTAGTTGCTTTGATGAAGAGATTTATGAGGGATATACAACTAATGCACAGAATTTTATTTATACTTTTGAGGATAGTACTGTCTGTGGTGTTAGTGGGGTTTGTACAGTTAGTTTGGAAGTAACTGATCCAAATACTGAGCTAGTTTCTTTAGCTAAGTTTTCAGTTAAGTTGTCTGATAGTGACTATGTTATTGAAGATGCAACTGAATTATATGGAAATAATAGTGAAGTTTGCACAGTAAATAGTGGGGAAGCAATAAACACACAATACTGTTGTTCAAACGGATACCATGTTAGAGATAATTATAATGCACTTAGTATGACTGTCTCAGCAGAAGATGAGCCACTTTGTGTTGAAAATGCCAATGTTTTACCTTCTGTAGACATATCAAAGCCAGAAGATGGTTCTGATCATGTTGTTGGTACAAATGTATATTTTAGTGCTGATGGATCAGACTCTGATGGTGATTCTGTAACTTACTTATGGGATTTTGGAGATCGGTCTGAGCCATGGGGAAAAGTAATGTTAGATAAAGATGATGATATAATATGTAAGCAAAATAGTGGAAGCTCCAAATGTGACTATGATGCAGCATATAGTTTAGAAGAATATGATGAAGATGTTGATGTTCCTTGCGTATGTCTTTCAAAAGCAAAATATTCTGAAGATTTGTTAAATGTTTATCCGGATTCTGCTTCAACAAAAGCACAAGTAACACACAAGTATGATGATATCTATGCATGTACTCCATTTGATGAAGATCAGACAAAAGATTGTGAGGTTACTTTATGGGTCTTTGATGAAGATGATGCATTTAGAAAGACTGCAATTGATATTGAGTTAGCGAGTACTTCTAGTGGTGGTTCTGGCGGCAGTTCCGGTGGTTCAGGTGGATCGGGATTATATTGTGGAGATGGTTCTGTAACTGGAGAGGAAGAATGTGATATTGGTGAAGTTGATGCTTGCAAGAGTGGTATTTGTAAGAGTGATTGTTCATGCCAACCTTCTGTTGGAGCAGACATTAAAGTTAAACCTTTAGAAGATAATGTTGATGAAGCTGTTTGCGGTAATAATGTTTGTGAGTTTGGAGAAAATTCAGCAACATGCTTAACTGATTGTCACTGTGGGGATGATGTTTGTCAGAAGTCTCTGGAAAGCACAAAGACTTGCCCAACTGATTGTAAGTCCTCGAGTAGTTGGATCGTTATACTTGTAATTATTTTAGCATCAGTTGGTATTATTTTTTATCTATGGAAAGAAGGGTTTGACTTTTCAAAGATAACAAGTTTGATTCCAAAAGGACTACCTAGTGTGGGTAAGAGAAGTATTAATAAAAATTCAGGATTAGACACAGGTATAGCTCCAACTAATCCTACATCAAAGCTTGAAACATACATACGACAGACTCGAGATAAGGGTTTTTCATATACAGAAATCAAGCAAGAACTTATGAAAAAAGGATGGACGGAGGATAAAATAAACAAAGTATTCCAAAAGACTGCTTTGCCATAAAATCATAATATGAAAATAAAGAGTATCGCAATAGGAATATTTTTAGTATTAATTCTAGTTTTAACTCAAAATATAGCTTCTGCAGAAACTGCGGAATATGATATGCGTTCTATTGGTATTACTTGGTATGTTAATGCTTGGTGTGCTCCAGAAGATGATAGTGCTAGTTGCTCTGGAGATATTTATAACCCTTCCGTTGAAAACTTTGCTTATACTGAATGTACGTACTTGTTTGGTGGTCAAGCTAAGATGGATCAGCTTTGCCAATGTTTGGGTTATGATTATGCTGATGAGTGTGGTTATTCTTATAATGGGGATAATAATATCGATCGATATACGTTAAATATTATCGAATACTCGAGTGAGTATTGTGCTTATTCTCGTGGAGATTCTGTGACTCAGCCAGGTGCCCAGAAAGTAGGCGCATATGTATCTAGTGTTAAATGTCATAGTGTTGAATGTGGTGATGGGGTTATTGAAGGTAATGAAGAATGTGATGATGGTAACCGAGCTAATGGTGATGGTTGTAGCTACCACCAGTGTAAGATTGCAGATGGTTGGTCATGTTATGATGAACCTTCTCTTTGTTTTTATGGGGAAGTTTGTCATGTTGAAGGCGATGAAGATAACCTTAATGGCGCAGATTGCCTTGATCCTGCTTGTGATGGTGGGTTTGGTCCAGATAGATATGTTTGTGAACATGGAAAAGAGCTAACGTGTAATGATGGTTATGATAATGATGCTGATAGTGATATTGATTGTGACGATCCTGACTGTAGGTCATCTCCTACGTGTCTTGAAGATGATCCAGATCCACAATTGTTTGAAGATATGATTCCAAACGAACCAGATAAAATAGAACCTGACAAAATAGATCCTGCAGATATAGATGGTAATATAATTTTTGTTTCTAGTGTTACAACTTGGGGTGATCTGAGTAATCTTGGTGGACTTGAAGGTGCAGATGCCACTTGTCAAGGTGAAGCAGAGAGTTCTGGCTTGCCTGGAACTTATATAGCGTTTATTTCAAGTAATGATCAAAATATTAAAGAAGTATTAACTGCGGAAGCTTCTTCTGATGCGTTTTATAATGCACGTGGAGAACATATTGCAGATGATGTAGCTGATTTGTTTGATGGCGATATTGGTATAATTAAATATTTAGCTAATGGTGATCGGCCAAGCAGCGAATATGTTTGGACTGGAACTTTATCTTGGGGCGGTAATCAAGCTAGTTCTCCTCCTGCTTCGGTCAGTAATTGTAATTCTTGGACTTCTAAGTCTGCGAATGACGTCGGAGTGGTAGGAGATATTAATTCAAATGATGTAGGATATGGGATCGCTTTTACAGAAAATACATGTAATGAATATCGAAGCTTGTATTGTGTTGAAGTTCCTTCTCCTCCAATTATCTATACTTTGACAGATAATGTATATTCAAGATCAGGTGATTATGTACTTTCTAATGGTGGTTGGGAATATGATGTAGCGACATCTATATGGAATAATTCGGATTATGGAAATGATGCTTGGGATTCTGTTAGCTTCAACAAGTTAGAAATTTCTGAATCAGCAGTACTGTCTTTTGAAAGTAAGTTTTATCTGGAGGGTGGAAAATACGATAATGTTTATGTACTTCTTACACAAAATTTAGCAGATGAATATACTTTAGGTAAGTTTCCTTCTTATGGTTTTGATTGTAATGAGTATAGTTGCCGCAGTCAAAATGGATATATGGATTCATCCGACTGGCCAGAACATACCAATAGCTGGGTTAAGTTTGAATATATAATGCCCGACAAATATATTGGAGAGGAATTTGAAATTCAGTTTAGATTAGATAGTGATGGCGATGTAACTTATGATGGTGTTAAGCTAAGAAATATACAAGTTAGAAGAGCTTCAGCATATTCTGAGGCTGAATTGCAAGAGATCGAATCTCGAGGTCAGGATTCACCAGAAGAGCCAATAGAAGATCCTTGGGATGATTCTGACTGGACTGAGTTTACTTGGAATGATATATATCGTGGCGAGCCTGACCAAGGAATATTTGTACAACCAATACTTGGTATTGAGGACATCGATACATCTCAACCCTATACAATTGAGATGGAATATACTATTTCAAATTCAGATTGGGGATATTCGTTAGGTGTTGTAGATATTGATGCACTTACTACTTATGATCCAGATCGATATGTCGCTTGTGAAGCAATTAAACGTGAGTGGACGGGTGAAGAATGGTTAGGTAAAACTTGTATTGGTATGGAATCTGATAATAAAATACTCGGCTCTTTGGGTGTATTTAATTTAGTTTCTACCGGCAATTCCAATATTTTTGGATATAATGTTGCAGAGGCAAGCAATAGTGTAGATAGCAATCAATATGGTTGGCGCATCAAAACTAGTTCTGTTGCTTATTCTGAGGAACCACATAAATTAATAATCGAAATCGATCCAACATGTACTTATACGGGTGAAGGTGTTGAATGTAGTGAGGAAATTCCAGCATATAGAGTAACTTTAATTGTCGGTGATGAAGAACGTACTTTAATTCCCGGCTCTGCGCATCAGGTTGGTTCGTTAGCTGACTTAGATGGTTTAGTAACTAATTATAATAATATATATATTCGAGGTATATCAAATCCAGATAATATTGATGTTTCTCATATTGGTGTAAGTCAAAAATCAACTTGCGATTTTAATGGTGCGAAAATACTGCTAGAGTCACATGTTACTGAAGATATGAATAGTGAGTATTCTGGTTTGTATTGTGATTATTCAGGAAAGATTGTTGCTAATCCTGATGACGATCACCCTTGTCCATCTGGTGGAACGCGCACTACTGGAATTAGTGGAATGTTTGGCAGTAATGATTTTTGTTCATATGTATTCTGTGGCGGAACTCCAAAGAGCAGTTACACGTTATTTGATTTAGACGTCCTGAAATATAATGATGGTGAATATTATGATGGAATTTTAGTATATGATGAACCATTTTCTTCAATTACTGGAGACTCCGAGGATTTGTTAAATGGATGTTATTGTACATATGGTATCTCTTCTGGCGTTGGAGCTGCAGTGGGAGTTAGTGAGTGTATGGATTCAGCTGGCGATGATCCAGAATGGATAATGTTTGTATCTGCAAATAAATATCCTGGAAATTTAGGTGGTATATCTGGAGCAAATGCAATCTGTCAAGCAGATGCGAACGCAGCTAATTTAGCTGGAACGTTTATTGCATTACTTTCATCGAGTGAGCAAGAGATTACTGATGAATTATTGGATGGATCATATGTAAACACTGGAACGGATGGTAGTATTGTTGCAGCTAGCAAAGACGATTTGTTTAGTTGTGATGTAGATGATGTTTGTTTAGATGCTGCAGTTCAATATACTGCGAGTGGAGTTGATTCTGTTAGTGCTTCTAATAAATATGTTTGGACTGGAAGTAATATATATGGTTCTGGTTATGCTCAAAACAATTGCAATGATTGGAGTAGTGGGGGAACTTATGGAGTAGTTGGACGATATTCTCATTCAGGAGCTAGCGTTATTAGTGATGATTGGATCGCGTATTTTACATCTTTGAACTGCAGGATTGAAAGTTATTTGTATTGTGTTCAAGTATCAAAAGAAACACCAGACGAACCTGAATGTATCGAGGGTGATTGTGATGCAGATGAGACTTGTGTAGATGGCGTTTGTGTAGTTAACGCCCCTGACTGTGGAAATGGTGCAGTTGATGCTGGAGAACAGTGTGATGGAACTGTTGATTGTGAAGCTGATTGTACTGCGAAGCCTGGCGAATGTATACGTAATTTGGGCGGAACTGATTATGTCCCCGTAATTGATGGTTGTGCAGGTATAGCTACAATTGCAAATATTCGTGAGTGTAAGTCTTATTCGGGGTGTATGTGGAAAGTTTATGATTGTCGTGATGGCATTTTAGATGCTGGAGAGGGTTGTGATGATGGCAATGATGAAAGTGGAGATGGATGTTCATATACGTGTGCAATTGAGAGCGATTATGAATGTTCAGGTGAACCTTCTGTTTGTGAAGTTTCTTTTGAACTTGATTCAGATGGTGATGGCGTAGCTAATGATATAGATCGATGTGCAAATACGCCATTGCAAGTAAGTATTGATGAGATTTTAGTTGATACGCGAATATATGATGATGGCTGTTTGTTTGGTGATGTGAATGGTCCAGATGAAGTCCCAGATGGATGCATAACTGGTTATGATCTGTCTAAGCTGGCATTAGAGGTTATGTCTAATTTGGGATGTAATGATCCTACAATGCAGCAAGGAGATGTGAATGGTCCAGATGAAGTCCCAGATGGATGTATAGATGGTTATGATATATCACTGCTCGGTACATTAGTACGAACGTACCAGGATAATGTTCCATGTTAAGGATTAATAAAATGAAAAGAAAAAATAGTAAAGTAATAGTTTTCATATTATTACTGTTAGTTTGTATTAGTACGGCAAGTGCCTTAACTAATGAACAAAGTCCAAATATGCAAGATGGACAGATCGGAATGGATCCTAAAGCTGCAACGGTCGTAAGTGCAGAGTCTTTTGATGTAACTGTAATTGGTAGCTCTTCAGAACAAATAGATGACGTATATGTAGAATTAATATATGATACAAATAAGTTGCAGTTAGATGGTGCAAATCCGATTGTAGTGAATTTACCAACTTCTTGGCAAAGTAAGCGCATTAATACTGATACTGCAGGAAAAATAATTATTGAATATTCCGCATTTTTTGATGTAACGCGCGTTACTGGAACTTTTGATATAGCTACACTTTCTTTTAAGTTGAAACCTGCAGCAACAGGTTTAACAACGATTTCTATTAATCCCGATACAGATCGGTTATTAGTTGCGGGGGTAAATTCAGTATCATATTCACCTACCGTTGCCACTATGACGATTACTGCTGAAGATGAATGTGACAATGCATGTACTGATGGTAGTAGGGGATGTAATGATGATGATGATAATGGCTGGAGGTGTGAGCTTCTAGATGATGATTGTTATTATCAAATACCCTTTGCTTGTGATGTAGGAACAACTTGTTCTGGTGGAACTTGCGTAGGTTGTGGAAATGGTGTAGTTGATGCTGGAGAGCAATGTGATGGCACAAATCTAAATGGCATTACATGTATCTCGGATACTGAATATGCTGGCGGAATTTTGAGATGTACTTCTGATTGTGAGTTTGATGCTTCTGATTGTTGTAAACATACGTGTGAGATTGGAGATAAAATCTGTGATACTCAAACGAGTTATAGTACTTGTATTTTAGGCGGCAATGGTTGTAGAAGTTATTCTGATGCAATTTCTTGTGGGACTACGGCTTGTAGTAATGGACAATGTGAATCAAACTCTATTGATTATGATGGTTGGGTAATGTTTGTATCTAAAGACCCACATGATGGTGATTTTAGTAGTGGAAGTCTTACTGGTATTGAGGGAGCAAATAAGATTTGTCAAGATGATGCTGATGCTTCAGATAGCATAGTTAATGGAAAGTATATTGCACTATTATCTATGGGCGGTAGTAATTCTGCAGAATATTATAATATAATTGATGCTTTAGAAGATACGGGAAAGTTTGTTAATGTTCAGAATCAAGTTATTGCTTTAAGTAGCGCAGAGTTATTTGATGATGATGATGTTATTGCTACTAATGATCTTTCTGGAGCAGTAAGATATCAAGCAAATGGTGAGCAAGCAATTGGATCCAGTTTTGTTTGGACCGGTACAAAGAAAGACGGAACTTTTGATTCACCTGATGATTGTAATGATTGGAGTTCTTCTGCGGGCTCGGGTGTTTTTGGTACGATTGGGCAACAATATATATTTTATGGTGATGATGGCGATCCAGCTACGTCAGATTATGGATACTATCGAAATTACTATTGGATATATAAACAACAAGGAATTTGTGCTAACAGTTACTTATTATATTGTGTCCAAGTAGCTGACAGTGATGCTCCAACATGTCTTGAAGATCAGACAGACTGCTCTGGAACTTGTACCGATATTTTAAATGACCTTAATAATTGTGGTGGTTGTGGCATTTCTTGTGGCGATCACGCTACATGTGCCGCAAGTTATTGTGTATGTGATTCAGATTATACGATGAATGGTGGTGTTTGTACGCTACCGGGTGTTTCAAGTTGTACTGAGCAAGAGGATTGTGCAGATGATGAATATTGTTTAATTAATAATATTTGTGTACCTAGGGGAGAAACTTCAGTAGCAAATTATTTACCTGGAGATACTGATTGCAGTGGAACTGTAACAACGACCGATGTTGGAATTTTATTTAACATACTCAACGCATCTGGAACAGATTATAATCAAAAGAGAAGCGCATTTTATACTGCCTTCTCAATACCAGACCCATGCGCATAAAAATAATAACTTCAATAGTAGTTTGTATGTTTCTAGTTAGCTGTGCTTATGCAACGGGGACCATACTTTTGGAATCTTCTGCAGATTCTGTAGGTGTAGGTCATGATGTAACTTTTTCAGCAATAATTGGCGAAACTATGGGATATCTTTCAGCAGATTTAGGTGTGTCTTATGATCCAGATTACTTTATATATAAATCATATAGTTTAACTGGAACCGCAAGTGATGGTTTTACTGCTGAAGTATCTGATAATTCCGGAGTAATTGACGTTTCTATGTATGGAGATTGGAATAGCATTGGTGCAGAAGGGGATTCAATTATCAAGTTTAAGTTTGAAGCAAAAGAAGTTACTGAAAACACAGACACAATAGTCAGTATAACTTCTGCTACAATTGGGACTGTTTCAGGTGGAAATGAAATGGATACGTTAGGATCAAAAACAATAACTATTTTAGGCTTACCAGATTTAATCGTCAGTGATATTGTATTAAAACACTTAGATGATACATTAGTTAGTCCGTCAGAAGAAGTGTTTTCAGAAGGAGATACCATCAAAATTGCGCCAACAATAAAGAACATTGGTGGAACAGATGTTGATCGTACAGGACTTACACTGGATACGTTCAGAACAAGTGTTTATGATTCAATTGGTTCAGATAATTTGCTAAGTAGTGATGAGATAGATATGACTCATTATGATGAACCAAAGTTATCTGCAGATGGTGAGATTCCATTTAGTGCTTATTCTTGGAAGCTACCTACGGACCTCGTTGATGCTAGTTGTGTAGATGGTAGCTTGGATGAGGATGCGTGTAAGGTTGATATTTGTGTGTGGGTTGATTCTAGTCAGGTAGTGGTTGAATCAACTGAAGCTGACTCCGATGGAGCTGGATTTATTAAATCCATTTTTAATGGTGCAGAACAAAATAGCAACATTGAATGTGTAAAGTTAACTGTTGCTAATTTAGAAGTATGTGGAGATGGAGTAAAAGAAGGAACCGAAGCTTGTGATGATGGCAATAAAGTAACGGAAACAACATGTGATGTACGTGATGGAGCGTGCACCTCTTGTAACGCATATTGTACTGTACAGCATATTATATATGGTCCAAAATGTGGAGATGGAACTATGGATGTAGGTTATGAGACGTGTGATGATGGCAATGAAGTAAGTGGAGATGGATGCTCCGAAACTTGTCAGGTTGAGGTAGCTGATCCGATTTGTAATGATGGAATTGTTAATGGTGATGACGAATGCGATAATCTTGCATTAGCTGGAGAATCCTGCACGTCAAGAGAATATGCAGGGAAAGAATACGATGCCGGAACCTTGGGTTGTAACGCAGATTGCACATTTGATGTGAGTGGATGTGAAGAATACGAATGTAACCTTGATATTGATTGTACAGATTCGGATGTATGTACTGTTGGAGAAACTTGTGGTGAAACTGATCATATGTGCCATGCGGGAACGCCATTAGTGTGTGATGATGGCATAGATTGTACTGTTGATGTCTGTGATGCAATTGATGGCTGTGTAATTGATTCCTTGGATCATATGGAGTGTGATGATGGAATACCTTGCACTGATGATATTTGTAATGAACACTTTGGATGCACGAATCCTTCAAATGTAGCTAATCCGTGCGCATGTCCGTTAGAAACTGATGCTGAGTGTGAGGATGGTAATCCATGTACAACAGATAGCTGTGGAGCCGACCTAACTTGTTCTAATGATTTTGTTGTAGATGGTACTTCTTGTGATGATACTTTAAGTTGCACAGATAATGATATGTGTAGCGCGGAGGGAGTTTGCCGTGGAACACCTACCGAGGACGATGGCGTAGATTGCACAGTCGATAGCTGTACAGAAACAGATGGCCCACAAAACACACCAGATGCGTCTTCATGTATTGATGATGGAGACTCGGGTACAAAAACCGTTTGCAGTCTTTCAGAAGGGTGTATTAATGAGCCAGTTACTCTTTGTTTAGATGATGATAATTTTTGTCCAAGTGGGTGCAATGCTTTGATTAGTGATGCGAATTATGATGCGGATTGTCCAATGGTTTGTGGTAATAGTAAAATTGAGTTGAGTGGCGATCATATAATTTTTGTTTCTACAACTTCTACAAGCGGAGCAATTGAATATGAAGGTATAACGGGTATTTCTGCAGCAGATGCTATATGTCAAGCAGATGCTGAAGTAGGTGGTTTAGATGGTACATTTGTTGCGTTATTATCAACCTCAACAGAAGATGCTAAAGACCGAATTAATGATGCTGTATTTTATAATGTAAAAGGCCAACTTGTAGCTGATAGCAAAGCAGATTTGTTCGATAATAATATTGATGCTAAGGTTTATGATTTAAGTGAGCAAGTTGGTACGGCAGTTAAGACTGCGTCTCTTGCTGACGGTACTTTCCACGAGGATTATACTGATTGTAATGGTTGGACATATCTTGGTGATGATGAAGACCTTCTGTTAGGTGTAAATAGTAAATTAGATCGAGACTGGTTTGGATATAATTCTTATGATGATTGTTCAAGAGTGATTCCAGTTTATTGTGTCCAAGATGTTCTGGGTGAAGCTTGTGATGATGGCAATGATGAAAGTGGAGATGGATGTTCATCAACATGTCAGTTAGAGAGTCTTACTGTAGTTATATGTGGAGATGGAACTAAAGACCCAACCGAACAATGTGATGATGGCAATGAAGTAAGTGGAGATGGATGTTCATCAACATGTCAGACTGAAATTACTTTGCCAGTTTGTGGGGATGGAGTAAAAGAAGGAACCGAAGCATGTGATGATGGAGATTCTACCGATACAAACGCATGTAAGAATGATTGTACAATAAATGCAGATTATGTTATTGGTGTTGATCCTGAACCAACACCAACTCCGACACCTACGCCAGCACCAAGCTCAGGTAGTTCTGGATCATCTGGTGGCGGAGGAGGAACTGTATTTACTAGATATACAACCCATTTCCAATGTGATGATAAAACCGATAATGATGGTGATGGCAAGATTGACTTAGCTGATCCTGATTGTAGTTCTTCAGTTGATGATTCTGAAAAGAAGACCTATAGACCAGCACCAGCAAAACCAAAGAGTGTGATTAGCCAAGCACTTCAGGCAAAAGAGCCAGTAAAGAAGGTAGTAAAGCAAGAACCAAAGAACATTTGTGGTAATGGTAATTGTGAAGTTACAGAAACCGCAGAATCTTGCCCAACTGATTGTAAAACCGTTAGTTTCACGTGGTTAGTTATCTTACTTGCTGCGATTGGTGGTGGGGGAGTTATATACATGAAGCGAGATGAGTTATCTACATTCTCTTTTGATGATATTAGCGCTGGTTTTTCTCTGGATGAAGTTAAAGATAAACTGCGAGAAATAATACCTAAGAAATCTGAAGACCTAAGTTTCGATAAACCAACTACTTTGCCAATAAGTCCTATTCAGAATCCAAAGTCTATTTCCCAAAGACCCTTGAGCGTATTACCACGAAAAATAAGAGTTCAGCCAATGTTACCTGCCCAACAAAGTAGCCCAAGAATGATTGCGTATATAAGATCTGTTAGAGTAAGAGGATATACTGATGCAGAAATACGAAGTATGTTACTTAAGTATAACTGGTCTACACAAAAAATTGATCAAGCATTACGATCTGCCTGATATTTTCTTTTTAGTAATGCTTATAAACATCATTTATCAGATTTATATAACAAGAGATAGTCAGTTATCATCTTTATTCACGAGCATTGCTCACATAAGATAGAAGGCGCACGGCGCTAAGTATGGTTATTTCTTGTTAAGACCTGTCAATTTCAGACAAATCATAGTAATAATGGCTTATGGCTAGGAATAAACGATGGAAAATCATATTCAATCAACACAAAAAGCGCGGAGAACGCGCACATAGATTGTATATTTCTGAAATCTGACTGGGAAGGAGAAAACAAAAATGGGAAAAATTAGCCCAGTATCAATAAAATATAATGTACTAGCAAACATCCAGTTGACTGGTGTTGCAGATAGACCTGATGTTATCGGAGCTATTTTCGGACAAACCGAAGGTCTACTTGGTTCTGAATTAGAATTAAGAGAATTACAAAAGACAGGCAAGATTGGCCGTATAGAAGTAAATGTAAAAAATCATAGTGGAAAATCGGATGGTGAGATAATCATACCATCTAGTATTGGTAAGTCAGAAACAGCAATAATTGCAGCTGCTATTGAAACTATCGATAGAGTCGGACCGTGTAATGCAAAGATCCGCGTAAAAGCGATCCAAGATGTTCGTATTTCAAAGCGAGATTTTATCTTAAAGCGAGCAGAGGAATTACTAAAAGAGCTTGTTGAGACACTTCCAGATTCAACTGAATTTACAAATAAAGTCACACAAACCGTTAGAGCAAGGGAAGTCCAAGATTATGGTAAAGATAAGCTTCCTGCAGGACCTATGATCGATGGTTCTGACGAAGTAATTGTTGTTGAAGGCAGGGCAGATGTAGTTACGCTACTGAAATACGGTATGCGAAATTGTATTGCTTTGAATGGAACAACTTCAACAGGAACATTGATTGACTTAATGCGCCAAAAAGTTGCTACGCTATTTGTTGATGGTGATCGAGGTGGAGACTTAGTTATTAAGAAGCTAGCTGGAGAAGTTGAGATTGACTTTGTAACAAAAGCACCAGATGGAAAGGAAGTTGAAGAACTTACTCTTAAGGAGATCCAAAAAGCATTAAGAGCAAAGCTAACTTGGGCAGAATTTACTGCAGATGATAGCCATGATACGAAGCCAACTCGGGTTTCAAGATCAACAGTTGAGCGTAGTACTCGAACAGCATCTCCTCGCTCAAGAACAACATCTACGAGTTCAAGAACAACTTCAACTAGATCGCGATATTCTGATCGATCTTCAGATCGTTCTGATCGATCTCGCATTTCTAGAGATAGAGCACCAAGAGTAGATAATTTCTTAGTTAAAAACAAGAAAGAGTTAAAGAATCTTGCAGATGATTTAATTGGAACGCGCGGAGCATATGTATTAGATGATGGACTAAATATTCTCGGTAAGGTTCCAGTTGCAGAGTTGGGAGAAACTCTGGGAGATATATCTGAACCTGTATTTGCGGTTATTATGGATGGATCAATTGATTCAGACCTAGCTATGGCGATTGATACGAAAAGAATCAGACATATTGTAGCAAAAGGCACTAAGAATGCAGATACTAGAGCAAGAGTTGCTCAGTTTGAGAGTCTTAAGTAGACTCTCCTCTTTTAATTTTTATTTTATTTTATTTTTAGTTAGATAACTAATTAGTTATCTTAATTATATAATTATTTGTAATTTTAGTTATTTTATGGTGTAGCTTTGCTTTATCCAGTAAGTTCGATAACTCTTTTTTTGAGAACATGTGATAGTAACGTTCGTGTTTGTCCGCCCATTTTAGTAATTTAGCCCCCTTTCTTAAAGAGTATCTTACAGTGATTATCGCTCGACCATCTTTTGCAAGAAGTCGTTTAATCTCCTTTAGAAACTTCAGGCGGTCATTTTCAGTTGGGAGGTGGTGCATAATTGCAATCGCGGTTATGTATTTGAACTTTCGTTTAAGTGGGATATTTGTAGCATCAGCGACTATTTTAGTTACTTGTTTAGGTGCATGTTTAAGCATTTGCTTAGAAAAATCAACAGCATACATTTTAATATTTTTATCTAGGATTATGCGAGTCATATTACAGTTTCCAGCACCAATATCCAATAAGTCTGAATCAACTTTATCTAAAAATTCAACAATCGGCGCCCAAGTTAATCTTCGATAACCACCATATTCTTTACCAATGTTGTTCCAAGTTTTCTTAATCCGCGTTTTTGTATGTATCATATTACTTCTACCTTGAGAGTTTTATCGTTTTTTAATTCCGCTAGAACTTTGTTAACGGTTCTGACTTTCCTAGGGAGATCAACATATAATTTTCCTTTGCTTTGTTTGACTGTATATTTAGACCATTGTTTGTTGAATGCTGTAGCATGTTCTGTTACAGTTATTGGTGGACCAAAATGTCTGAAGTTAGCTGAAAGTTTCTTTGGATCAACATAGAACCAAAGTAGTGCCTCGCTATGTTTATCCCAATACCAGTTTTTTCTAATGATCTTAAAATCAAAGCCCGTAATTAATTGTGTGATGTACTCAAACTGCTTTAGAATTTTGCAACCAGCAACATCTATAGTTGTCTCAGCTTCAGGCGTTATAGTTAGTAAAATTAGTTTATTTTTACTTTTACGCATGCGTATCTTTTTAGCAGTTATTTTATCTTCAACAAAAAAGTTTGTGTTTGGCTTTGCAAGGAATTTATTTGCAATTTTCTTTAGTTTTTCATACTTTTTTTTTGAAAGTGCTGCTGAAGCGTTTCTCTCTGGCTGCATTGGATCAACTACAATTAATGGGCTAGTTAGTTTTGAGTCATTCATTAGAATCATGAGTTGAGTTTCATCTGTATAATGACTTTCTGGATCAATAATTATTGTATCTGTCCATTTAGTAGCTTGTTTTAGAAGTTTAATAAAACTCCCATAGTGAAGGATAAGAACTTCAATAACGTGGCCGGAAAAACCTTGTATAAATGATTCTGCACCGTATAACCCATTTGCCTTAAAGAATTGTTTTGCTAGTCTTACATCTGTCTGGAGCTGAGATTTAGCAGTTTTTTTAGATAGCCAGATAAAGTGAAGCGGAGAAACATCAGTTATGTTCTTCATCATTTTCGGGTTAGATATTTTAAGAACTGGTATAATTTCTACTTCATAGCCCTGGTATGTTGTCTGGAAGTAATCTCTAGATCCATGCAATCGTTGATATTTACTAAAGCAACGCTTTACGATTTTCTCAGTAATATCTGATAATGATTCACTTTTGTTACTGTACGTTTGATAGTTAAATTGTAGGAAACAATCTATGTCGTGTATTCCAGGTAGCCAAGTTCCTTTTGCAACCGATCCACCAATTAGAAGTTCAGCACCGTATTTCTCTGCTTGTTCATTAATTATCTGTATAATCTCTTGTGAAACTTCATTCACCTTCATCGTTTCATTTTTACTTGGAACAACGTTTTTCTTGATTTGTGAAATTACTTGTTGTATTGTCATTTGAATTTAAGCAGGTCTTTGTGGAATTTCAGTTTTTTATCTAGATGTATTAGGTCTGGGTATGTCTTTTCCATGAGTTCTTGACTTCTTATTTTTTCAAGCTCAACCATTTGTTTAAGTCGTAGAACATCGATTACTTTGGGATCTTTAAAGTTTTGAATAACATCTGAAAGCTTTTCTCCTGCAAGCATGGCAGGTAGTATTATGTAGTCTGCTCCATCTTCATATAATTTAAGTGCTTCTTCAGTATTAGTTGCTACACTAAAAAATAATGCGCCATGGTTATGTTTTTTGAGCGATCTAATTATTGTTCTATTTGTTATGTGGTTTGGTATTGTTGATATAATGGCATAAGCTTTCCCCAGTTCTAGTCTTTCGAGGATTTCTGGGTCTTCTGCATCACCACATATACAATTAATTTTTCTTGATATTAAACCTGCAATAACATCTGGATTGTAATCTACAACAATTACCTTTTTACTAAGAGCGTGTATTGAATCAACAATTTTTCTACCCATGCGGTCTGCACCAAAAATTACAATGTGCTCCCCAAGTTTTTCACCAACGTTTTCAAATGTTTGTGGTGAATTACGATTAAAAAACATAAAGAATTTACCTGTAAGGCGATATAGAGTATTGTCATATTTTAATGTATAGGTAGATATGAGCATAGTAATTGCAGTTAGAATAATTGCCATGGAAAGAATTGTGTCGGAAATTTGATTTAATAAAACTCCTTGCATAGCAAGTATTATTGAAAATTCGCTAATTTGTGCGAGTCCAAAGCCAGATAGAAATGCAGTTCTGCGAGTGTACTTGTAAATTGTTGTGAGTGCACCAATAATAATTGGTTTTACAAGAAGAATAATACTTATGAATGCAAGCATTGGAAGGAATAAATTTTTGTCAAGTGTTGGAATAATTTGAATTCCAATTGCTACAAAAAATATCGTAACAAAGAAATCTCTGATAGGTTTAACTCGCCCAATTATTTCTATGTTGTATGGGAAGTTAGCAAGTGCAACACCAGCAATAAATGCACCAATTGCAATGGAAAATCCTAAGTAACTTGCAGCACCTGCAAATGTAAAGCACCACGCTAATGAAAATATAAAAAGTATTTCTTGAGATTCAGCAATTTTTTTGAAAAATAAGGGCAAGAAGTATTTTGCAGAAATAAATGCAGTAAGAACTAGCCCCGCACCAAGTCCAGCCATTTTAACAAAACTTAATGCAGAAGCATCTGTGTTAATTAGTACAGTTAGGGCAATAATAACTATTACGTCTTGAACAAGTAAAACTCCAAGCATAATTCTACCATGTAACGTATCTAGCTCACGATTATCTGATAGTGCTTTAATAACAACAAGCGTACTGCTGAATGCAAGAATTAATCCCAAGTATATACTTTCCATTTGAGAAAATCCAAAAAACCGAGCTACCAAAAATCCCAGTCCAGTAATACTCAAAACTTCTGCAAGACCAATTAGTGAAGCACTACCGCCTACTTTTTTTAGGCGATCAACCGAGAGTTCTAAACCAACAACAAAAAGCAAAAGAGCAATACCGAGTTCCCCAATGTTTTTTACAAAGTCAATATTATTAATAAGGTGAAAACCAAATGGGCCAATTAAGACTCCACCAATAATATATGCAAGTACTACTGGTTGTTTTAAGAACTTAGCAATAACTCCAATTGTAGCTGCAATAATAATAATAATCGATAGATCAAAGAGTATTGCATCCATGTTAAGTATATACTGCGTTGTATAAATATCTTGTTGTTTTCTTGACCGAACAACTTGTTAAAAATCATAGTCTGAGCTTATATTATGAAAGATAAGATTGTTCAAGCACTTCAGCAATTTGGCCCATTATTACCTGTTGAGATTGCAAGTAAGACGGGTTTAGATAGTTTTATGGCGAAAGCATATGCTGAGGAGTTAATTGCTGAGCATCGAATAATTCCTAGCAAAGAAAAGATCGCGAATTCTCATGTTTATTATCTTCCAGGTCAAGAGAGTCAGCTTAGTCAGCGAATTGCACAGATTTTGTCTGGAAACCAAAAGACTGCGCGTACATATTCGTCGCCAAGCCCAGCACCAAACCCCAAAGTACAGAATCAGCGCGATGCTTTTGCTCAGCGATTAAAAGATATTGAAGATAAAGAGCGCCGAAGAAAAGAAGAACAGACACATCACATGAAGCAGTTGCATAAAGCATATTCTTTGCCTCCAGCAAGGCCGTTACCAATAACTCCACTAGTTAGTCATCCAAGTCCGCCACCTATGGAGTATAAACCAACACCAAGCATAGAACGGGTAAGAGAACCTGAACGATATCCATTTGAGTTAGAGAAAGAGGAACCACAAAAAGAAACACCTTTTGTTGATCGAGCAATGGACTGGCTTCGCCTTGAAAGTGTGGAGATCTTAGCTGAGATTGGATTTGGAAGAAATGAAGTTGAGCTATTAGCACGAGCAAATTCAGAGTTCGGCACGTTGAAGTTTTACATTAAAATCAAGCAAAAAAAGACCATCACACAAGCAGATCTTCTTGCAGTATATGCTGCATCAATGGAGCACCACTGCCCAGGTGTTTTGATAACAAATGGCGAGTTAGCTAAGTCTGCAGATAATTTCTTAGAAGAAAAGAAAGGCCAGATAAAAGTTAAACATATTTAAGTTGCTCCAAAATAGTTTACTTTACTTTAAATAACCTTATAATCTCTTCATTCAAAATTTCCTATATGGACAGAATCGATACTTTAGAAAGTCAATCCATTTATATTCTCAGGGAAGCGTTTACCAATTTTAAGAATTTATGCATGCTTTGGTCAATTGGTAAAGATTCTACTGTTCTTTTATGGTTAGCGAAAAAAGCATTTTTTAATCACGTACCGTTGCCATTAGTTCATATCGATACAGGTTATAAGATACCTGAAATGATCGAGTATCGAGATAAATTGGCTGAAAAGTGGAAGTTAAATATGATTTATGGTCAAAATAAAAAAGCACTTTCAGATAAAAACACGTTTCCTGATGGAAAGTTAAGTCGAATCGATTGTTGCAAAACTTTAAAGACTGAAGCTTTGAGAAAAACACTTTCGGGGGAGTGGCCTAGATACGTATTTAATCATACCTTAAAGAAGTATTTACCTGTGGAGAATCCCATACCTTACACTGGCGTTATTGTTGGAGTAAGATCTGATGAAGAAGGTAGTAGGTCAAAAGAACGATACTTTTCTCCAAGAGATAATCGAAATAATTGGGATGTTGGTGATCAGCCTCCCGAGCTATGGAATCAGTTCAAAACAGATTTTAAACCAAATACACATATTCGAATTCACCCCCTTTTAGATTGGACTGAATTAGATATTTGGAAGTATATTGAGAGAGAGAAGATACCAATTACCTCACTTTATTTTGCTAGAAAACGCAAAGGTAAATTGACTCGGTATAGAAGTCTTGGTTGTTATCCGTGTACTAAGCTGGTGGAGTCTGTTGCGAGGAATCCCGCAGAGATTGTTATTGAATTAGAATCAGGTAAATTTTCAAATATTGCTGAAAGATCTGGAAGAGAGCAAGATAAGGAAGATAGTGGTGGGCTGGAGACCTTGAGACGAGATGGGTATATGTAAAATGAATAATAAGGAACATATGAGTCTGGTATTTGTTGGTCATGTGGATCATGGTAAAAGTACTGTTCTTGGCAGGTTGTTGGCAGATACAAAGTCATTACCTGAAGGAAAGCTAGATTTTGTAAAAGCAAAATGTAAGCGTGAATCTAAGGTATTTGAATATGCCTTCTTACTTGATGCTTTGAAAGATGAGCAAAATCAAGGAATTACGATTGATAGCGCACGGTGTTTTTTTAAGACTCGCAAACGAGAGTATTTAATAATTGATGCTCCAGGGCATATTGAATTTCTTAAGAATATGATATCTGGTGCTGCTAGAGCTGAGGCAGCAGTATTGATAATTGATGCGCAAGATGGTGTTCAGGAAAATTCTAAGCGTCATGGATATATGCTTTCTATGTTGGGAATAAAACAAGTCATTGTTTGTGTAAATAAGATGGATTTAGTTAATTATCGTTCAGATATTTTTGAGAAGATTAAAACAGAGTATTCAGCTTTTCTTAAACGTATTAATATACAGCCATTAGAATTTATTCCCATTTCGGGTTTGAAGGGAGATAATATTGCTAAATCTTCGGATAATTTGGCCTGGTTTGGAAAGCGTACGCTTTTGGAAGCGATCGATGATGTCCCTAAGGAAGAACTTTCTGTAAAAAAACCATTTAGAATGCCTGTTCAAGATATTTATAAATTCACAAATGATGGTGACAACAGAAGAATTATTGCAGGTAGAATTGAGTCTGGTACAATAACTTGTGGAGATAAAGTGGTTTTTTTACCTTCAAATAAAGTATCAAGTATTAAAAGTATAGAACGATTTAATGCGCTAGAGAATGATTCTGTTTCTGTTGGCTATTCAACTGGTTTCACATTTAATGAACAGATTTATGTTGGTCGAGGAGAGATTATGTGTAAGGTGGGAGAAAAACTGCCCAGCATAAGTTCACAGTTGAATGTAAGCATTTTTTGGATGAGTAAAGACCCATTGGTGCTTGATAAAGAGTATAAATTAAAAATATGCACGAGAGAAGTTAGCGTAAAGGTAAAAGCAATAAATAATGTTCTTAATGCTTCGGATTTATCTAGAGAAAAGAAAGAGAAGGTAGATCGCTATGAGGTTGCAGATTGTGTTTTAGAGTGTTCTTCACCGATTGCTTTTGATTTATTTTCAGAACTACAAAACACTGCAAGGTTTGTTTTAGTTGATAACTACGATATTTCTGGTGGTGGGATAATTACTGGATTTACCAATGATGAACAAAAATGCATTCGAGATACTGTTTTTTTGAGAGAAAGTAAGTGGTATCGCAGTTTAATCCCGAGAAAAGATCGAGCGATTAAATATTCTCAAGTACCGAAGTTAGTTTTAATAACTGGAAAAACTGGCATTGATAAACAAATAATTGCCCAGACTGTTGAACAAAAATTGTTTGAACAAGGTAAAAAGGTTTATTTCTTGGGAATTGGAAATTTACTCCGCGGTCTTGATTCAGATATTGATAAAGATCAACGAAAAGAACATATTAGAAGACTTAGTGAGGTAGCACATATTCTTATTGACGCCGGGCTAATCGTTTTATTATCTGCAAGTGATCTTGTTCAGGAAGAATTAATGCTTCTGAAAACAATAGCTTTTGAAAATGATCTCTTAGTTGTAACGGTTGGAACTACAAATATTAAGAATAAGTTAATTGATCTTAAATTGAATTCAGAAGAGGATCATAAGTACAATGCTAACAAAATAATTGAGTTATTAATGTCGAAAGGGATAATATTTAATCCCGATATATATTGAGATGGTAGATAATTTACACCCCTATGAGCATAAAGTTGTAAGAGTAGATCGAGAGAATATTTTAAAACAAAAAGCAGTGCTTATTTGGTTTACGGGTTTGAGTGGTTCAGGTAAATCAACTCTTGCTTCAGCACTCCAGAAAAAGTTAGTTGAAAACAGAAAATTATGTTATATTTTAGATGGTGATAATATCCGTAAGGGTTTAAATTGTAATTTGGGATTTTCACCCGAAGATCGATCGGAAAACATACGTAGAGTTAGTGAAGTAGCTAAGTTGTTTGTTGATGCAGGAGTTATCACTTTAGTTGCATTTATTTCACCATATATTAAAGATCGAGATATGGCTCGCAAGCTTACACAGCCGTTTGTAGAAGTTTATGTGAAGTGCGATATTGCTGAATGTAAATTGCGAGATCCAAAAGGATTATATGCTAAAGCTGCGGCAGGTGAGATCAAAAATTTAACGGGCATAGGCGCGCCATATGAAGAACCACGTAACCCCGAAGTGGTTGTAGATACTGCCAAAAGTTCAGTAGATCAATGTGCGCAACAAATATACAATTACTTAGTTAGCAGTAAATTAGTTTAGTAAAACACTGTATCGCTACTCTTTTAAATCAATGTTCTGAGTCCTATCTATAGCGGGATGGGGCAGTCTGGAGTGCCCGCGGGGCTCATAACAGCCGTTTTCTCTTAGAAAGAGAAAAACGTTGGCGAAAAAGAGAACTATTTTTCGTCGTGAGATACCCCGAGGTCGTTGGAAAGTTGAAGAATACGTTCTTCCTTGACGAATTCAAATCCATCTCCCGCTATCACAATCTTTCTTTCCAAATTCTTACTTTTTCTAAATGTTTTGGATTTCTAAATCCAATTTTATCTAGCCAAATTAATATCCCTTTTTTATTGCCGATTTCAATACGATTTGTTATGAAGAACTCTTTTTTGAATCGAGAATCTTTGATTTTATAGTCAAAACCTCTCCACATTCTTATACCTAAATCTTCAACTTCATTACTTATTTCTTCCATGAATAATTTTGTTTTAGCTGCGCCAACAATTACGGTTCGGCCACACTTTTTCATATTAAAACAAAAATCAGTATCTGCAACACCTTGTATAAATGCCAATTTTAGTTCTTTAGTATTGAATATTTTTGGTATGTGGAGTGATGGGTGCTTCGCGCCACGAGGCAGACCTATAATTTCCGTTAGGAACTGAACGAGCGCTCTTGACCATAAAGTTATTCCAAATGTAGTGTTTTTGTCAATAAGTTTTGGTTTAATTTCTAATCCAAAAATTTTCTTAAATAATGGACAAATAACAACATAATAACATTCTTGCTCATCTTTTGGATTACCAACACATTTTATGGCATAGTCATATTTTTCTTCTCGTACGTATATATTTCCATCTCCTGCTAAGATGCCACATAAATATGCTAAGTCAGCACTCGTTTCTTCTAGAAGTTTAAGTCCTTTAATGTAATCTTTTTTGCTAAGTGAAATACTTGCAGTATCTAATTTCATACACCTTCATCACTTTCGCCATATAAAGCCGTTACGCGCACCTGTCTAGTGTCAAGTAATAATTCTTATAAACTTACTTTCTTAGTAGTTAATATGTTAATTTGTGGGTTAGATGAAGCAGGCAGAGGCCCTATCTTAGGTCCGATGGTGATGGCTGGCGTAGCTATTTCTAAAGATAAGCGAGATCAACTTAAGGATTTAGGCGTTACTGACTCAAAACTTCTTAGCCCAAAAAGACGAGAAGCGCTTTATGATAAAATTATCGAACTAGCAGATAGCTATTGTATTATTGAAATTTCTCCAAATGAGATTGATGAGATGAACAAATCTGGAACAAATCTTAATCAGTTAGAAGCACTAAAAATCGCAGAGATTCTTATGAAGCTAAAGCCCGACAAAGTATATGTTGATTCTCCTGAACCTACTGCTGCTAAGTTTGGAACGATGATTCTATCTCATATGAATGGCTTTTCTCCAGAGATAATCGCAGAACATGGCGCAGATTTAAAATATCCAACCAGTTCAGCAGCTTCAATTTTAGCAAAAGTGACTCGCGATAGAGCAGTTAGAAAAATAGAGAAAGAGATTGGATATCTGATTGGTAGTGGCTACCCCGCAGACCCAAACACAAAAAAGTTTCTACAAGAGCAGTACTCTGATGATAAACATATTAATTATGTCCGAACTTGTTGGTCTACTTATAAGAAACTCAAAAAAGAAAAGAAGCAATCCAGTTTAGGTGATTGGTAATGGACATATCATTGGCGCCATTACCTGTGGCTGGAGAAAAAGCTAAACCTACCTTTGCAATTAATATGCAACATAGTTTGGGGCCAATTCAACTTTACGAATGGGACTATTCAGTATTAAGTGATGAGATTGGACCTACTTTGCATTATACGTTTGAGACAGATGATTTACCTGGGAATGGTTTTCCCGCACTTATTGAAGCAGTATCTTTATTTGAACTTATTGTTGAAGAGCGGACCAAAGAAGCGAGAATTTCTCAAGTTACTGTTTGTGTAGAGGATTCAGTGACTGCGTTTCAAGATAAGTTTATACCTTTTCTTAATGCACTTGGTTACAATTTAATTAAAACACCAATTTTATTGGGGTCTGATGAAGATGTATCGATGATTAAAAAGTACGAACCATAACATTTATAATCTCTTTTTCTTAAATTTAATCATGTTAGGTGAGTATCCCGATATTTCATAATTGGAATTTCAACCTAGCAAGAGTTTTATACGATTATATCGTAGGAGAGTATAATGAGAATTGAATTAAAGAATAGACTTAGTACAGCAAAAGCCAAACAAGAAAAAGAAGGCAAAAAAGTGATCGTAGCTGGGTGGATTCAAGAGGTAAAAGTTCTTGGAAAACTAGCATTTGCAAAGTTGCGCGATCGTGATGGTGATATTCAAGTTGTATTTTTCCCAGATAGCTACAAACAGTTTGAATCTCTTAAGAAGATAACCCGAGAATCTGTTGTAGTAATTAATGGTAAAGTTAAAGAATCTAAGCTCAAAGCTGGAGGAAATGAGATACTTGCAACAGAGATGGAAGTTCTTTCGTTAGCACATACACCTCTTCCAATCGAGTTCCTCGGTAAAGGTATTGAGACTGACTTAAGCAAAAGATTAGATTCAAGATTTTTGGATCTTAGAAATCCAAAAGCAGGCGCAATATTTAGAATCAGAGAAAAAGCAATCTTTGCTATTCGTGAGTTCCTGAATAGCCAAGGATTTATTCAGGTGCAAACGCCACGTTTTTCTGGTGCAGGTGCAGAAGGTGGGGCAGAGATGTTCGAGTTTGATTATTTTGGGAAGAAAGCATATCTTAGCCAAAGCCAACAGCTATACAAACAAATGTTAATGGCGTGTGGATTTGAAAAGATATATGATATTGGACCAAGTTTCAGAGCAGAAAAGAGCCACACTATGAGGCATGTTACGGAGTTTACACAACTAGATTGTGAAATGTCCTTCATCGATTCAGAAGAAGATATTCTGAAGATAGAAGAGAAACTTTTGAAATATGTTTTAGATTATGTAAGAACAAATTGCAAGGAAGAATTAGTCCTCTTAGAAAAAGAAATAGTTAACTTAAAACTGCCATTACCAAGAGTTACTCATGAGCAAGCCATTAAACTTCTTCAAGGTGCGGGAGTGGAGATCAAACAAGGAGCAGATATTGGAACAAATGAAGAAAAGATTTTGGGAGCAGAAGTTGAAAAGAAATACAAAAGTAAGGCGTTCTTCCTAACAAAGTTCCCTTGGAACTTAGATGTTTGTAAGTTCTATTGGATGAAGGATGGTGAGTATGGACGTGGAGCAGACTTTGAGTTTATGGGACAGGAGTTGACAACTGCAAGCCAGAGAGAGCATAGATATGATATTTTAGTTAAGCAGATTTGTGACAAAGGCTACAGTCCAAAGAACTTTAAATCATATTTAGAACCATTTAGATTTGGAATCGCTCCGCATGGAGGATTTGGCTGGGGCATAGATCGTATGCTTAGTTACATGTTAGGTATTGAAAACATCCGCGAAGTTGTACTGTTCCCACGAGATCCAGATAGATTGAATCCATAGTTTTAAGGCACTACATCGCGACTTTTATATACAAGTCGCGCTTTTTTGTTTTATGGTAACACATGTATCTAGTTTGCATATGCGGGGTTTTAAATCATTTAACAATAAAGCAACACTAGAACTTGGTCCGGGACTTAATTGCATTGTTGGACCAAATGGATCTGGTAAGTCAAATCTTCTAGATGCAATTTGCTTCGTCCTGGGAAGAAGTTCAATAAAATCGATCAGAGCTGAAAATGTTAAGGATTTGATACACAAAAAGAAAGACAAACATGTTGGTTCTGCAGATGTTGTCTTTCGTTTAGATAATAAGAATAAGATATTTCCATTAGATACAAGACATGTTGAAATTGTTAGAAGAATTACTGCAGAAGGTCTGACAAAATATTATATTAATGGAAAACGTGCAAGTCGTCGCCAAGTTGTTGAGTTGTTATCAATTGGTAGAATCCATTCTGAAGGACATAATATTATTTTGCAGGGAGATATTGATAAGTTTATTTCTATGTCTGCTGTTGAAAAGCGCGGAATAATTGAGGAGATTGCAGGCATATCAGTATATGAGCATCGTAAGAATGATGCATTACGTGAGCTAGGGAAAGTTGAAGAGAAACTTAAGGAAGCAAAGATCGTTCTTACGGAAAAAGATGCCTACCTCAAGGGACTTGAATCTGAAAAGATCCAAGCTGAAAAGTATCGAAGTTATACTAATGAATTAGAAAGCTCCAAAGCAACTGCTTTGCGTTTGCGTATTGATGCGATCAATAAGAAGAAGAACGAGATAACTATTAAGTTCGCGAAGCTTGAAAAGATACATTCAAAGTTTAAAGAACAAATCGAAGAGCATGAAAAGAAGATAGCGTTCTTACAAAATAAGATCAACGATATTGAAGAAGGCATTGAAAAGAAAGGTGGAGAAGATCAACTTGATCTTGAACATGCAATCTCAGACTTAAAGCTTGCAGTTGAGAATTCTAAGAATCTTATCTTAAGTTCTAAGAATGAACTTAATCGAATTGATCAAAGAAAAAAACAACTTGATTCAAATTTATCTGACATTGCCCGGAAGCTAGTAGACAAAAAGAAAGAGTTTACAGCTTTTGAAAAAGAAAAAAAACTCTACGAGTCTCAGATACAAAAACTCACGGGTTCTGCACAGAGTTCTGCAAAAAGTCTTGATGAACTTGATACTCAGTTTGAAAAGAAAGAGTCTGAAATTGAGGCTATGAAGAAGCAAAAAGAAGCGTTAGTTGAACAGATACACAAGTTAGAATCTGATGCTAAGCTCGTATCATATAAACTTACTGAAATTGAAACAAAACTTATAGATATATCTAAGAATCAAGATCAATTAAAACAGTTACATAAAGGTAAGGATTACTATCAATCAGTTTTAGCTAAGATCAATAGCATGACTTCTGAAGACACTCAACTTGCAGTTAAGTTACAAGACTTGCGACAGAAGGTTGATGAAAAAGAAGAGATTGTGGCTAAGTTGCGTATTGATTCTAATGCAACGCAAGAGCTTCTTATGCGGGACCGAGCAATATCAACAGTTCTTAGTGCAAAGAAAAACATCAAAGGTATTGTTGGAACTGTTGCTCAGCTAGGAACTTCCAAAAAAGAATTCCAACAAGCACTTGCTGTTGCAGCTGGCGGAAGAATGCGTAATGTTGTTGTTGACAATGAGAACACCGCCATATCTGCATTAGGTCTTCTCAAGAGAACGCAATCGGGCGTAGCGACTTTCTTACCAATAACTAAACTTAAGACTAGAGATCTTTCAGCACTTTCCATTCAAGCATCAAGACATTCTGGAGTTTTTGGTTTAGCATCTGAACTGATATCTTGCGATCCAAAGTACAAGAAAGTTTTCCAACATGTTTTTAGGGACACAATTGTTGTTCAAGATTCAAGAATTGCAAAGTCTTTAGGTATTGGTAAGTTCAACATGGTTACTGTTGAAGGTGATGTGTTTTCATCAACCGGAGCAATTACTGGCGGTTTTAGAAAGCGAAACGTTGGAGTTAAGTTTGGTGAACGGGACATATCAAATCGCGTTGATAAGATGGATTCTGAACTTTCTTTACTAAAGCGAGAGTTAAATCGATCTGAAAAGAACAGAAATGAACTTCAAGAAAAACTCATAAAATTGCGTCATGAGAAGGCAGAATTGGAAGGTAAACTTGGATCAACCGGTCTATCTGAAACAGATCCAGCAAAAGTCTTGCAGGAAAAGAAAGACTTACTTGCACAACAGAAGTCACTAATTGTTGAACTTAGGAAAACTTCTTCTGAAGATAAAGCAACTATATCAAAGATAGATAACCTTACTGTCGAGAAAAATGCACTTGCAATGAAAATTAAGAACCTACGTTTTGGTTCGCAAAGTTCAGAGATAAAGAAATTAGAATCTGCAGTTAGGGATGTTGATGCAAAGATTGCTACGATAAAAGCAGTAGTTGAAAATTCGCTTCAACCCGAGCACGAAAACATAAATAAACTTCTTGTTCATCTAACAAAAGAAAAGTCAGAGTTTGATGAACAGATCAAACATGAAGAAAAAAACATCAAAGATAATCAAAGGACTTTAGATCAAAAAACTAAAGAAGAAAAGGAATTTTATGGTTCACTAAAGAAACTCTTTGCAGAAAAGAAAAAGTATGCAGATTTCTTTGAGCGAGAACAAGAATCAATAAAGAAAGTCAATAGCCAAATAACGGGTGATGATGAAGAGAAGAATGCACTTACAATTGCAAAAGCAAAGATTGAGGCTGAGCATGTGGCGATTTCTGAAGAGTTCCAACCATACCAAAAGACCAAGATACTCGATCATGTAAAGAGCGTTACTCAAGCAAAGCAAAGACAGGCGCAACTCAAACAAAAGATCGAGCAGTTGGGAAGTGTAAACATGCGAGCTTTGGAGATATATGATAGTGTAAAGAAAGAATATGATAATCTAAATTGGAGATTAGAGAAGTTAGGTTCTGAACGAGAGTCAGTTATTAGTGTTATTGGTCAGATTGAGATAAAGAAGAAGACTTCCTTTATGACTACATTCAATGAAGTTAACAAGCACTTTCATGGTTTGTTTGACAGAATATCTCATAAGATGAATGCACAACTTCTTTTAGAAAAACCAGACCAACCTTTTGAGGGTGGAATTGTAATTAAGGTACAAGATCAACATGGAAAAGCAATGTACTTGGGCTCACTTTCTGGCGGAGAAAAAACACTAGTTGCTCTAGCATTTATCTTTGCAGTTCAGGAGCACAGCCCTGCACCGTTCTATTTGCTAGATGAGATTGATGCAGCACTTGACAAGCTGAACTCAGAAAAGGTTGCAAAACTACTACAAGAATATAGCAAGAAAGCACAAGTCATAATCATTTCACATAATGATTCTATTATTTCCGCATCAGATAATCTGTATGGTATTTGGATGAATAAAAATGGAGAGAGCTTTGTTAACTCATTGAAGATATAATGAACAAGAAACAAATTCAGCAGATCATTAATGCATATGATTTAGGTAAACTTGTTAGTTATAAGCCAACAGTTTATGGTTTAGCTAATGATAATTGTATCGTTAAAACTGATCGAGGTAAGTATATTTTCAGATGTTTCAACGAACACAGACGTGTTGAAGAAGTTTTATATGAGATAGATTTGCTAAATTATTTAGTTAAAAAAAAGTTTCCATATAAAGTACCACTACCACTTAAGACGCAGAATGGTTCCTCAATTTTAGCGGATAAATATTTAGTTTATGCATTTATTCAAGGTGTAAACAAAACGCAGTTTTCCACTGCTCAAGTTAAAGAGTTAGCTAAGATGGTTGCAGTATATCACAAGACCATACTTGCGTTTAAGTCTAAATATAAGAAAGATTGGGGTAATGCATTCGCAACAATTTGGCAGAGGCGCGACTTAGCAGATTGGGGTTCAAAGGCAACGGGTAAAACAATTAGAGGTCGGCTCTTACTTAAGAATGTGGATTACTTCAATAATTTATTAGATTATATTGATGCTAAATATAGAAACGTAAAACTTCCAAGATACTCAATACATAATGATCTGAATCACGGCAATTTTATATTTAGAAAAGATAAGTTAATTGGTCTTATTGATTTTGATAATTGTAATCTCGACTATCTAGTAAAAGATATAGCTCAATTTTTATACCGTGGAGCTGGAAGGCGTGCTGTTATGGATTTTAAGGTAGCAAAGCTTTTTTTGGACGAATATCGTAAAATAAGACCGCTTTCAAAGAAGGAAATTAGTTATATACCTGATATTGCAATTGTTAGTGAAATTGGTGCATTTATCTGGTTGTATGGTTGTATTGAACGAAGTAATAAGAAGATAAGATTAACTCATCTTAAAGAAACTGAACGGCAAGTTCACTGGTTTGATGAAAATCGAGATAAGATTATTGAGGCACTAACATGAAACAACAAAATAAAATCTATAATATGATATTTGAAGAGGATGACCTGAAGTGGCAATCTCTTGTCTATGAGATGATTCGAACAGGTAAGGTTGATCCTTGGGATATTGATGTTTCCATGTTTGCTCAAGAGTATTTGAAAATGATTGACAAACTCAAAGAGCTAAATTTCCGTCTGTCTGGTAAGGTTGTTCTAACTGCAGCAATACTTTTACGAATGAAGACTAATCGAATGGGTTTGCAAGAGTTCCTCGGACTTATTGAAGAACCTGAGCTGGATGAGCAATCTGAAGCAGGTTTAGATGAGTTTGGTCAACCAACAGATATGGAGCAAAGAATAGAGAAACTTGCAGAAAACATCAAGCAGATGCAAAAGAAAAGGATTATTCTTGATCCTAGACTTGATCGTCAAAAAGAGCGAAAGGTAACTGTCTTCGAACTTATGGGTGCATTAAAGAAAGCCATGGAAGTAGATGATCGTAGACAAAACAGACAGACAGCAATTAAAAAATCCATTGAAGATGACAGACCAGATTTCAAGTATGCAAAGTTCGATATTCTTGGAAAGATCAAACGCGTCTATGATACACTTCTTATTTTCTTCAAAAAGTCAAAGAGCACAACAATCGAGTTTTCCCAAATCATACCTAGCAAAGAAAAGAAAGATATTGTTTGGACGTTTGTTCCACTT
>Ga0233431_1001346_pt1 | contig 43267 bp, 37 predicted proteins | sample SI_118_April2016_FD_179867 | JGI IMG/M metagenome (GOLD analysis project Ga0233431, IMG submission 179867) | Seawater microbial communities from Saanich Inlet, British Columbia, Canada - SI_118_April2016_200_MG | ecosystem: Environmental > Aquatic > Marine > Inlet | place: Canada: British... | reverse complement strand
AAAGCTTTTTTCAGAGGATACAACAAATGGCTTTCAAGCGCCGCATTTTGGCTCAAATTTCCGAATAGAAATGCCTTGCGTTTGCGTTATCGAATAGAAATGCGCTGTATTTGCGCAAAAATAAGGTTTGAAACTGATGCTCTCTATCAGAATGATCCCAAATGGAAAGGTGTCAAACTGGGGCATGATAATAAAGAAACCATTGGTACGTGGGGATGTTTATTGACATCTATGACAATGGTGGCAAATGGATTTGGTAATAATGAAACGCCCGAATCGCTGAATAAAAAGCTAAAATCAGCGGGCGGGTTCCAGGGGGCATTGGTCATTCCGGCGATGTTGCCTTCGGTGTGTCCTGGGATTGTCTACAAAGGGTATCAACCCTGCGAGAATAATCCGGCGCCGTTGGCCCAGATTGATGCCGCGTTGGCTGCCGGGATGCCAGTCATCGCTCAGGTAGACTGGTCACCTAAAGCTGGTTTGCAAACACACTGGATCGTGATATACAGCAAAGAAGGCGACCGCTACTTGATGAAAGACCCTTATCGCTATCGCGGCGATGCGCCCGATAAAAAACTCTACCTCACTGACCGCTACAAACACACGGGGAAGAACCCAGGTCAGGCCATAACCGGCACAGTCTGGTTCGAGGGCACTCCTTCTGGGGGCGGCACTACCACAGTTACTGTGAACGCAGCCGCAAAGCCAGAGAAAGTACCTGTTCCCGATAACACATTTACTGCCTTTGGCACCGCCGATGGTTTAGCCTTCCGCGGCTCACCATCGATTGGAGGCGCGTTAATTACTCGCTTGCCCCTGCATGTTGAACTGACTTCGCTTGAACCGAATGCCCAAAACAAAATTGGCGTAATGAATGAGTGGCTGCATGTGCAAGCGCCGAGCGGCGACCAAGGTTACGTGGCGGCCTGGTATGTCTCAAAATCGAAAGAAGAGGAAGAAGAGAAAGCTGCGGCACCGAAAACAGGCGATAATAGCCTGGTGGTGCGCCCCACGACAGGTGGGCTGGCTTTCCGCACAACAACTCGGGTTTCTCCGCAAACTTTGATCAAACGTCTACCAGCAGGTGCTTCCCTCGTGGTGCAGGAGCCAATTGCCGTAGCGAAAAAGAAGATTGGCGCGCGCGGCAAATGGCTCAAAGTTAAAGATGTCACCGGGCAGGTTGGGTACGTGGCAGGTTGGTATGTGACCCCGGATGGAGAACCAGCGCTGGGTGTTCGTCAAGACCAAAAGAGCGCCAAACCCACCGACGACGATGATATTGTGTTACGCACCACAACTGAAGGTGTAGCTCTGCGCAAGGAGACGGTAGTGGCGCCACACACACTTATTAAGCGCATGCCCAATGCCTCCGAATTACTTTTGCTGGATGAAGCAGAAGAAAGCAAAATTGGCGCGAACGGGCAATGGCTGCGAGTACGGGATATTGAAGGGGATGAAGGTCATGTCGCAGCCTGGTATGTGACAAGGCGGTAAAGATTGAGTACGCTGCAAGGGTGACGATGTATGTATCTACAAGTCACCCTTGAACTTTGTATCTATCAAGCATCAGGCGAATACTCTTTGGTAGGTGCCAAGCGTTTTATCTCTTCAGGAGACAGCAATATGGCAAAAATAATTATGCTCCATTCGTTCCGCGGGGGTACCGGGAAGACCAATACGTCAGCAAATATTGGGGCGTTGCTAGCGATGAGCGGCCTTCGGGTGGCTGTCGTAGATGTAGATATTCAATCGCCAGGCATTCACACCTTGTTTGGCGTTGACGATAAATCTATGGGGAAAACACTGAATAATTATTTGTGGGGCGAATGTGCAATTGAAGATGCCGCCCTGGATGTGACCGATCAATTGGGCGGAAAAGCCGAAGGCAAATTCTTCCTGATCCCATCCAGTATCAAAGCCAGCGATATCGCCCGGATTTTGCGTGATGGCTATACGGTCAACTTACTTGATGAAGGTTTTAAAAGCCTGCAAAACAAGCTTGAACTGGACGCATTGATTATTGATACGCATCCAGGGCTAAATGATGAAATTTTGCTATCAATGGCGTTTGCCGATGCCCTGGGCATTATCTTGCGCCCCGATCAACAAGATTACCAGGGAACCAGCATCTCAGTAAAACTTGCTCGCAACCTCGAAGTGGAAAATATACTTTTAATCGTGAATAAATCGCCACAATTATTCAATGATGAAACGGTGAAGTCACGCGTTGAGGAAGCCTATAATGCAGAGGTTATTGCTGTAGTTCCGCATTCCGATGAAATGATGGCGCTATCCAGCGCGAAATTATTTGTGCTGGAATACCCGGATGATCCCGTAACAACTCACTTCAAAAAATTAGCTGTACGCTGTATGTCCTAGTGCTTCTGGTTCAGGGATGCAACGACAATAGTTCTAAGGAATGAACAAAAGCCAGTATGCAAATTCAACAAGAATTTTTCTCCGACAATGGTCGGTCGGCATTACCCATTGTCCCACAACAATCTGATGATCCACTAGCCGGATATGCCCTACAATTATTGGCGCGTCGAATCCCAGAATTGCCTCTGGATACTGTTTTACTTGAAATGGAAGCGCTCGCTGAACGCGAGCAAATCCCCATTATCGGCCCGCTGGAAGGCGCCATCATTCAGGCGCTGCTTCAAATGCGTCACCCAGCACCGCGCTGCGTGTTGGATATAGGTACATCCATCGGGTATTCAGCATTATGGTTGGCACGTGGCCTCCCCGCTGAGAGCAAAGTCGTCAGCATCGAGATTGATCCGCAGCGTGTTCGTCTGGCACGTAAGTTCGTTGAGAAAGCCGGATACCAGCACCAGATTGAGATCATCGAAGGCGACGTGATGGAGTTATTGCCCACCTTGGGGATGTTTGAACTAATTTTACAGGATGTCATTAAGCACGTATACTTTGGGAAAAGCGCACAATTATCGTTGCAATTGCTGGATTATTGCCTCGAACATCTGGTGGATGGCGGTGTGCTACTAGGCGATAATGCTTTTTGTATGGGTGAAGTACTTCTGGAAGATGCGGATGAACTTCCGGTGCAGGTGCTTGGCATCAAAGCCTATAATGATCTGGTTGCAACTCACCGTCAACTCGATAGCGTTATTCTCCCGGTACGAGACGGTCTGTGGCTATCGCATAAACGCGGTTAGCAAAAATATAAGGAGAGCCGCATGAAAATACTAAAATCAATAGGAATGAATTGGTCCTTGCCTACCAAGATCGCGGTCGCATTTTTATTGGCCGCGCTATTGCCCTCGCTTGCGGTTTCGGTGTATCAATTTGATACTGGGTCTACTTTGCTGCACGATTTGGCCCTAGATGAAATCCATTTACTGGCATCTGGTGTGGCCGGGCGCCTAGACCAACTTTTTGATGATACAGAAATTGTGGCATCGCAGATCAGTACAGACCCCACCGTACTCGGCATTCTGCTAGAGCCCGACAATGAAGCCGCGCGTACAGCCATCGAAGAACGCTTTTGGGATATTCTGCGCTCAAATCCAGACTATGAATATGTATACCTGCTGCAAGAAAATGGCGATGTAATTGTTTCAATCCAGCAGCCTGGGCTTCCTACAGTTCAAGGCGGCAATTTCAGTAATCGAAAATATTTTAGCGAGGCCATTGCAGGTCGCAGTCATATTGATGCGCTAGTTGGGCGAAATAGTATGCAATTGGGATTTTATTTTTCACACCCGGTCGTAGATGCCCAGGAAGGCATTGTGGGTGTAGTTGCACTTAAACTGAAAGGCAGTGCGATTACCAGTATCATCAACGATTTCGATGAGAGCAGCGGAGCGGTTTCTGTATTTTTGGTTGATCACGACGGTATTGTGGTCAGCGCTCCCAGTTACGCATCGGAGTGGCACCTCAAAGGGCTGGTTAAATTATCCGCCGATGAAGCCGCGGAAGTTGAAAAGCGCTTTGTCATGGATGAGCCACTTACATATTTAGACATCCCTGAACTAACCAAACTCACCAAGTATAACAATGGCATCACCGAATATCTCGATGAAGTGATGGATGCTATCTATATTGTTGGCTATAAAACCACCGAGAATCTGACCTGGGTTGTGGGGGTCTCCATGTCCGATGAGTATTTCCGCGCCCCGATGGTAGACCTGGCATGGCAGAGCCTCGCTGCGGTGGGAGTAATGATCGTTATCATTGTTTTGCTGGCCCTGATGCTGGGACGCGGTATTGCCCAACCGGTGCTAAAACTGGCTCATGTTGCCCAAGACGTTGAAGATCACAAACCCTATTCTCCAGAAGATATTGCCGATGTGATGTCTCTGGGCGATGAAGTCGGACATCTGGCGCGCGTGTTTAACGATATGATTTTGGCATTGCGGGCACGTATGGCTGAACTGCAAACCATCTACGAGATTGGCAATAAAATTAGCTCCAGCGTTGAACTCGAAGATACGCTCCGTGATGTAATTGATTCCCTCGGCAATGTGATCAGTTTTGAAGCCGCGGAAATTTGTCTTTACGATACCCGAGACAAACATTTGTTGCTCTATGTCACCCGCGATGATGTCTTCAGCGACGATGAAACGGTTGAAAAATCGATTTACAGCCCCAAAGAAGATTACTTCCCACGCCTCTTTACCGACCGGCACGGGTTGCTGGTTCCAAATATGGACGCGTTCGAAAAATATCGGATGACAACGGCGCGTTCCTGGGATGCTTTTGCTCCAAAATCCTATTTGGGTGTTTCCTTGCGCCACCAGAGCCGTGTCGTTGGTACAATTGAATTGGTTAGCAGTGTTGTAAATGCTTTTAATGAAGATAATTGCCGTATCTTAGAGAGCATCTCCATTCAGGCTGCTGTCGCTCTCAGCAACGCCCAAGAAGTGCGCGAGCGCGAACGTCGTCTGGTAAATATGGAAATTGTCGTCGATGATGGGCGTGTTGATAACGAATTAGAAGTTGTTACGAAACGCCCCTTCTTCCAGGAGTTAAAGCAAAAGGTTTCCAAGCGCAAATCTTCATAAAGCCTATACATTGCGCGCTCAAATTAGTGCATTTTTAGCACATTGAACAGGTCTCCGGCAACAGAGATGTATGGATCAGGTTTCGTGTCCAATACGTTTCTGTTGCCAGCTTTTTAGAAGCTCTAAATAAGGTTATTCGATTTCCGGGAGGAACCTATGCTCTCGATACCAGAAAAGATCAGTTTCCTGCGCAAAGTATCGGCATTTGAAGAATTGACCCGTGAACAGCTCATCGCGTTAGCAGAGATTTGCAACGAACGATCTTTTAGCCAGGGAGATAATATTTTCCGCCAGGGCGATATTGGCGGAGTTTTGCATATAGTTATTTCTGGAAAAGTGACTATTGAACGCGAACTTCAGCAGCAAAGTAATAAAGTTTCCATTATGCAGGTAGAACCCTACGACTATTTAGGTGAGATGTCGTTGTTTTATGACGCGCCACGCTCGGTAGCTGCGGCAGCCATGGAAGATACGATCACATTGGAAATGGAAAACGATGGCTTTATGAAAATTATCCGCGATGATCCTGATTTGTTGATTGAATTCTGCCGCGTACTCAGCGTTCGGCTGTGCGAAGCTTACGATAAAATAGCAGAAGCAAATATGGATAAAAAACCACGTGAATTACGTAAACTCTATGACAAACTCGATTTCTAAGGAAGGTACTCAATGAATGATGCGACGCCTCATAACCAATTGCTCGAAACTGCCTGGCGGCGTTTTGCTACTTTAGATAAAAACGCCATCAGTGTGCAAAAACAATATATCCGTCTGCGCAGAATTATGGCCGTCTTGGGAGTATTGGCTGTGCTCTTTGCCATTTTGGTAGATAACTATAGTCAGCCAAATACTGTGGTCGCATACATTTTGCAGGGGTTTCTTATTCTTATGCCAATTTCAGTTTCGATATTTGCCGCGTTTACCAACAAATTTCAGCAAGGACAGAAATACATCTCTTACCGGGCCGCGGCTGAATCTATTCTCAAAGAGATTTACCTCTACCGTACAGCGAACAAAAATGAGCCGAATCGTAATCGAATCCTCAGCGACCGCCTGGCAACCATTCAGCGAGATTTGTTTCGCGGCGCCGGTGGCGAGTTGGTGCTGACCGAATTTCAGGGTGATGTGCCCCCCTACTACGATCCCAAGAAAAATGTTGGCGACCCGGGTTTTGACAATCTTGCCGGTGATGCGTATCTAACGTATCGCCTGGAAGACCAACTGGCCTGGCACATCAAACAAAACCTGAAACTGCAACGCGACCGCAAGCGCATCCAGTGGGCCATTCTGATCTTTGGCGGGGTAGGGGCCTTCTTGGCAGCCTGGGGCGGTTCAATGGCGTTATGGGTAGCCTTTACCGCGGCAATTGCCTCGGCGCTGGTTGGTTGGGAAGAATTGCGCGGCCTGGATATGCGCGTGGGCAATTACAGTCAGGTTATTTTGGAGTTGAACATCATCCGCGACTGGTGGTTTACGTTGGGAGATGAACAGCGCGCCGACAAAAATATCAGCAGGCTGGCTGAGAAAACCGAAAAAGCGCTATTCGACAAAAACCTCGAATGGGCAGGCGCCATGCGCAAAGCCCTGGCAGAGGCTGAAGGCGATGAAGCTGATTTGGTGGAACATTTTGTTGAAGAGGGCCGTGAAGTTACCGCTCGCATTCAAGCAAAACTCTATGATGAAGTGGAAGAAATCTTTGATGAAAATATTGGCGAGGTTGCCGAGCGGGTTGAATCTGTAATTGAAGATTCGAGCGACGTTCTGGGTAGCCTGTTTGCGGGACTTACTGCCATCAATGAAGATGAACTCGATTTACCGCCCGAAGAAGCTGCGGCAGACATCATTGATGATGCGCTGGAAGGCGTTTTTGATGATCCTTTTGCGGCTTATGAAGATGAGGCTGTCAAAGAAGATGAAACCTTCTTTGATCTCCCCCCGGAGGCAGAATCGGCTCCGGAACCAGCATACAGCCCTCCCCCCGAACCGAAAACCGTTGAAAGCGCCGTTGATGCCGCAATTGCTGCCTCGTCGTTGTTTTCAGATGAATCCGAAGAAATTCCCGTGGAAGAAGCTACACAAGTCACACTATTTGATGATGAAGCTGAAATTGTGGCTGAATCTGAAAGCGAAGAACTGGATGATGACCCCGAAGCTGAAGGCGATATGCACGAAACCTGGGATGATGACGACACGGATCAGGATGGTGATATGCACGAAGTTTGGGATGACGAAGATGATGCCTTCGAATACGATGGCGATGTAAGCGAATCCTGGGATGATTAGCTTTTAGCTTCACCCCTGAGGAGGGCACAATGAGCAAACTTGGCGATGCATTCAAAAACTTATTGTCTGCGGAAGATGACGAAATAACAACAGTGGATGAAGTTGTAATAACACAAGGCGCGGAGGAAACTGAGATGGTTGATACGAAACTGGAAGAAGCTGCTGTTGAAAGCGCTGTCGAATCTGTAAAAGCCTCGGTGAGGGTAGCGGTAGAAGAAGCCGTTAGAGATGCGATTGCAGAGGCCAAAGGGACAGTTACAGACGCAATTCAGGAAGTGGTAGAAGACACGAATCTTGTTGCCATACCTCCAGCATCTCAACCCGGCAAAGAAGAATCGCGCGAAGCTCGCCCCCACGCCTTTGTAGTGATGCCTTTTGGCAAAAAGAAAGGTTTCGATGGTACCGAGATTGATTTCAATGCCATTTATCAAGACTTGATCAGACCTGCCCTGGAAGAAGCCGGTTTTGAACCTTTCCGTGCGGATGAAGAAACGACTACGGGCGATATTCTCACGGATATGTTTCAGGAATTACTCCTGGCTGATTTGGCAATCTGCGATTTGAGCATTGATAATGCCAATGTATATTACGAACTGGGCATTCGCCATGCGTTCCGCAAACGCGGCGTGGTGCATATTCAATCGGGGCGCGCCTATATGCCCTTTGATATTTTCAATGTGCGCACGATTCCGTATCACACAACTGATGAAGGCCTGCCTGACCCTGAATTTCTAGAGAAAGATATTCAGGCCATTTCGCGCGTTTGCCGTGATACTTGGGCTTCCGATCAGGAGGCCATTCACAGCCCGGTGTTCAATCTGCTAACCGGGCTGGAAGAACCCGATCGCAAAACCCTGCGCACACCGCTGGCAACTGGTTTCTGGCGCGAATATAATGAGTGGAAAGAACGCGTCACCGTGGCGCAGCGTCAGAAGCGCATCGGCGACATTATGCTGCTGACGGAAGAAATCAGCAATCCGCTGATTAAAGAAGAAGCCATTAATCAGGCCGGTCAGGCACTGCGCAGTATGGGACGGCACGAACTGGCTTTGCAGCAATATCGCCAGGGGATTGAACTGAACTCAAAAAACACCGAATTTCGCCGCCAGGAGGCTTTCCACCTGAACCGCTTGGGGCGCGTAGACGAAGCCATCGTCAAGCTGGAAAATTTGCTCGAAGAGGAACACAGCGACACAGAGGCGATCTCCTATTTGGGGCGCATCTACAAAGATATGTGGACCGAATCCTGGGAGCAGATCGGCGACGAAAAAGTGCGCCTGCAAGAAGCGTTTGATGCATCGCATTGGCTGGTCAAATCCATTCAGACCTACCTCAAAGGTTTTTACTTCAATCTCAACGAGTATTATCCCGGCATCAATGCCCTGACGCTCTCCATCATCCTCGACCACCTGGCTGAAATGTATGACGAGGGCGATGATCCCGATGTTCAGGCTGTGCGCGATTTGCTTTCCAACCTCAAAGGGACGCTGGAACTGGCGCTCGAACATCTCTCGCAAGATGACAGCAGCGATTACTGGACTTTGGTTTCCCTGGCCGAGTTATTGGTGATGACCTCGGATAACCCCAAAACTGTAAAACGCGCTTACAAAAAGGCGCTCACTGCGGCTCGCAAGAATATCTTCTTCCTGGAATCATCCATCAGCCAGCTCGAAATTTTGAGTTCGTTGGCCCTGCGTCCGGAATATGTAAAGGTGGGGGTTGAAGTTCTCAAAGATGAAATTCGCCGCATCCGTAAGGAACAACCCGAAGAAGAGAAGGATGAAATTGAAGACCCCAAAGCGAAAGACGAGCGCGTGATCCTGTTTGCCGGGCATAAGATGGACCGCGATGGACAAACCGAGCGCCGCTTCGTGACAGAGATGGAAAAAGAAGCCCGCAAGCGCATTGACGCCGCACTCGACAAATTCGATATTGGCAATGACGATTTGGGCGTAACCGCAGGGGCAGCCTGCGGCGGTGAGATCATTTTTATTGAGGCCTGCCTGGAGCGGGGGATGAAAGTTGAAGTCCACCTGCCTTATAGCGAGCCGCAATATATCAAACAGAATATTAGTTTCGCTGGCGATGCGTGGGTAGAGCGCTTCTACAATCTGCGCAATCACCCCGATGTCAATATCAGCTTCCAGCTTGACCATGTGGGTAAGGTAAAAACTGGAGATGATCTTTATAAGCGTAACAACCGCTGGGCGCTGTACTCCTCGTTGTTGTTGGGCATCGATCGAGCACGCTTGGTGGCTTTGTGGGATGGCAAGGGCACAGATGTAGATCGGGATGGCGAGTTGGTCAACCACATGGTTGAAGAAATGCGCCACATGGGCGGTTTTGTGGAGCATATCAACACCACCAAATTTGACTACTGGCAGGCCGGTGGCAAAGTTGGCGCTGCCCTCGATAAGCTGGCAGGGCTGGATATGTAACCCCCACCCCTGACCCCGCCCCCAATTTGGGAGAGGGGGATCCGCGAATAAAAAAACAGATGAGCCGTAACAATGTTGCGGCTCATCTGTTTTTTCGAAAATGAGCGTGAGCGTTACTCAGAAACCTTCAAAACACCAAATCCCTTCGTTGCATAATACACCAGGCGCGGCTGATTGGTGTCGAATTGGATCGCCTGGATTTCGATACCTGTCAACTCCGTTGGGCCTGCTTTCCAGGTTGCCCCGCCATCATCTGAAATAAATGCTCCCTCAGTTGTGCCTGCGTAAATCAGGTTAGCGCGTGTGGGATGCGCGGCAATACTCGTCACCACCGATCCGCTCAGCGCGGCAGGCACCCAGCCGATTCCGCCAATATATTTATAAACCCCGTTGCTGGTGCCCACATACAACACATCATGGTTAAATGTATCCAACGTCAGTGAGTAGGCTGCCACGCCCGCCAGCCCCATATCTCCCCAGGTCGCGCCGCCATCCAGGCTCATTTGCACGCTGCCCGCCCTGTTGGTGGCGGCGTACACCCGATTAGGTTCCCCAGGTACAACTACCAGCGCATACACGCTCGTCCCTGCCAGCCCCATCGCCGCCCAACTTTGCCCATCATCCATACTGCGGTAAACACCCCCGCCCGCCGTCCCCAGATAGCCCATCGCTGGAGAAGTATTGGTGAAGGTTAAGCATAGCAGGGGGATAGATGCCGCCTGGGGTAGATTGGTGGGCAGGCTTTCATCGGGGAAGAGTTGCTCGAAGACGTCATCCTGATGGAAGGGGTGAACGGACTCCTCCGCTGTGGGTACGGCTCCCGAAAGAAAATTCCCGCCCGCGGGCTGCCACCCTCCCCCGTTGAGCGTGTCCCGTCGATATAGGCCGGATTCATCTGTCAGGGCGTAGAGCCAGCTTGTTTGAACAGGATGCACCACCAGAGCGTGGACGCGCTTGTCCACTATACCTTGGTGATAATCTCCCCAGGTTGCGCCCCCATCCAGTGAGCGCGCTATCCATCCGGGATACAAACTGGCGTACAGCGTTTGCGAATTGCCGGGCTGCACCAACAGCGATGTGACCTTACTGGCATTCAGGCCTTGCTGGCTGTGCTCCCAACTGCCGCCGTTATTTGTGCTGCGGAACAGCCCGTTATGCAGCGTGCCGCTGAGAAGCTGGCTGTAATGTGCCGGGCGCGGAATAACATCGAGAATAATTTCGCTGCTCAACCCCGCCGTCGACCAGCTTTCACCGGCATTGGTGGAACGCATAATACCGTGGTCAAATGTGCCCAGGTAGAGAGTGTCTTTGTTGTTGGGGTTAACGGCGATGCGATACGTGCGCACTTGTGAGACGTTGTTGGTTTTCAAACTCCACACGTCGCCGCGGTTGGTGGATTTATAGACACCCGTAGGATGGAACACGCCCAGATAAACTGTGCTGGTATTGACGCGCGGATCGGGTTCAATGGCACGTCCGGTGCGATCGCCGACACCATTATTAACCGCCTGCCAGCTTCGACCGTAGTCAAGGCTGCGATAAGCGCCATGCTCGTGCGTGGCAGCGTAGACGATATTGGCGCTATGCGGGTAGATCGAGAGATCGTAGGCCCAATCTTGCTCGCCAGAGCCGCCCACGTTGGTCAGCACAGGCTGCCAGCTTTGGCCGCCATCTTCGCTGCGGTAGACCACCCCGCGCCACGGCGCCGCGCCGTTGTTGGATTCGCCGCGCGTGGCGGCATAGACGCGAGAAGTGCGTGCGGGGTCAATTTCAATCGCGTAGGAGATCGCCCCACCCTGAATGCCTGCATCGCTGCGATACCACGATTCACCCCCGTTGATCGATTTATAAATGCCGCCGCGATACGTCCCCGCGTAGAGTACCAGCCTATTGCGCGGGGCAATCGTCACCACAGTCACATCCCGGTTTTGCAGCCCGGCGCTGACATCGCGCCAGGTGAGGCCGCCATCTTCGCTCTTAAAAATGCCGTGCCCGTGTACCGCAGCAAAGGCGGTATTGGGATTTTCGGGGTCGTAGATCAAATCGGTAACTGAACCACCCCCCGGGCCAATCCACGCGCTGAAGGCAGGGTAGTTGATCTCACTGGCAGCAATGATGGGCAGGTAAACGCGGAAAGGCTGGTCGGCAGTATTATCGGCAGAACCTGCGACACTCACAAGCCAGAAACTTGTGAGTGCAACGAGCAGTGCGGGGATGAGAAAAATGCGTTTTTGCATAGAAGAGTGAGTGCAAGAAACTTGCCGACTTACCTGATATCATTCCAAACGGTAGTTCCCAAAGAGCCAATTTTTACCTGCACAGGCCTGCGATTTAACGATCAAATAAACCAAGTAACGTCTTCGTGCGTTTTCCAACCTTGCCATTCCCAATTGGAGCGCCATCGACTTCAACGATGGGTAACACGCGTTTACTGGTCGAAGTCACGAAGGCTTCATCGGCTGTAAAAAGCTCCTCAAGCGCAATCTCTCTTTCTTCCACAGAGTATTTTTGCGGCGCAAGTTTAAGCACAATTTTTCGGGTAATCCCGTGCAAAATATGCGCCTGCGCCGTCACCAGCGTATCGCCGTGAAAGAGAAAAAAGTTGCTGCGCGGGCATTCAGTAATGCCATGCACCCCATAAAAAAGCATATCAAACGCGCCTTTTTGGCGCAGCAGCGGCAGCAAGCGGATCGAGTTCATATAGTTCAGCGATTTAACCTGCGGCAATTCGCGCTGATACGCCACGGTGATTAAATTTTTGCCATGTATATATGTTTCTGGCGGGTAGGTTGGCAATTCTTCAGTACTGACGATAAAATTTGGATTTTCCAGCGGATGGGGATCATCAGCATAGCCCCCGGTGAGAATCAGTCGGATGGCAGGATTGGCGAAGCGGCTTTCAGCGATAAGCTGCCGGGCGATATCGCTGATCTCATCATCCGATGCGGGGGGCACGAGACCCAGCTCCGCAGCGGATTGCCGGAAACGAGCCAGATGGTCATTGAAATGAAAGAGTTCGCCGCGTAGTGTACGGGCATAGTCAAACACCCCATAGCTGCGCTGCAAGCCCAAATCTGCCACCCGGATCGTGGCTTGATCGCTGGGAAGAAACTGCCCATTGATAAAGCAATTATCCATGGGGCACGACAATCTCTTTTACCCGCCCAACTTTGCCATCGGCCAGCCGCACTTTAATCCCGTGCGGGTGTGATGCCGATTTCGTAAGAATATCTTGCACAATACCTTCGGTAAGTTTACCGCTGCGTTGATCTTGTTTTTGCACAATACGCACACATAGTCCGGGTTTGATCTGATTTCGTGGAATCGTAGTCATCATACAAGCCTCATTTCTGGTTTAATTGTAACTGCTCAGCCTCGAACAAAAAGAGGCCGAAAAAAGAGGTGTGCGTGGGGGCGTACGCCCCCACGCACACCTCTTTTTTCGGAATTCCCTCTGCGAAGGCGTTAGCCTGAGCAGTTACTTAGATTGCTGCTTGCGGCAGCCAAAGCTCTATTAGTATAATGGAGAAACCATAAATCGAGGTAGGCTGAACAGACTCCTTTTGGGGTTGATTCAGTTCCAGGAGTTTTCCCTTGCACTTTGAATATAATTTTTCTTCCCGGCGCTCCCCGGTGATGGGAATGCGTGGCATGGTAGCCACATCCCAGCCCCTGGCCGTTGCCGCCGGGCTTGAAATTCTCGCCCGCGGCGGCAGTGCCGCCGATGCAGCCATCGCCACTGCTGCCGCCCTCAACGTCACCGAGCCAACTTCCACGGGGATTGGCGGGGATGCGTTTGCGCTCTACTATGAAGCCGCCACAGGGCAGGTTACGGCACTGAACGCCTCGGGGCGCGCCCCCGCCGCATTGACCATCGAGCTCATCCAAAAAGACGGCCTGTTCACCAATTCCCAATCACCAATTAGCAATCCTTACCATCCCCACACCATCACCGTGCCGGGTGCTTGCTCCGGCTGGAGTGAGATGGTGGCGCGTCACGGGTGTTTGACCCTGGCCGATGTGCTGGCTCCTGCTATACGGCTGGCCGAGGCTGGTTTCCCGGTTGCCCCGGTGACAGCTCACTTTTGGAAGCGCGGCGCAGAGCGCCAATTAGCGCAGGCGCTCAATGGCCACGAACTGACTATCACAGGGTGCGCGCCAAAACCCGGCGAGATCTTCCGCAACCCGGGGCTGGCGCGCACCTTTCGGGCGGTCGCCGCGGGCGGCGTAGACGCGTTTTACCGCGGCGAAATCGCTGCAGCCATCGTGGCTGTCATTAAACAGGCGGGCGGCTGTATGACTCTCGATGATCTGGCCGCACATCAAGCCACCTGGGATGAACCGATCAGCACCATCTACCGCGGCTACCGCGTATGGGAGTGCCCGCCCAACGGCCAGGGTTTAGCTGCCTTGTTGGGGCTGAATTTGCTCGAAGGCTTCGACATTGCCGCGCTGAAGCCGCTTTCAGCGGAACGCTTGCACCTGCAAATTGATTCCATGCGCCTGGCTTTTGCCGATACGCGCTGGTACGCCGCCGACCCCACTTTCTCTCCCGCGCCGCTTGCCGAACTGCTCTCGAAAGAATATGCCGCTGAACGCCGCGCACAAATTGACCCACAGCGCGCCAGCCTTGACCAGCAGCGCGGCACGCCTGTGGCCTCATCGGATACCGTCTACCTCAGCGTGGTGGATGGCGAAGGTAACGCCTGCTCGTTCATCAACAGCAACTATATGGGCTTCGGCACCGGGATTGTGCCCAAAGGTTGGGGTTTCACCTTGCAAAACCGCGGCCACAACTTTAGTCTTGATCCCAAACACCCCAATGCACTAATGCCGGGCAAGCGGCCATATCACACAATTATTCCCTCGATGATTACCATTCCCTCTCCCCCAACCCATCTTCCCCAGGGAGAGGGGCAAAGGGGTGAGGGCCTATTCGCCAGCTTTGGCGTGATGGGCGGTTTTATGCAGCCACAGGGGCATCTACAGGTTGCCAGCGCCTTAATCGACGATCAACTCAACCCGCAGGCCGCTCTCGACCAACCGCGCTTTTGCATTGATGCTGCGACAGCCGGTGGCGCGCTCGACCTGGAAGAAGGCCTACTCCCCGCTGAAATCCAAAAACTGGCTGATATGGGGCACCCTGTTCGTATGGTCAATGGCTATGGGCGGGCGGTCTTCGGGCGCGGGCAGGTGATTTGCCGCGACCCCGAAAGCGGCGCGCTGACCGGCGGCAGCGATCCCCGCGCCGATGGCTGCGCGATGAGTTTATAGGAATGCTAATAAAGGTTTAACACCCGTTATAAATTACAAATGCTATAATCGAATGACATTCAGGTATAGATAAAAAGGTTCACAAAAAAAGAATAAGGAGACAAAAATGATTCTCAGCAAACAACTTGAAGATGCCATCAATGCCCAGGTGGGTGCGGAATTTGCAGCCAGTTTACAATATGTGAGCATTGCGGCTTATTTCGATGCCGATGACCTGCCACAATTGGCGGCTTTTTTCTACCGTCAAGCCGAAGAGGAGAAAGAGCACGCCATGAAGTTTGCCCACTATATCGTCGAGGCGGGCGGTCAGGTGCGTATTCCTGCAATTAACAAAACAGAATACGATTTTACATCTCCGAAACACTGCGCGCAACTGGCGCTGGATTGGGAGACCGAAGTCACGCGCATGATTAACGGGCTGATGGATATTGCCATTAACGATAAAGATTATATCTCTCAGGATTTCTTACGCTGGTTTGTTGCCGAACAATTAGAAGAGATTTCGACAATGGGCACGCTGCTCAAAACCATTGAGCGCGCCAAAGATAATATTCTGTGGGTCGAAGATTTTCTGGCACGCAACCCGATTGTTGAGCCGGAAGCGGCTGCTGAATAAACCAGCCATCCCTTTGAGCATAGACTTAACACAAAAACGGGCACCCACATCGGGCGCCCGTTTGTTTTTCCTGTTTTTTAGGTGATTAATCGTCCTCATCAGGTGCTGCTTCTGTGCGCAATCCCCAATAGAGCAATCCGGCTCCGGCGCCCAGGGCAAAACCGCCCAAGCCAGCCGCCGATGCGAAACGCGCCAGCAGCGCAGCAAAGAATAACAACCCCAGGTAAATGGCGATTTGCAATTGCCAGCGCTCACCCGACTGACGATAGGCTGTTAATGTAAACCAAGCTACAGCTACACCAAAGACCAACAACCCCAATAAGCGCAACGCATATCCAGCCAGGGCGACAAAATCCATAAAGTTCATTACGTATGCTCCTGTTATTCTACGCCGATCACTTCCACATCGGGAAAAAATTGCTTGATCGTACCGGCTACCCAACCTTGCAGGGTAGCGGTGGAAAGCGGGCAACCTATGCAGGCTCCGCCCAAGCGTACATTGAGTTGATTGTCCTTGAATGAAATCATCTCAACCGAACCGCCATGGTATTGCTCAATATAGGCGCTCACTTGCGCTACCAGGCCTTTTAGCATTTCTTCTTTTGAATAGGCTTGCGCGTTTTCTGTCATTTTACGCTCCCAAAGGTTTTACGCCATTTGTTAGTCCATATTCTAACATAGCAACCACCTGACTGTGGGTGTGGGCGCGCTGTAACCGTTCGGCAATTACTTTTGCCAGGCGTTCAAGAATTAGCTTACCGGTATCAGGAAATTTAATGTGGAAACGTTTCAGGGCTTCACCACTCACGCAAAGCAATCCGGCATCCGAAAGACAATAGGCTCCCGAAGTGTAATAACCACTGCCAAAGGCAGCTGACCAACCAAAAACACCCCCGGCTTCAATTTGCGCTACCGTCAGCATTTCGCCATCGTCGGGTTTGAATCGAATCGCCACGCGGCCTTTAACAACCAGATAAAGATAATTGGCAATATCCCCTTGTTTGAAAATTTCTTCATTTTCAGCGCACTCACTGAAAGAAAACAGCGGCGTTAAGCGATTGAGTTCCGCCTCCGTTAACCCTTCAAATAAGGGCATTTGTTTGAGTATTTTTGGTAACATCGTCCAGGGTCCGCTTTCATTGATTAGCTGGGAGTGTGACCACCCCATTCATCTCCCAAATGTATAATAACCCCCTCTTTCTTCAAAGTGGCATATTTCCTGAATGCAAAGACATTTGTCCATATAGCCCCCATATGAAATTACACTGCAACATGAGCTATATCATAGTCCGAAATTTTCGTGTGCGGCAGCGTAGGAACTAGAAGCCTAATTCACGTAAATTTTGTTCAGCATCAAATTTCTTTTTTCCGAGTAACTCATCCCAGAAGCGATCGTCATAACGACGGGAACGAACCGGCAACGGCATGGGAACTCCCCACCCGAGGAGCAGGACTTCCTCTTTCGGCTGGAGGCGGGCCAGCATTCCCCGAAGGGAATCTCGCCCCGAAAGGCCAGAGAGTACCGCGCGCAGATCATCTTCATCACCCAGCCAGCCTGAGATACGCGTCCCCAACTGCGACATGACTTCGTCGTAAATTTGCGAGGGGCGCTGGTCAATAATCAGCAGGGTGACGTAATATTTGCGCAGCTCGCGGGCAATGGTACTGAAGGTAGTCTGGCGTGCCATCTCACGGTTGAGCAGTTTGTGGGCTTCTTCCACGGCAATGACCAGGGGGCGCGGCTCATTTCTGCCCGAACTGCGAAAGGCATTAGCGCTGGCTTCCCAGCGATTGCGGATATGGCGGGTGAGCAAATTGCTGACTAAAAGATAATCGAGATCGCTTTCGTGGTCGCCAAAGGAAAGCACAATATGCTGCCCGGCTTCAAGGGCTTTAACAATTTCATTGATGCCGTCCGAAGATGGGTTTTCAACGATATATTCGGTATTGAACAAGCGTCGCATTTTGTTGTGCAGGCCTTCTGCGGCAGCCAGATTGACGCCTTCGGCATTGGCCCAATAAGCCACGCTATCGGGCGCGGGGATTTTCTTGCCATCTTCAGTTTCGATGACGGAGCCTACTTTGAGTTGGCGAAATTCGTTAAACCAGTTTTGCGGACCAAAGGTCTTTTGCAAAGCATCCAAAGTAGTGGGGGTGGTTTCGCGCAAATTTAGTTCGCGCGCCAGCAATTCCACATCGGCGGGGCGAATATCGCGCATGGCAATTTCCAGGTTGAAATCGGCGGCCTGCCCGCGGATCAGGGCGCCTGCACCCAGGCCCACCACGCGCACCTTCGAGCGGAATTTGGCCTTCAACCCAACCACACGCTCGCCAGTGTCAGAGGCGGTATCATCCAGGCCGTATTCATTGTGCATATCAAAAATCAGCACGGAGGCTTTATCATACTGGATCAATCCGGCCAGCACCATTCGGGTGAGGAAAGATTTTCCCGTGCCGGTTGCACCGAAAATTCCGGAGGAGCGCTGGATAAATTTCTCCATATTGATGCGCACGGGATGTCCCTGCTCGCGCGTGTAGCCGATGACAAAATTGCCTTTTTCATCCTTGCCAAAAATTTCAGCAATATCGCCCTCATGCGCCAAATAAACTTGGGAGTGATGCGGCGGTACGGTTTTGACGGGTACGGGGCGCGGTTGGTCACGCAAGCCGGAATCGATCGCTGAGAGCCAGCGCGCGTAGTCAGGCGATTCCATATCGGGGCCAACATCCAACATCAGGGCGGGGAGAATTTCCAAATTGGTGTAGAGGGTTTGTCCGTGGAGTAGTTTCGCGATTTCGGCAGGCAGGCGCGCTTGGCTTTGCTCATCGGCAAAACGCGGGTCGGTGGCGCCGAGTTGAATATCCGTCACCAGCCCGTAGAAATGCCAGGGCAGATTATCAATGACCACAAAGGCGCCTTCTTGCACCTCCTGGGAGGGCACTTGCAACCGGGCGCGGAAACTCTCTTTTAGTCCGCCGCCGACGATATAGCCAATGGATTTTCGATTTTGCATACTAATTCCTACTTGTGTATTCCTATGAAATCATGCTATACTGATCATGCGTGACCTAATTAGCCCATTTGGTTAAGGCGGCCATGCCCAGTGCCCGCTTGAAGCGGGCATTTTTCTTTAAACATGTACGATCCCCATGCCATATGGATCTTTTCTTGAGGCCTCTAATAGTAGGCGAGGATGCAATAAATCAAATAATCGATCCACATTGTAACGTTTGAGGCTTCCGCGTGGATATAGTTTCTGATAAAGTAGGTACGCAGATACATCAACCATTTGAACAAAATAACTATGTTTAGAATCTCGAATTACAGGATCATCGACAATCTGAGTACAAAGTTTTTGTCGGGTTCCCCCACCATATAGATTTGGAACCGGGTTGTAAGCTCGCATTTTTCGAAGCAAACGACGCAACATCGGCTCATCGTTTTGATCAGCAAAAATCATTCCATTAGCTGGTACAGTTATCCCTTCAAATCTTTGATATTCAAGAAAATTATGAAATCGTTGAATTAACCGTTCCCATGCAATTAGATTTATGGGAGTTTCCTTTCTATAGTTTACCTTATTGACATGAACATGAATAAACTGAATATCAATTAAATCCAAAGCGATTCTTTGAATATAATCTCTAAGAGTTGCAACTCGATTTTTCTTGTTCCCCATTAAATCATGAAATTTCTGTTTACTTCGATTTCGCCCTAACCAATCAGCAATATGAATTTCTGTACGCACGGGAAGTCCATAGGCTTGTTTCAAATAGTATCGTATTTGACGATGTTGCTCAAAAATAACTCTCCAGCGATCTACAGGAATAATCACACCTGAAAGTATGTAATGTTGGGAATTACTTCTATCGGGTTGAAGAATTCCTGGGTCACCGGATTCATCAACATAAATTAAATAAGTTCTGGGGCAAATTGTTACTCCTGAGATTTGATTACCCATCCTCACACCTCCCTGACATCGCTCAACGCGCCCAGCACACCCATCAGCGCAGGATAATCATCGCGCAGCAGGGCAATCAATTCGCGCGTGGCGGCTTCTGTCCATTGGGGAGAGCCTTTCTGGGCGTGGGCAGCGCTGGCTTGTTCAAGATGCGCGGCCAGCAATTCACCCACAGGGGCATCCTGGGCGCGTAAAATATGCCGAAAATAGCCGAAACGCCCCTGCGATGTAAAATCGCACAACTCTTTCGGGCTGCATTGGTAGATCACATCCAGGCTGAGCGGAGGGCGCGGCGGCAACAGGTGGCGAATCGCGCCATTCTGCTGGTAGCCCACGGTCAACACGCTAATTTCGATGGGAACATTGCGATTGATGCGATTGTCAGCGACTACGTTTTCGTCCACGCGGTCGGCGGTGACAAGTTGCCGCACGATTCCATCATCATCAATGCGGATGTCGTGAATCAGACCATACACATGGTAGCCCTCCCCCAGGGGCGCACGAACCAACCCCCCAAAGGTAGGCGCATCCACTTGCGAAACACGGCAACCGGCCACAAATCCAGTGGTTCCGGCGCGTAATAAACGTCCAATCTCAATCGCTGTCATCGTTATTCCCTCTCGTTCGTGTGCTTCGTGGTTTTACGAAACCGACACATCTTTTGCCGCTTGCTTGAACGAACCTTCGCTGAATTCGATGCCATGTTTCTGCAATTCCAGCGCGATCATATTTTCAACCTGCTGGGCTTCATCGCGGCTGACCACTGCAACCTCGTGCGAGCGGTGCAAAATATAGGGGTAAGGCCGCCCTCCCAGAATATGAGACTGGTGCAGCAAAATGGCGTGCAGTTGGTCGAGCATGGCGGCATTGGCAGCCACCCAGGCAGGAATTTCGACGCGCACCGTGTAGGGCTTGCGGGGGTTGCGGCTGACATTCAGATAAAAGAAATGCAACGCTAACTCCGCCGTATACAACTCGGCATTGCGCGATTGAATGCCCAAAACAGCTGAACGCTCGCCGGGACGCAAAATTTCGGCAAAGAGATCAGCATCGGCGAGTTGCAAAAATGGGCGATGCGTGCGTCCGGCTTTCTCAATTTCATCCAGGGGTAGAAGCGCAATCTCCAACAGGCGTACCAGCAAGTCGCCGCGCGGCTTGTCGATATACCCGGCAGTCGATGCGCCAATGCGGTGCAACCGGCGCAAGGCAGCCAAATATTCTTTGAAGCGTTTCTCATATTCCCCGGTTTCCAAAGAAACTTCGCTCCCCACCCAAAGCTCCAGCGGCCCATCCGTGAGCGTAATCGCGGGGGATGGCAAATCTTCGGCCAATTCCGCCAGCAATGTGCGCTCGCGCAGATCGCGCAGCAATGCTACCATGCGCTCGTTGATATACCCGCCGCCCACATACATTTGGTCGTCATAATACAGCTTACTCTGAACATCGGTAGTTGGGGCATCCGGCTCGCCATGCTGCATCTGGATAGCCCCCACATTAACCAGACAAAAATCGACCGAGGCATGCCGATTGGGATTGATCTGGGAACCATCGGCGGCGAGCAGCGTGGCGGCGGCGGGGACCTCGGGGCTGGCTGCACGGGTAAGCAGATTCTCGTCCCGGGGCAGGGCACAGCGCAAATTCGGATTCGCCTGAAGGGCAGCATCTACCTTGAGCTGCAATTCGTCCAATTTCTCAGCCCAATCGGAGAGCGCCTGGAGTGCTTTCTCACGAGTTTCGCGCATGTGCTGCGCTCGCAGAGGAGCATCTTTTCCCATTTCGATAATTTGTTGGCGCACTTGCTGGAAATCAATTGCCATAGCGATTCCTTTAGAACATTTGTTTGGGATTATAAAGGGAAATCCAATCTAGGGCAAGGCGCAACCAGACCCAGCGGCGAAAGCTACACTGGATCTGGTTTCAGGATAACCCCCATACTAGATGTGAGCGATATTTCACTTAGCGCGCCAGCGGTAAATCTTGGAATAGCCCTGAGTGTTTGCCATTTGTGCGATTGCTCTCTTTTTCAAGATGGCCTTCATCATTCAGTGGCACAATCACGGTGCTGTTGCCATGTTGTGCCAGCACGCGAATTCGTTCCAGTTCCAGCCATTGCATATCGGCATCAGTGAAATGGTCGAATGCCTGGCGCATAATCTGATAGGCTTCAGCATCTGCTTGTGCTTGGTGCCGCCGCTGATGCGCAGCCTCAATGGTTTGAATAACGCGTTGCGGCAAATTAACATTCAGCGCCGACACACGATATACCTCAATGCCAGAATTAGCCAGTCGCACGGCTGCCCGTTGACGAAGTTCACGCTTCAAGCGACTTTGCACACCGGTCTGCAGCAGTTCATCCATAAAACGCTGCTCAAGAAGCTCGCGCAGGCAATCGCTGACATGGGTGTTTACCAGCATATCGGCCTTTTTGGGTAAAACTCGCGTCATTCCTGGGCATCGCTCCGGGGCTAATTTTTCTGGCGTTAATTTGTAAACCAACATCCACTCCACCGAGAGCGTGTGTCCATCTCTGGTCAGCGCCTGAGTTGAACCTTTGGCAATTGTCACTGCAACCGAAATTTTTTCCCAGATATATTCAATACCCGGCGGAATCCAGCGCACCCCTGCAGGGAGGAAGCGCGAAAAGGCTTGCGTTTGCCGATAGCGCACAACTGCAACTTCCAGTTCGCGAACAACAGTAAATCCACGGAGAATATAAATCACACCGACGCTGATCGGGATGCTAATCAGCGCAACCATCCAGCCGCCTATATATGCGGCGATGGCTGCTAAACCGCCAAAAATAGCCATTTCACGTTTCCAGTTCACAGGCTCCTCCTCATGTTATTTTCGCAAGATTTGGAAAATAACCTCGACCTATTTACTCGAATTCTGCGTAATTAAGTGCGCCAGACAACTTCGCACGCCGCCCAAATAATCATGGCAGCAACTATCAAGAATATGAATACCTGCATCATCATAGCCATGTCGCGTCCTTTCACTTATGGAGAGTTGTTCTCGTTAGTAATGACTATACTGAATATAGCAAATATATGTATTATTGTCAATACCTAAGGTAACAAAAAAGCCGCTTTCACGGCTTTTTTTGGAGCAGGTATCACGGTACTTAACCGTGGAGCCGTTGATGGAGCGAGTTTTTCGACCAAAAACACACTTTATGGCGACAAAATTGCTGGATTTGAGCTATTTTCGGCCGAAATCCCGCTGATTTAGGCCAAAACGCAAGCATTTGCGGACCTCAATGCTCACATGCGGCACCTTCGGCACTGACCACGGTTAAGTGCGGTGCTACCTGGAGCACAAGCAGGATAATTCCTATGAATTCGCCTAAAATGGATGGCTAACACCCATACAGACAGAGTTATATGTGGCGCTATTCGCCCCCCAACACGCCATCAACAACTTCTTTCAAAGCAGAGGGACGCACCGGTTTACGGACAATCTGTGCTGTGCCTAATTCGTTGAGCCGCTGGCGAACTTCGGGGCGATCCACAACCGTCAAAACCACCACCGGCACATCAATCGCATATTTTTCGCGAAACAATCCTAGAATGTCCAGTCCGGGATAACGCCCAAATGTGTGCTCTTCCATACCGGGGCGCAAAATCATATCCAGCAACACCAGATCCGCGGCGCGGATTTTCTCAATGGCCCCCAGCACTTCTTGAACTGTATTCAAGCGAACGACCTGGTATCCGGCCCGCTCAAGGGGGCGAACCACGGGATCAATGATCTCGATATCATCTTCAATCCAAATAATTGTCTTGCTCATTTTTCAGTCTCCTTGGGCTGCCGGTAGGGCAAAGTCACTGTGAACTTGGTCAGGTGAGGCTTTCCTTCGGGGTCGGATGTTTCTGATTTTAACCGGCTCTCAACTTCGATCGTCCCGTGGTGCTCATGAATGATCTGTTTGACGAGGCTCAACCCCTTCCCTGCCCCCGTACGAAATTCCCCCTCGGTTAAAACGCCCTGATAGCCATCTTCAAAGATTTTGTTTTCAGCGATTTCTTCAGGCAAAATGCCCACGCCATAATTATTAATCTCAAATCTACAGGAGTCCTGCGCAGGATAGGCTCGAATCTCAACAAAACGATAGCGGCCATAGCCTCCCCGAAAAGAATATTTAACCGCATTATGCACAAGGTTATTGACGGCGTGCTGCATGTGGCTTTTAGAGATCTCCAGCTTCTGAGTGTGGATTTCTTGAATCTTGACCACAACATCCACCTGACGTCGCTTGGCTTCAGCTTCGTAGACGCGCTTGGCCTCATAGATCAATGGCGCAATTGTTTGTAACTCAAATTTATAGTCTCCCAAATAAAATCCTAAATTCTGAATTACTGTATCCAAAGCCAAAGCGCTAAAAAGCACATCGTTGGCAATTTGGCGAATATCTTGAGGAAGATCGGTTGCTTCCAGCATCATATTTTCGGCATTGGCGATCACGGCTTGCAAACGAGTTTGAATTTCATGTGTGATGCGGTCAACATTCGTTATAAGGCGTTCTTCTTCATCGATGAAGCGATAAAACCAGCGCTCGATACGCTGCAACATGTCACGCCGTTTGCGCAGTTCTTGAAGCGAGAAACTCTTTACATTTCCAAAAGCCTCCTGCACTTGTTGAATCTGCTTATCGTTCAGGTTAAGTTCGCCCACCGTCTGTTCCAGACGCGCCAGCGCTTCAAATTGATACGCATCATCCAAAATACGTATTTCGCCGTAAACCAATACACTGCGAGTATTGCCGCGCACTGTTACCGGAACCGCCTGGTTATACAACCCGGCATGACATAACATCAGGCGCGTTTCCGTTTCATTGAACGCCGATAAAGCCCGCCGACACTGATCGGCATTGCAGAGTTCTTCCCCTCCAAATTCATGAATTAATTGGCAAAACGGCTCAAAACGCTCTTTGGATAAATCCGTAATGAACTCATCAAGATCGCCATTCTTAAGCTCATACAACCCAATCGGCAGATTTGTCGCTTGGGTGAATAAATCGAGCAAATCTGCTTGGGCTTGTTTACGCTGAAGTTCCAGATCTATCATTGATACTCCCCTTTCTTGTCTAGGCACAACCACCACATGAATGTTCCCATAAGACACGTATAATCTCACAAAAAACCTTGTCCCCTGGTTCATACTGTTCGAGGGCAATTTGCATCAGTTGTTTCAATGTCTCGGGAGAAACTTCGGGGAACTCAGCCAGCTCATACAGGCCTGTCAGATCGTTCTCAAAGAATTTTCGCAAAGATACAGCTTCGGAAATCCGCCGCAGACTGGCGTTATCGCCCAGATTAATGGCGCGCTCATAGCGCTTGCTGAGTTGTTCTTTCTGGCGTTCGCTGATGGCATTGACATGCTCCTGCGCATACTCGCGCTGCCCTGAAATATCACGTTGAATTGGCGGTAGCAATTCCTCGCGCTCCCAGCGAAAGATGGTACTCTTTGAGATGCCGAACATCTGGCAAATTTCTACAGTGGAATAAACGGGTTCATCACTCATGGCGTTTTTTACTCGATTTAGTGTAGTCCCCTTCGTATCAATATTAAAACATATTAGCTATATCTATAGTATTTTCTCTTTCTCATGGTACTACTATCTTCATTTTTTGTCAAATCAGCAGATTCTTTGCGTGAAGCCGTGGTATAAATGTTCCCTATGAATGAAAGTAGCAGTTTCTATCCCCCGCGGCGCGCAGGCAGCATCTTCCAGGTTAGCGCAATCATTGTGTTGATTGTGGCAACTATCTGGGGATTTTGGATGGCTACCGAAGCGCAAGTTGGCCCGGTTTTCTTGCTCTATCTACTGCCGGCGCTGGTTGCTATCCCGCTGATCCCCACACTCGCTTATCGGCTCTATACGTTGCAAAATTCCAGCTATACCATCGAGCGCGATCATATTCGCTTGCAATGGGGCTGGCGCGTCGAGAAAATCCCAACCAACGATATTCTCTGGGTGCGCCCCGCTTCCGATCTGGAAATCCCCCTGCCCCTGCCGCGTTTCCGTTGGCCGGGCGCCATGCTAGGGATCACCCGCCTGCCCGACAGCCGGCCAGTGGAGTTTTTTGCTTCGGCATCCAAACAGCTTATTCTCATTGGCACGGTTGAGCGCGCCTATGCCATCTCACCCAATAATATCCAGGGTTTTCTGGAAAGTTACCAGCGAGTAATTGAACTGGGCTCGCTAAACCCATCGCATCCAGAAGCGATCTACCCCAGTTTTATCTTTTCACGCGCCTGGCAAGCCCGTCCGGCGCGGGCGTTGTTTCTCATTGGCGCCCTGCTCAATGTAGCCTTGCTGGCCGCAGCCCTGCTATCTATTCCGCAACATCCCCAAATCTCAATGGGCTTCACGCCCGGCGGCCTGCCCCGAGAGCCGCTGCCCGGGGTACAAATTCTGTTTTTGCCTGTATTCAGCAGTTTTATCTACATTGTAAACGGCGTGATCGGGTTGGTCTTCTTTCGCAATTCGGGCGAGCGCCCCTGGGCCTATATACTCTGGATCGTCAGTTGTGTTGCGGCTATATTATTCTCCCTGGCGTTTATTTTGATCTTGCAAACGGGCTAAAAAGCCATATTTTATCCACACATCACTACCATTTATCCACAGATATTCACAACTTATCCACAAATTTATGCAAATTCTAATTGGTTTCCTTGCCGGTATTGTCATTAGTCTGGTTGCCTGGCGGGCTGGTTCGCTTTCTCGCAGCGGTGCCATCGCCGCCGCGCTGACGGGCGGGCTGATCTTTGGCCTGGGCGGGCTGCCCTGGGCGGCGTTGCTGTTAACTTTCTTCGTCACATCCAGCGCACTTTCTAAAACTTTCAAACAGCGCAAAATAGCCCTCAGCGAGAAATTTGCCAAAGGCAGCCAGCGTGACTGGCAGCAAGTGCTTGCCAATGGCGGGCTGGGGTCAGTGCTGGTGATTTGGGCTTTTCTCCAGCCGGAAAACCCGCTGCCGTGGCTCGCCTATCTGGGGGCAATGGCAACCGTCAATGCCGACACCTGGGCAACCGAGTTGGGCGTGCTCAGCCGCAGGCCGCCGCGCCTGATTACAAATGGTCAGGTAGTGGAAGCGGGAACCTCGGGGGGAATCTCGTTTTTCGGGACGCTCTCAACCCTGAGCGGAGCCGCGTTGGTGGGGCTGGTGGGAGCAGCGTTCTACCTCGGGGCGGGCGCGTGGCCTATGTGGCTGGCAGCCACCCTCGGGGGAGTTTGCGGTTCCCTGCTCGATTCGCTGCTGGGCGCCACGGTTCAGGCGATCTACTTCTGCGCTGATTGTCAAAAAGAGACCGAACGCCATCCCGTGCATTCTTGCGGATCAGAAACCAGGCAAATCCGCGGCTGGCACTGGCTGAATAATGATTTGGTCAATTTCATCGCTTCGCTAGCGGGGGCCGGGATTACCCTGGCGGTTTGGCAAATTTTCTAACGCCCCTGATATTGCCGCCCTTTCCAGGTGACGCCACGGCCAAAGAGTACTTTATAGGCCGATGCAAACATCATCGCCGCGAAGATTGCCGCGCCGAGGGGTAGGGTGAACGCATACCAGCCTGAAATTTGAAAAGCCTGCGCTGAGCGAGCACGCCAGTAGAGCAAAAAGCCCCATACCAGCAGCGCTTCGAGTGTCACCACGAACGCGGGTAAGCCGCCCGCCGCGGCGAACCAGAGCAATCCGGCCAGCAGCCAGGCAGGCAGCGCCAGCGCGCCCATTAGCGCGGCGAAGGCGCCAAATGCCAGTAAACCCAAACGGTCGCGTAACCCTAAAAAAATATTCTTGGTCCAGCCTTCCCACATTTCGGGCAGGGATGTGTACATACGCGTGCGCGCCACGGCGCGCCCATCCGCAATGAAAAGACGATAGCCCGCGCCTTTGACAACTTCGGCGAAGGCTTTATCTTCGTCGATGCGATTATGAACGGCCCTATGGCCGCCAACGTCTTCATAGGCAGCCCGACAAATGAGGAAAAACTGGCCGTTGGCAATTGCTTCGGGTTTTGCGGGATCGTTGACTTGCCGGGCGGGAAAGCCAAAGGCCAACCCGGTGAATACCAGCGGCAGGACGGCTTTCTCCCAAAAAGTGCCCAACTCCTGATCGGTGAGCAGGGTGAACAGATCGGCTTGCTGTTCACCTGCTGCGAGACAAGCGCTGGAAATTAAATGTTGGTGGGCGAAGGTGTCCGCATCGACAAAGCACAGCCATTCGCCGCGGGCAATTTCGACGCCCTGCACCAGGGCATGGGGTTTCCCCGCCCATTCTGGGGGCTTTTCCCTGCCCGTCAATACACGCAAACGCGCAGCTTGCGCGGCAAGTTCTGCCAGAATTTGGGGGGTGGCATCGGTAGAGCGATCATCCACCACAATAAGTTCGAAATTGGGATACGATTGCGCCAGCAAAGTTTCCGCGCAACGACGGATATTGCGGGCTTCGTTGCGCGCCGGAACAATGATGGAAATTAGTGGGGCTGGTGCATCCGGGGGTAAAGGCGCCGGGGAGATGGCAACTTCAATAGCAACGCGGCTATGAAGCCAATAGATGAGTATCAGCGCAATCAAACAGGCAAGGGAAGAAAACAGCATGGGCATCAGATGACCTTCACCACACTGCCGTGTGGGGTTTTCTCCACTTCAATGCGCGCCGGGAAGGCATCTTTGAGCGAGTCGATATGCGTGATGACCAGAATTTTGGCAAAATCGGCTTTGACCAGGTTGATGGCTTCGAGTAAGCGTTGGCGTCCAACTTCATCCTGGCTGCCGAAGCCTTCATCAATGACCAGAGTTTGCAGCCGCGCTCCGGCACGCTGGGCCAATACTTCGGAGAGCGCCAGTCGGATGGCGAAATTAACCCGAAAGGCCTCCCCGCCGCTGTAGAGTTCGTAATCGCGCAAACCGGCGCTGTCGCTGATGCGAATATCGAGGGTTTCTTTGAGATGCTCGCGGGTTTTAAGTTCGCGTTGTGTATCAAAGCGAATGAACATTTCGCCGCCGCTGAGCCGGTCAAGAATATCATTGGCGCGGGTTTCAATTTGCGGCAAGGCCTGTTCGATGAGCAACGCGGGAACGCCATCTTTGCCAAAGGCGGTTTCGAGTTGTTTGTATTGCCCGCTGCGTTTGGCGAGGCTTTGGCGCTCGGCTTCAAGTTCTTTGCGGCGCAGGCGCAGATCGTCCAGTACCTGCACATTTTGTTGTGCTGCGCCCACTTCCATGCGCAGGCGATTTTCCTGTTCTTGCAGATCAAGCAAGGCTAACCGCGCCTGACGCAGATCGGGGGCGCTTTGTTCGGCCTCAGCTACTATCTGTTCGGCGGCGGTGAAATCTTGTTCCAACGCGGCGATACTTTGCGCCAAATGCTCAAGCTGCACTTCGATTTCGGCGATTTCACGCGCGATAGGCTCGTTGGCTGCTTTGGCTTTTTCCAAAGTCAACCGCTCTTCTTCGATGCTGTGTAATTCTCGCTCAGTTTTACGGGCAATATCGTGAGCGGCGGCATCGTAGCCGATCGCTTTGAGTTCAGCGTCAATCTGGGCCAATTCGGCGCGGGCAGATGGGTTAAAGGTTTCATGTTGAAGGTTATAGGTTATTTCATCAAGCCGCGGCTGAACTTCTTGTTCCCAGGCGGCTTGCGCAACTTCGGCCTGTTCGATCTGCGCGGCGAGTTGGTCGTATTGGCGCGCTTTTGTGCGCAGGTCTTCATCAACGGATTGGAGATTGGTAATTTGCAATTGGAGATTGCTGACAAGCTCGTCGGCTTCTTTTAGCAGATCACGATTGGAGCGGTGCTTGTCACCCATTTCAGTTCCCTGGGCGGCGAGGTCATCAATCAGGCGTTGGCGTTCATCGGGGCTGAGCGGTTGTTCGCACAGCGGACAGCACGACTCGCTTTCATCGGCGGCGATTAAACGGTCAATGCGCGCTTTGAGTTCGTCCATATCGGCTTTGAGACGCGGATTCTCGGCCTTTGCCGCGGCGAGACGTTCGTGAGCCGTAGTCAGTTCGGCTTCAAGGAATTGGCGCGTTTCGATTTGGGATTGAAGAGAAGTAATTTGCAGTTGGAGCGCATCACGCGTTGAGCGCTGATGGCTAGCCACTGACCACTGCTCACTGATCGCCACCTGTTGTTCCTGAAGGGTTTTTAATTCCTGAGAAAGGCGGGCGCTTTCGGCATCGATGCGGCTTAACGGTTCCTGACGGCGTTTTTCGTGCTCACGGAATTCTCCGGCGGTTTCATCCCAGCGCGCCAGGTCGACGCGGATTTGCTGCCAACGCTGATGATCGTGCTCGATTTCGGGGGCACGCGCCAAAATCTGAGCGTAGGATTCGCTCTCTTTTTGCCGATCCGCTAATTTTTCAGTCAATGAAGCGCGGCGCTCTTTTTCGGCAACCAGACGTTGAGCGAGCGCGTCGCGCCCTTTGCGCCGTTCATCCAATAATTGATTGAGTTGTTTGATCTGTTCCAGACTCGCTTCTTGCAGGGTGCGCCCTTCAGCAATCTGTTTAAGCGCGCTTTCCAAATCTTTCAGGCGTTTTTTGCGGACGGTTTCCTCAGAGAGTTCAGCATGAATTTCCGATAAACGTCCATCCAGGGCGGCGATCTGGCTTTCGATTTGTTTACGCTGATCACCCGCGCGTTTGCGGTAGGTTTCCCACACCTCGAGGCCAAGAATGCTGGCTAAAATGCGTTTGCGGTCACTGGCGCGTTGTTGAGTAAACTGGTCGGCCTTGCCCTGCAAGAAAAAAGCCGCGTTGACAAAAGTTTCATAATCCAGACGCAAAGTCTCTTCAATGCGTTGCTGTGTCTCGCGAATGGTGCGCTCACTGATCGATTTCCAGGCGGGGGCGCTCGGAACACTAACGCCTGACTCGCCATTCGCACTTTGCTGCGCAATATTGAATTCTAGCATCCCGGCCTTGCCGCGCGGGTTGTTGCGTTTGATCTGGTAACGGTTTTCTTCGTAGTGGAAGCTAAAAATGACTTCAGCCTGTTCGGATTGATTATTGATGATGGTATCGCCGCGCTGGCGAGCCTGACCAAACAAAACCCAGGTGATGGCATCCAAAATAGAAGATTTGCCTGCCCCGTTGGCCCCGGCGATACACGCCAGATCGAAAGCGGTGAAATCGATCTCGACGGGGTCTTGATAGGAGAGAAAACCAGAAAGTGTAAGGGAGATGGGGATCATAAAGGGTTTGAAAGTTGGCGAGTTGAAAGTTAATGGTTGGCAGGTTGATTATAACAAAGCAACAGGGGTATAGTACAATTTTGCCATGATAGCACCAAAGACGAAACAATCTATTCCCCGCCGCGTAGCCGCCGCGCTCGGTTGGACACGCGCAAGCTACTACTTGATGAGTGTTTTTTTGCTGACGGTTTTTCTGATTGTGTATGTCTGGTGGCCGCTGGCTGAGGCATATTTGGCCCTGATCGACTGGTCTGGCCCGTGGTGGCGCTATTTCGACTGGCTGCTGATCGGCATCTTTCTGGTGATGTCGCTGCTGATTATGGCCGGGGCAGACCTGCGCAAGGATGTGTGGATTGTCTTTGTGGGCATGGTCGGCGGCCTGGTGATCGAAAGTTGGGGCACGCAAACCGAAATTTGGACGTATTACACTGCCGAGCGCCCGCCGTTGTGGATTATCCCTGCCTGGCCAATTGCGAGCCTTTCGATTGATCGATTGGTGCGGATTTTGGATAAGTTAACCACGAAGACTCAAAGACACCAAGAGAAAAAACTTCGTGCCTTTGTGCCTTTGTGGTTCATAAAACTCAGTTACTGGTTGATATTCGGTATTTTTTATGGCCTGATGCTTGCCTTTGTCTGGCCGACGCTGGACAAATCGCTGACCATCATGGCGCTAATTTTGGTGGGTTTCTTGACCCTCACACCCACAGATCATCGCATCGCTGTGCTGACCTTCATCGCCGGGAGCGGATTGGGCTATTATTTGGAATTATGGGGAACCACACGCCTGTGCTGGACGTATTACACTCTGGAAACGCCCCCGCTCTTTGCTGTGCTGGCGCATGGTATGGCAGCGGTGGCCTTTTGGCGCACGGTGAAGGTTTTGCAATTATTTTGGTCGCTTCGGCTTCGTGGTCTAGTTGGTCAGACCCATTAGACCCATTCGGCTACTGAACGTCTCCGTCGGGCGAATGTGCCCATTCCATTAGTTTTTCTGCTTCCAGAATAACAATTTTGTTGCGCGAAACTGAAATTGCGCCGCTCAGTTCCAATTTGCGTAACGAACGTGCCACAACTTCGCGTACAGTCCCTACACGAACGGCTAAATCATCCTGTGTCAGACGCTGCCCCGGATGGCCGGTTAACTGTTCGGGCGATAAGCTGCTCAACAACCGCGCCAATCGCGTTGTCACCTGGTAAAACGATAGTTCCTCAACCATGCTTACCAGCATACGCAAATTTTGTGCTAAATTGAGTATGATCGTTTGCGCTAATTGGGGGTGTTCAGACAACGCTGCGCGAATGGCCGCCGCGTTGACAATCCATAATTCGCTTTCTTCAAGCGCCGAAACCGTTACTGGATTGCCCCCTTGATCGAAAACTGGCACTTCGTTGAAAGACTCGCCAGTTTCCAGCACGTTCAACACCAACTCGCGCCCCTGAGGCGATATTTTTGATAGTTTCACACTGCCGCGGCGAATAATGTACAACCCTTCGCTGAGATCATCTTCCAAAAAAATCATCTCATCGGCCGAAAAACTATGTAACTGCGTAGCGCTTGCCAATGGCATTAAAATTTCATCACCAATATTGGAAAAATAACGGCACCTTCGCAGTGCCGTTATTTTTTCTGTTTTACTGGCTGAAATCCGCTGCATGGCGATTAACCTTCGCCCATTGGCGCACCCAAAATACGGTCGGGGCCGCGGTCAATCTCCCAGGGGTAAACAATATGTGCATCGGTCACGGCGGCGTAATAATCGGGGCGTGCCGTGCCAAACAAATTGCGGTACGGATTGAAATGTAATACACCGGTATAAGGAACACCCCCCGCCGAGCCAACCCGATTACGCACCGCCGTGATGGTGCGGCCCGACCCCCAGACATCATCCACAACCAAAATGCGACGGGCTTCCAATAACTCATCCTCAGGGAACTGCATAAATTCCGGCCAGGCAAAGAGCCGCGAATAATCACGCTCCATCTCAGCCGGAAAATTCACCGCGGCGGTGAGTACATGTGTAATGCCCAACGCCTCCGCCAGCATTCCGCCCGGAATAATACCCCCGCGAGTAATCATCACCATACCATCGAACTCAAGATCAAATTGGGGAATCAGGTGATCGATCAACCGGTCAACTTCGTCCCAGGAAAGAAACTCGTGACGCATGGGCATTAGCATTATTCTCCAGAAGCGTTGCCCTCACCCCTGCCCTCTCCCACAGGGCGAGGGGGTTGTGTTAGGGAAAGCTTGTGTTTCCTCTCCCGCTGGGAGGGGCTAGGGTGTTTTTGGCTTATCAAATTATAGCAAAGAAATCGGATCCACCTCAACGCGGCACGATTTTAGCAGATATTCATCCAGCCCGGCGGTGGGGTTCGGGCCGCGCAGTAAAATTTGCCAGCGATAAATGCCAGAAACGCGGCTAAAAAAGCACGGTACCGGGCCAATAATTTCATTGCGTTGATCGTCCAGGGCGGCGAGCTGACGAGCTGCGCTCTGGGCGGATTCTTCTACCTGGGCGGCATCCTGCCCACGGAATTCTAAACGCGCCAAACGCGCAAAGGGTGGATAACCCAACTCCCGACGATAGGCGATCTCCTGGCGGTAAAATTCCCGGTAACTGTGTTGAGACGCAGTCTGAATGACATAATGCTCCGGCTGGAAAGTTTGTAAAATCATCTGCCCGCCCAACGGACTGCGCCCGGCGCGCCCGGCCACCTGTGTAAGCACCTGAAAGACGCGTTCCGTGGCGCGGTAATCGGGTAAATTCAAGCCCACATCGGCCAGCACCGCCCCCACCAGCGTCACCAGCGGCAAATCCAGGCCCTTGGCAAGCATCTGCGTGCCGATCAGTACATCGGCTTCGTGGGCGGCGAACTGGCTCAAAATGGCATCGTGAGAACCTTTTTTACGGGTTGTACTCCAATCCCAACGCAGGGTGCGCGCGCCGGGGAACAAGGCCTGCACCTCGCTCTCGACCTTTTCGGTTCCGGTACCATATTGCCGAATTTTGGTTCCGCCGCACTGCGGGCATTTGGTGGGCATTTGGCGGCGATAATTGCAGCGATGGCAAAGCAGAGCGTTTGAACGTTCATCTGCATGAACGTGATACGTTAGCGGAATATCACAACGCGGGCACTGGAGCGAATAACCGCATTCGCGACAAAAAACATACGTGGCTGTACCGCGCCGGTTGAGAAACAGAATCGCCTGCTGACCGTGTTCCAGCACATGCGCCAACGCAGCCTGCAAAGATTGGCTAAAAATAGAGCGGTTGCCCGCTTTCAGTTCAGCGCGCATATCCACAACGTTCACCGGGGGCAGATCAATCGTCTCGGCGTCATGCTCCAGGGGCTGATAGCGGCTATGCGAAACCTGCCAGGCAGCAATCGCTTGTTTGTGTGCCAGAATGCGGTCGGGGAGGCTCAGGGGCGTCCACTCGCCGCGGGCGGCGCGGTAGGTGCTGACTACATCGGGAGTAGCCGATCCCATCAGGCAGACCGCACCCACCTGGAGGGCGTACGCCGCCGCCGCTTCACGCGCATGGTAACTCGGCGCAGGTTCCCCCTGATAATACGAGCCATCATGACACTCATCCACCACAATCAACCCGACATTGGCAAAAGGCGTAAAGAGCGCGCTGCGCGGCCCCACTACCACATCAATCTCGCCGCTGCGGGCGCGGCGCCAGGTATCATAACGCTCGCCTGCCGACAGCCCGGAATGCACCAGGCCCACGCGATCGGGGAAGCGCGCCACGAAACGCCGCACAGTTTGCGGCGTGAGGGCGATTTCGGGAACCAGGATGATGGCCTGCCGCCCTTGCTGCAAGGTTTCGGCGACGGCGCGCAGATAGATTTCGGTTTTGCCCGAACCGGTGACGCCGTAGAGCAGGCAGGGCGCCGCGGACTCGCCCGCGGCGGTTTGCCGAAGAGCGGCTTCTACCTGCGCCCAAACATCGGCCTGTGCCCGCGTCAACTCGGGGGGAGTCTCGGCAACGAATTCTATCCCTTCGAGCGGGTCGCGCCAGACTTGCTCTTCCTCGATGGCAATCAGCCCGCGGGCGGCGAGCTGATTCAGGTCTGCGGAATTTCCCCCGCTGAGTTCATATAATTTTTTCGCCGGGAGTTTGTCTTGCTGCGCCAACAGCGCTTGCAATATTTTCTGCCGCCGGGCCAGCGCCGGGCTGTCTTTGCGCCCCAGCGAATCCATTTGGGCCGCGGCTGCCTCCGGGGAGGCCAGCAAGCGCGCCACGCGTTCTTTTTTTACGGATACGGTCGGTTCGGTGAGGATAGCCTGACTGGTCAGCATACCGCGGCGCGCCAACGCCCCCGCAGTTGCCCGCCAGCGTTTACGCGGCAAATGATGGTCAATCTGACGGCCGCGCAATGGGCCGCGCTCGGCGAGCAGGGCGAGAAGTTTCCATTGGGGTTTGGTCAATTCTTGACCGGAGATCAGAGACGGAAGACCGCTGACATCGGTCGTTGCTTGCTTCCCGCCTTCTGTTAACTCGTACAACGTATCCGCCATCTGGCTGAGGCCGGGCGGCAGCATCAGATTCAGACAAGCCGCCAAAGGGGTCAGCGATTGTGTGGCGATATGCTGCGCCAGCCGAATTTGCGCCGCTGAGAGCACCGGTTGCGGGTCTAGAAGTGACATCACCGGGCGCGTTTCCGGTGTGCTGGCTTCGGTCACAGTCTGCAGCACCACGCCCTGCACGGTCTGACGTCCAAAGGGCACCGTGACCAAATGCCCGGTTGAGATTTTTCCTTCCAGTTCAGGGGGTAAATGGTAATGAAAAACCCCAGAAACCTGGGAGATATTCACAACCACTTCTACAAAAATGGTCATAGAGAAAGCGTAACGCAAAGTCGCCAGGATGCGAAGGCGCAAAGAATTTTTACAGCTTTCTTTGTGTCTTTGCTCCCTTGCGGCTTTGCGTTAAAAAAATTATGCATCCGCCGGGGCTTTTTCAACACGACTTAGGGAGAGCTGTTCAATGCGCATCCCATCCATTTTGATCACTTTCAGACACAAGCCCAGGCCAATATTGATGCTGTCTCCAATTTCGGGCATTCTGTCGAGCATCCCGAGGACATAACCGGCAATCGTATCGTAATGTGGCGCATCGAGCGTCAGCTCCAGTTTTTCGTTGACTTCTTCGATGAGCGCCAACCCCTCGATGATAACCGTGCCATCGGCCTGGACTTGTATTTCAGGATGCGGCGAATCAAAGGGATCGCTGACTTCACCGATAATTTCTTCCATAATGTCTTCAAGCGTCACCACGCCTGCTGTGCCCCCAAATTCGTCAATCACAATGGCAATATGCTGGCGACGGTCGCGCAATTGTTGTAACACATTCTTAAGCGGCAAACTCTCCGGCACAAAAAGGGCTTCGCGCGCCAGCGTGCGCGCCGTGCTGTTTTTGCGATCTGGGTCTTGTTGTGCGCGCAACAGGTCGCGAATATGCACCACGCCCAGAATTGTGTCGAGATCATCCTGATAAACCGGGAATTTACTGAAGGTGGACTCAATTGCCACGGCGATGCTGTTTTCTAACGATGTGTCGGCTTCGAGCGCGGTAACTTCGGTGCGCGGGTTCATTACCTGACGAACGAGGAGATTATTAATATTAAATATAGCGTGCAGCATTTCGCTTTCTTCAGAACCGACCACGCCGCCTTCTGCGCTGGCAGTCACCAGCATTTTCAATTCTTCTACGGAATGAACCAGTTCATGACCTTCGGCAGGCTCCACGCCGACAAGCTTTAGCAAATAATTCCCAGTACCATTCAACGCCCAAATAAAGGGTTTAAAAATCCATTCGGTCCAAAGGGTGGGGCGAGCTACCCATAGTGATGTACCCTCTGGATTTTGAAGTGCGATTGATTTCGGCGCGAGTTCACCAACCACAACGTGCAAAAACGTAATGATCGCAAAAGATATCCCCGCGGCAATACTGTGCGAAACATCACTTTGTATATCGATAGGGAATAGTTGAATCAGCGGTTCCAGAAGATGTGACAGGGCCGGTTCACCCACCCAGCCCAACCCCAAACTGGCTAATGTGATCCCTAATTGCGTAGCCGCGATGACACGATCCGGGTTTTCCAGCGCTTTTTGCACCCAGCGCGCCGCCAGGTTGCCCTGAGCTACCAGTTCGGCAATGCGTGTACGGCGCACACTCACCAGAGCAAATTCGGCGGCAACAAAAAAGCCATTGGCCAGAACCAGAAAGAAAACCCCTACAAGTTTGAGTAAATCTATTCCGATGGTTTGTTCCATTATTTTTTCTCTACCTTTGATCGAATGTTCGCGTGATTACCGCTGCGCCGTAACCCACGACCTGCGAAAAATCGCCGCTGATATCGCCAGATGTGGCATAGTTGAGAATCGTTGCTGAGGTAGCGCCGAGTTCTTTGGCTGCCCAAATCACAGCGGTCAACGCGCCGCGCCCGCAAGCAAAGCCCTTTCCCTCGCGCTCAGCCTGGAAAATAGCCTCCGGTTCGAGGGCCGCGATATGTTTCAGGATGACCTGGTCGAGGGAGTGGGCCACACTTCGAGGGTAGAAATGCGACAGGTCGGTGCTGGCCACAAGGAGGGAGTCACGCCCGGCCAAAATTTTAGCCAGCCCCTGCCCCAGGGCACGCGCAACCCGCGGAGTTTGATCGCGCACCATCACCGGCAGCAGGGAAAATTCCCCAACCAATGCTCGTTGCAAGAAAGGCAATTCAATCTCCAGAGAATGTTCATCGTCATTACGAACAGGTGCAAGCCCAAAACCCAGCGACTTCGTGAGGCGGGTATCTAACTCGGCAACCGCGGCCTGATCGATCATAATTGGCCCCAGCGGAGTTTGGTAGGCATCATGCCCGGAAGTCAGCAGGGGTTGGCTGTATGCGCGATGCATGGGAGAGACAACCACCACCAGTTCGGGGGACATGCCGCGAGCCAACGCAAAAGCATGCCCAGCTACCGGTCCGGAATATCGATGCCCCGCATGTGGGACAACGAAAGCCATAATTTCTTTCGGCTGCACAAGAGACTCTGTGCAGGACATGTATCCATCCAGACTGGCAGCCAATTGTTTCGGGTTATCTGGATACCAGCGTCCCGCAATTGGTGAAGGGCGAATATCAGTTAGCGTCATTATATATTCCAAAAATGGGCGATCATTCTCGTGCCACCTTGATTTTAGCACACCAGAGCTGCGATTCGGGGTATGTGTTTGGGGTCGAGCAAAAGACCTCCGAGATTTTATTGGGATTAATTTTGGATGCGCATTCTGATGTAAAAATCTCGGAGGTCTGTGTGCATAAATGAGTAGAAGATTAAAACCTTGACACGTCTTTTGCACTCATGATAGACTCCACGAGCTAAAATCTTTGAAAGGAGAGCGCACGAAAATGACAAGCTATTTCACGATGCAAGTTAAAGTCCGCCGCTCTGCCAATATTGGTGGAGATGTTTTGCTGGCTCGGAGTGCGCCTACTGCCTGAGAGATTTAGTCTAGCCTAAATCGCCAAAGCCACGGGTGTACTTCAAGCCCCGTGGCTTTTTGATTCGCTCGCGCGCGAAGTTGAACCTCTATAAAAGGTCACGGGAAAGATGCCCCGTGGCTTTTTTATTTTCTTCAAACGAGGATGAGAGAGAAGGACAAACATGCAAACAACAACGAAGAAAGAGAAGAAAGAACCGCTGCTCAGCAATATCCTCAAATTGTTTATGTTCGCTATGGTGTTGGCAAATATCGCGGGCAGTATGTATGGTTCATTGCTACCGCTTTACCTGAAAAGCCTCAATGCCAATGTGCTGCAAGTTGGGTTGTTTTTTACCCTGTCGAATATTCTGCCATTAATTTTGCAGATTTTGGGCGGATGGATATCGGACTCGCTGGGTCGCTTGCGTAGTATCGCCATGGGCAGCGTTGCCGGAGTCATTGCGCATATCGGCATTGTGTTGGCGCCTACCTGGCAGTGGGTGTTGTTCGGGGAAGGTTTTGGCGCTATCACCCGTTCGCTGGTTGGCCCCAGTTTTAGTTCGTTTATCGCCGACCAGTCAGCCGAAAAAAACCGCGCCCGCGTCTTTGGCATCACCGAGAGCATTTTTATGCTGGTGGTCGTCATCGGCCCGCCGCTGGGCGGCTGGTTGGCCGATGCGTACGGCTTCAAGTTCATGCTAATTATTGCAGCGGTTCTGTATACCTTCGCGGCGTTAATTCGCATTGGCATGGCGCGCACGGCAGCCAAAGGCGCGGAAGCAAACCCCGAAAAACTATCGCTGGCTAGTTTGAAAGAAAAGCTTAGCGCAATGACCGTGCTGCTGCTAGCCGGGGGTGTGATGACCTGGGTGCTAGTTACCGATGGTGTACGCGATATCGCCTATACGATGTCTTTTACACTGGAATCACTCTATCTGAACGAAATCGGCGGGCTGACGATGAAGCAAATCGGCTTCCTGGGATCAATTTTTGGCATTTGTAATATGATCACCACCATTCCAGCGGGCAAATTGGCCGACAAGAAAGGCGAACGCGTCGCTATTGCGGGCGGTTTTTTGCTGGATGCTATCGGGCTAATTATCTTCCTCAATGTATACAGTTTTTGGGGTTACGCGATCGCCTGGGGCGTTTTTGGAATTGGGGTAGGCCTGATGTCACCCGCCTACCAATCGCTGATCAGCAAAGCTGTCCCCGAAAAATTGCGCGGCACGGCCTTTGGTCTGCTGCATAGCAGCCTGGGGCTATTCTCGCTTCCTGCTCCGGCAATCGGCGCGCGATTGTGGACTCGCTACACGCCACAGACGCCCTTCCGCATCACAGCCGGTGTCGCCTTGCTTACCATAATCCCGGTCTGGCTAAAGTTTAAGCTACCGGATGATGAGAATGAAGAAAAATAAATTCATAAGTCCCAGTGCCCATACACTGGGGGACGCCTTTTCGCACAGGAGAAAAACATGACGACAAAAAAAACGCTGATTATCCCAGAATCACCCCCAATTCCAGGATTGAACGTCCGCTACTTTGAGGGTGAATCGGATTATCCAAACATCATCGCAGTTTTCGATGCTTGTAAAATTGTTGACGATGTGGAGTACAGTCTCACACTGGAAGGTGTGAAGCACCACTTTGAACATATCATCAACAGCGACCCCTTCACAGATATGATTTTTGTGGAAGTGGATGGGCAAGTGGTGGCCTACGGGCGCGTGGGATGGTATGAGGAGAGCAACGGAAATTACATCTACTATACCCTGGGGTGGGTACACCCCAAATGGCGGCGCAAAGGCATTGGCACGGCAATTTTGAAGCACAATGAGCGCCGTGCCCGCGAGATTGCGGCCAAACATCCAGCGGACGCGCCCAAATTTTTCCAGACCGATCACAGCGACAAACAACCCGGCGTGGCAGCCTTGCTAAAGGCTAATAGCTACGAAGAAACTCGTTGGGGCTATGAGATGCAGCGTCCAACCGATGCCCCCTTGCCCGATGCGCCTATGTCGGAGGGTTTGGAAGTGCGCCCGGTGGATGAAGCGCATTATCGCCCGATCTGGGATGCGGACAACGAAGCTTTTCGCGATCATTGGGGCCACAGCGAGCGCACAGAAGAAGAATATCAGCGCTGGCTGGCCGAACCGGTAATTTTCACGCCCCACCTATGGAAAATTGCCTGGGACGGCGACGAAGTGGTCGGGATGGTGCGCAATTTTGTAGACGAAGATGAAAATAAAGAATATGACCGCAAACGCGGCTACACCGAATTCATCTCTGTGCGCAAACCCTGGCGACGACGCGGCGTAGCCCGCTCGCTGCTGGTGCAAAGCATCGAAATGTTCCGCGAGATGGGCTTTGCTGAGACCGTTTTGGGCGTAGATACGCAGAACCCCAACCACGCGCTCAATTTATATGAGGGTGTAGGGTATCAGGTGATACGCAAAAATACATTGTATCGGAAAGAATTGTAGTAAAAAGCCCTCTCCCACCCCCAATCACTATGTTAGTTTCCCCCTCCCTCTCCCAATTGTGGGAGAGGGAGGGGGTGGCCCGAAGGGCCGGGGGAGGGTGAGGGCAAGGAGAATATCATGACAACAACACTACCAGACGGCTTTACTGCCCGTCCTTCATCGCTGGACGAAATCCCTGTCGCGGTTGAGTTTTTCAATGCCCATTCGATGCATTATTTGGGCATTGAGAATCAACAGGAGAGTTCCACCAGAGCCGAATGGACGATTCCAAAATACAACCCCGCCACGGATTCCCGCATGGTTTATGCTCCCACGGGCGAACTGGTGGGCTACATCGAAGCATGGACGATTGATAACCCGCCGGTGCAATCCTGGGTATGGTATCGCGTGCATCCCGACTATGAAGGTATAGGCATCGGCGAGTGGCTGCTGGAGTGGGGCGAAGCGCGCGTTCGTCAGGTCATTCCGAGTTGTGCTGACGATTTACGCGTAGTCTATCGCAGTGGGGTTAACACCCAGATCACTGTAAATAAACAGCAGATGGAAGCTTTTGGGATGCAGCTCATTCGGCATTTCTTTCGTATGCTCATCGAGTTTGACGCCCCGCCCCCGGCTCCGGCATGGCCTAAGGGCATCACCGTACACACGCCGGATGATCCTGAAGCTGAAATTGAAGCCATTTACCGCGCCGATAATGAAGCCTTCCGCGATCATTTTGGGCATATAGAGCAGCCCTTTGAAGACGGCTTCCCTGAATTTCGGCATTGGTTTTTGAATAATAATGAGATACATGATCCATCCATGTGGTATCTGGCAATGGATGGCGACAAAATTGCTGGCATTGCCTTGTGCATCAAACGCGATCCCGAAGACAAAGAATGCGGTCACATAGAGAGCCTGGCAGTGCTGCGCCCGTATCGGCGGCGTGGGTTGGGGTTGGCGCTGCTGCATCACGCTTTTGGCGAGTACTATCACCGCGGCTACAAACGGGTTTCGCTGGGCGTGGATGCACAGAATTTGACCGGTGCTTTAGGACTCTACAAACGCGCCGGGATGCATGTCAGCCGTCAATTTGATATGTACGAGAAAGAACTGCGCCCCGGCAAAGAAATTAGTGTAAAATCATTGACGTAAATCTTTAGCCACAGAGATCACAGAGTGATTTATTATTTCTCCGTGATCTCTGTGGCAGAATGGAGAATTTTATGATTACTACAATATTATGGGACATTGGCGGCGTGATTTTGCGGACAGAAGATCCTGGTTCGCGCGAGCAACTCGCCGCAGATTTGGGGCTGACGCGCCACGAGTTAGAGAAACTGGTCTTTGGGGGCGATCTCGGCACGCGCGCCCAAAAAGGTGAGATCACCCCCGAGGAACTGTGGGCCTCTGCAAGGTCCGCGCTGAAGCTTCCCTCCGATGCCTATCCAGACTTTGGCGAGCGTTTTTTCGGCGGTGACCGCATAGATCACGATCTGGTCAATTTTATCCGCAGCCTGAAACCGCGCTACAAAATCGGCATTATCAGCAATGCCTGGAAAGATTTACCCACGGCACTGACGCGCTGGGGCATCGCCGATGCGTTTGAAATGGTGGTGGGTTCAGGGGATGAAGGGATGATGAAACCCGATGCCCGCATTTATCAACTGGCTTTAGCACGGGCAGACGCCCAAGCCAACGAATGTGTTTTTGTTGATGATTTCCCCCACAATATTGAGGGCGCGCAAGCTGTGGGAATGCAGGGCATTCTGTTCCGTAGCGCTGAACAGGTAAGGAATGAGCTAAAGAATTTGCTCGAAGCTTAGCCCCTGGGGGTATATTTTTCGGCCTTCTTGGCATAGAGCGCCTGATCGGCAATGCGATATAAATCGTCGAGTGCGCGCGCATCATCGGGAAAAGTTGCGCACCCATACGAAATCCCCACTTTCAGGCCATCGTGAAGTTGTAACTCTTCCATAACTTCTTGTAACCGACGCATCAGCCTTTTCGAAATTTGGCTGTCAGCTTCGGCAAGTAGCAGTACAAATTCGTCGCCGCCGAACCGCGCCAAATAATCAGAATTACGAATGGATGCCTGAATATGCCGGGCGATCTTGCGCAAAACCTGATCGCCGCGGGGATGCCCATATAAATCATTTACCGCCTTGAAGCCATCCAAATCAAGGACAGCCAAACTAAATGAATGCCCATAACGTTCAGCACGGTGTAATTCATGGGTCAGGTGTTCGTTAAATGCCCGTCGGTTGGGTAGCCCGGTCAACATATCAGTGCGCGCCTGTCGATTGACCAGATCGTGCAAACGAGCGTTCTCAATCGCCACAGCGGCCTGATCGCCCAACAAGCGCAGCATGTGCAATTCATCTTTTGAGAAAGCCAGCAATTCCCGGAAGAAAAGGGGGAAAGAAGTTGACGGGAGATTTCGCGAAGATTATGATGTGGGGGAAACGACAGGAAAACAAAACACAGGACAAACAGGATGAAAACACGAAAAAAACTCTCAG
>Ga0233431_1001343_pt1 | contig 43320 bp, 35 predicted proteins | sample SI_118_April2016_FD_179867 | JGI IMG/M metagenome (GOLD analysis project Ga0233431, IMG submission 179867) | Seawater microbial communities from Saanich Inlet, British Columbia, Canada - SI_118_April2016_200_MG | ecosystem: Environmental > Aquatic > Marine > Inlet | place: Canada: British... | reverse complement strand
GGATATTTGGTAAAAATACCCCAATATTTCCATTTTTTTGAAATAGTATACTTTATCATCCAGAGAATTCATTCTGTCAGGCTTACGTACATCGGACATAACGATTTATTGGGATAATAGATTATTTGTATGAAAAAGAAACTCATGTGACTGTAATTTTAGCGTTTTATTTAATGCTGCGGTTCATTCCGCCTAAATTAGGGGACACGATAGAAAAAAAAGCATCATGTCCCCCAATTTAGGCTCAGATCTTTTTCAATCTTCGTTGTGACGCTGGCGTCATGACGGTTTATATGAAACTAACATTCAATGTCATTAACTTAAGCAGAATTTGCCTTGAAGAATGAATCTGCTATAAACAATCCCCCTTTGAAGGGGGCAGGGGGATGTTGGAGTAGATTGATGAACGCGCCGAATGAGACAACATCCCCCTAACCCCCTTCTAAGGGGGAATTGACAAATTCAGAGTGTGGAGAATTCATGATAATTGCTTAAGTTAATGACATTGAACCAACAGTGTTGGTTGTGTTTGAGCAGTTCGCCGGCGGATCAGGCAGGGGCCAGAACCGGTTCTCCGGGTAGAATAGCCGGGCGCGAAAAGAGAATGATCACACCGCCCACAAAAGGCAGCAGGCCCACAACCGTAAAGGCTATCTGATAGGAACCGGTCGTATCGAAAAGATAGCCTGCTGTTACCGGGCCGATCGCTCCCGCCAGCATCACGATGGGCGACATAAACCCCTGGATGCGACCCAGATAGGCTCTTCCGAAATACTCGGCTCGCATAGCCGCCATCAAGGGAACTGTTGCGCCAAATCCGATACCAAACAAAGCGATGAAGATATAAACTTCCAGCATACTGTTTGAATTGGCCAGAACCAGCACGCCTGACCCCAGCATGACATAAGCCAGCGATATCAGATAGCGTTTATCCATAAAATCCCCGAGAAAACCCAGCACAATCCGGCCTATCAGGCTAACCAGAGTCAGCAGGCCAATGACAAAGGCCGCCTTTTCATAGCCGATTCCTTTGTCGGTCAACGATATGACGCCGTGTACAAAAATCACATTGTGCGCCATCGATTGAAAAAAGAAGGTGGCCGCCAGAATCCAGAAGGTGTGCGTGCGAAAGGCCCCTTTCAGCGTACAATCCGGTTGAACCAGGACTTCCAACCGATCAGCCCGGTTGTCCAACCGGGTCGGCACAGACTCAGCGACGGGCTCCTCTACTGGTTCATTGTCCCTGCTCAGGCCAATATCTTCCGGATTGTTGTGTACAACAAAAGAGAGTGGTAAAACCACAATCCAGATAATGATGCCAAGGAACAGAAAAGCGGCACGCCAGCCAAAATTGGATATCAGAATCGCCACCAGGGGGGTGCAGATGAAACCACCAATTCCGGCACCCATGGCCAGCATTGCCACAGCAAAGGTGAGTCGTCTTGAAAACCAGCGGGCAATCACAACAAAAGCGGGAATATATAGCATGGCGCTCATGCCGATGGAGATCAGGATACCGTATATCAGATAAAAACCAAGCAATGAATTGACTGTCGCCATGGCCATAAACCCGAGCCCGGAAATAATCGCGCCACCCCGGATCACGTTGCGGGCACCGAATTTGTCCACCAACCAGCCCACGATCGGACCGGCAATCCCCCCTTCAACACTTCTGAAAGAAGCGGCGCCAGAGGTTTGGGCCCGCGACCAGCCAAACTCCACTGTCATCGGTTCGAAAAAGGTCCCAAACGCATAGAGCCAGGTACCGAAGCCCAACATACAGATTATGTTCGTTGCAAGAACAATCCACCATCCATAGAAGATCTTTGCTTTTTTCATTACTTTCCCAGTTACACGACCTCATCCAAAACCAGTGAATTCTCTAACCCACCGGTATTTACCCACTATCGAAAATGATCTTCTGTTGTCGGTTCGAGTTGAACACCGAGCGTGTTGAGCGCCATGGAGACCAGATTGTAGTTCCCCACCGTAAAAACAATATCCATCAACTGCGCTTCGTTAAAATTTTCTTTCAGCTCTGCCCAGGTCTCATCCGCTATAAACGCATCGTTAAACAGCTCATCGGTCGCCCGCAGCAGCGCTTTGTCCACTGTGGACCATTGAGCGTTGGCCGCCCCCTCTTTGATCTGCTCGATTTCAGCTTTAGTCAACCCTGCTTTCAAACCGATCTCCACATGCTGACTCCACTCATATCCAGAGCGGCACAACCATCCAATCCGCAGGATAATCAGCTCCCGTTCCCTCTCCGGCAATGAGGACTTTCCCAGGATATGGTTGGCAAAAACTGTCCACCGCTTCAGCAATTTCGGATACCGGATCAAGGTTTTAAAGATGTTTTTAGGTTCTCCTACCTCAATGTGCCGCTGCATGATCTCTTGCTGCTGGTCGTTCCAATCCGTTGGTTCCAGCGGTTCAACTCTTGGTTTTGATAGCCTCATCGGTTGCGTCTCCTGTTATAGCATGAATTAAGGTCATACTTGACCAAAAACCCGGACAAAAGGGATTGATGGCATCCGGGATGATAGACAATGGGTTTGGGCGTAGCTGAATTTGCTGCGCTTTTAAAGATTTTTTATCCTGGCATATTTTACCAGAGCGGCCAGGGCGCGGCTGCAATCTTCCGGCCTGTCATATATCGGAATCCCGGCACTCTTGAGAACATCCAAAATATTCTGGTTGATAATCCCTTTGGATTGCAGGACAACTACAGGTTTTCCATATTTTTCAGGGATTTCGGCGAACAACTCAGCGCCCTCAATAGACCCTTTCATATAATCCGCCACAGATTTTGCAGAGGTTAAATGGACGGGAACATTGGTGATGATCCCGTCGATATAGTCCAGCGATGCCAGAATGTGGGCCACTTCAGCTTCCTGGACCGCTGATCTGGTACCACCAGCGAAATCAACCGGATTTCCGGGTACCGGCGCATGGGCAGGCAACACCTCCTTCAGTTTGGCCTTCGCAACGTCATCAAGGTCGATAACATCCAGCCCGTGGGTCGCCAGCGCATCTGTGGTCACAACACCCTGACCCCCGCTACCCACAACGGCAATCCGGTTTCCCCCGGGCAATGGTTGGCGAATCAAGGCTTCAGCCATGATAAACATGTGCTCTACTTCAGTCACCCGGATAATTCCAGCCTGTCGGCACATGGCATCGAAAATGCGGTCTTCACCAGCTATCGAGGCCGTGTGAGACACAGTTGCCCGAGCTCCCTGGGGGCTGCTGCCACCCTTGAAGATCAGAATCGGTTTAATCCGGGTTACCCTTCTGGCGGTTTCGAAAAATTCCCGCCCATCCTTTAATCCCTCCAGGTAGAGGGCAATGACCTTTGTGTCAGGATCCCGGGCCAGATATTCCAGGTACTCAGAAACCAACAGGTCGGCTTGATTGCCAAAGCTGATGAATTTGCTGAGGCCGTAACCTTTTTCGTCTGCTATGCGAGACAGTGTAATCCCATAAGAACCGCTCTGGGAGACGAAAGCCAGCTGACCGGATATGGGTGTGATGGGCAGGGCCAGATTCAATCCCACCGCGGACGACCAGATTCCCATGCAGTTGGGCCCGATAAATCGAATCCCTCCCTGCCGGGCGATACGGACAATTTCTTGTTCGAGATCCTTGCCTGTCTGACCGGTTTCAGCAAAATCGGCCGTAATAATCACCGCCCCTTTGACACCCTTTTTTGCACACTCTGCCATCAATCCCGGAATCTTCGCCGCCGGCAGGCAGAGGACCGCCAGATCAACGGACCCATCAATATCAGCAAGGCTGGCATAGGCTTTAACACCCAATATTTCCGAATGTTTTGGATTTACGGGATAGACAGCACCCTTGAATTTCGATTCCAGTAACCTGATGAACAGACGCCCGCCCCACTTGGCAAAATCACCGCCGGCGCCAATTATAGCCACAGATGATGGCTTAAAGATTGAATCAAGCTGATCTATGAGGTTCGTAGACACTGCGCTCCATGACTGAAGTTTAAACGGTGATGTGTTTATTGCCCGGATGCGCTGGTTTGTTTGGACAAATATCAAAACCGTTTGAACGAAAAGATTTCTTAAAAAATCAAGTATCAGGCATCCATACACGATGAAACGTAGAGGCGTCTTTGATATCAAACACCCTTTTCGTAATTTCAACCAGCGTGGAAAATGGACAGGGTCGGTTTGCAGGGGTTTTCGAAGGGGTTTCCAGGGTGATTACGTTAACAATTGGGCAAAGAGTTGACTGTGCTGTTTGATTGCACTTTGCAGACCCTGCTTTAAGGCGTCGAGGATAGGTGCTTTCAAAGTCCCCTCGTGTTCGTCCATGTAGATCTTTGAGATTTCGGTGGGCAGTACCAGGATGTTTTCCCCACTTTCGGTCAAGCTGCGACAGAGATGGGAGATTCCGTGGAAGACTTTGTTCTCCGCCACGGTTGTATCATTGTCAGGAATAGCGATGGCGTTAAGCTGCTGGAGCCAGGCATCGATCTGAACACCCCATTTTTCCTTATCCAGAAGCACTGTTCCCAGGTTAAACACCGGCGGATTACTGATGCCTTTTTCCACCTGGCGGGAGATGTTGTAAGAGTGGATATCGTAGACAACGCACGCACCATGACGCGCAATTACTGCCTGTAGATAACTGCCGATAAAACGGTAGAACGCATGAAATTTTTCAATACTTCTGGCGTTCATGGCATCCCCGGGAGGGGTTTGGTAAACCCGAGTTCCCCAGAATTTTTCAGGCGTCAGGGGCAGGGCATCTTCGGGCGGGCGGTTTATATCATACTCTGCCCTGGAATCCAGCCCCCAGATAGCGCTGGGAAAATCCTGGATGATCTCATCGGTGGCCACATCCTCTTCGAAAAGCCGACAGGCTGCCGTGATTTCCATCAGCGGCAGCAGCTCATTTCTAACCCGGTGCCCGGCATGAATGGCAGTCGCAATGGCTGGGATGGACAGATCCAGCTGATAGGCAAATCCACCCAGATCGTCGACCCCTTCGTGACGGTCCGCCTGGAGAAACATGTCATACAATTTCTGATCGAATGGAAGAGGCATAAGCGTTTTTTGAGGTCGGGGTTACTAAATCAGGTTATACCGCGCCAGTGCAGAATCAACAATGTGAGCCATCAGATTTTGGTAGTCCACCAATTCGCCATCCGCAGAGGGGTGATAAAGGGTATAAATCTGAGGACTCCAGCTTTTGATGGGTTTTAAGCCGGGAATACCGTTGACTTCGATAATCTTCAGGTCACCGTTGCCATCAACCCGCATATCCACCCGCACATGATCCCAGCACTTCAAAATATCCGTGGCCTGCTTGCAAAGGGTGATGGCTTCCTCGATCCGGGATGTCGGCAGATGCATTTTAGTGATGCCAACACCTCGCAAATCACTTCTCAGGATCGGATATTTCTTGTAATGCTCAGCATCCACATGCACCGTGCAGGTCAGAAACTCCTGTCGCTCGCCATTTCCCAACATCAAAACCGTATACTCCTCGCCGGGGAGGTACTCCTCCACCAATGCCGGCTGTCCCAGCTCCTCTTGAACCCATTTGATCTGTTTCTCCAGCTCCTCGGGTGTATTGGCAACACTATCGTCGCTGATCCCCACCGATCTTGATTCTGTACTGGGTTTGATAAAAGCCGGATAGACAACATCCGGAAGCGGATCGTTGACGTCGACCAGATAGTGATAGGGAACCTTGATCTTGTTCTCCTTGAGAATTTGATGGGTCCAGTGCTTTTGAATCAGTTGTTTCATCGTCAACGAATCTGGACCGATGTAAGGGATCTCTTCGGCATCAAAATAGTCTGCCAGCCAGGCGTCATCATCTTCGCTCATGCCGATGATCTCAGCGTTGGACGAAATGTGATACAGCGCACTCCAGACGATGTCATAGGATTTTTCAGCAATCACTTTCTTGAATTCATCCATACTTTCGACATAAGCGATCTCGGCGTCATGGCCATTGGCTTTGATGGCTTCACACATGGCTTCAGTCACTTTCAGATCCCCCCATCCCTGGGCATCCCCAGCCGGGCCAGTAATAATCAATACTTTTTTCATTTCGATTCTCAATTCAGGTTTTCAGATAAAATTCGATCGCTCTTCTATGATACTTTTTTCGAGATCAACCAACCCCCTGGCCCCCATAAGCGTAAAGTTGTTTTACTCCATTGTCCCCAATACACAGTCATTCCGGCTAAAGCCAGAATCCAGGGATACGTACACTAGATTCCGGCTTTAGCCGGAATGACAAGCTTTGAACAATTTGGAAGACAAACAAATTAGCGCTTATGCCCTGGGCCCCATTTTAACGGGGATTAGCTTCAGAGTGTCCGGTATGAATCAGCATTGTCCGGTTAGATGGCGCATTAAAAGGTAAACAGGTTCACATCCTGCTGATAATTTCGCAGGGCTGCGGCCGTCAACGGAGAGTTCTCTGAGACGGCGTCGGCAATGGCTTTTACTTTTTCATCATTCCAGACAATCCGCGACACGACACGGACTTGCACTGCTGTTTCCGGTACCACCCCCACCTGGTGCAGTCCAAGCAGGTAAGCACTCATGGCAGTATTGGGGTTAATAATGGTGACACGGTCCCCGAGGTGGTGCTTCAGCCAGGGTTTGAAAAGCTCTCGACTGTAGTCGTAATGGGTACAGCAGAAAACAGCGAAGACCGGGGCCCCATTTTTTTGGATTTTCCCGGCCGCATCCTTCAGAAAATGGTCGATCATATCACTGACAGCCTGACTTGCAGGTCCGCTTTCGATTTGTGTCGCCAACTGATCACAGGGTTGGCCGATAACGCGCTGGGGTGCAATTCCCTTTTCAACCAGCCCGTTTTTGTGAGTCTCTGTATTGACTGTGGTCAGAGTCCCCAGGATGACGGCCTGACTTTCCGGATGATTCTGCAGCGCTTCGAAGACCATCTGCACACCAAAATCGACAATCCCCACCACAGGCACCTTCGTCGCAGCAGCGAATGGTGTCTGAGGGTAAAGGATTGACAACGTATTACAGGCGATCAGAATCATATCCGGTTTGAACTGTGCACATGCCAGCAGCGCCGCATTGAAAGCGCGGATCCTGGCGGCAGTGTCAGGCAGGGCATTATACCCCCGATTCTGTTCCGGCCAGGCGTTAAAATAGGTCAGATCAACCTGTTTCAGAGAGCGATTTTCAGCAAATCCGTTGGCAATATCTACACAAATGGACAATCCGCCCAGCCCTGAATCAACGATCACAATGGAGAGTTTTTCTTGCTGCATGGGATGTGTTTCCAGGTTTGTCAGCGTTTTTGAGTCAACCACTGTTCAAGCAGTGACAAAGACCATTCAGGCGCCTGGTCGATAGTGCCTGAGATCATTCGATTCATGGTATCGATCCAGTGCTGCTGGTGCTGCATGGTCGTGAGCCGGTTTCTGAACATAGCCGCCCCTTTTTCAGTTTCAGAGTCAAGCCGTTCCATCAGCATCTGGATTTCATCTTTAAAGCCTTGCTTCCCGTAGCGGCTTAAAAAACCGTTCCAGGCATCCTCGGCCCCATTCGGTTTTGATAAAGGCAGGGAGACCTGCTGCAGTGATTCAAAAAACCAATCCCGCTTTGCTCCCTGTAGCAGAGATAAACGGTCCGCCTGAATCTCGTAGGGGATCAGCTCAATCCCCACCACTCCTTTTGGTGATATCCCCACCCGCACCATGTAGCCTGTTTTGCGGTAGATCAGTTCCGTCTCCTGGTAGAAGACAAAATTACCCAGGCTGTAGCAGATCGGCACGCCATTATATATCTGGAGGCCCTGGGGAACATGGGGGTGATGCCCAATTACCAGATCCGCACCGGCATCGGCAATCCCCTGAAAGGCCTGTTCCACGTAAGGAGGCGGAAACGGGATATATTCCACGCCGCAGTGGCTGATCACGATCACGACGTCCACTTTGCTGCGCAACTCTTGCACGATGTCCTGAACTTTTTCGACCTCCCAGCCAAACACACCGGCGCCGTCAGCCGCAGCCGTCTGATCTTCGCCTTCACTGAAATTGACAATCCCGATTTGGATTCCCTTTACACCCAGAATCAGCGGTTTTTCAGCTTCCAAGCCGGACTGCCCTGATCCCACTGCCTGGATTCCATTATCAGAGAGCAAGCGGTGTGTTTCTGAAAATCCATCCCGACCATAATCGAGGACATGGTTGTTGGCCGTGGTCACCACTTCGAACGGAACGGCAGTCAGCCCGCTGATATGTGTGGGCAGACCTTTGAGCATCGAACCACTTTTCCAGACTTGATTTTCGCCGTTTGTCAGAGGGCATTCCAGATTGGTAATCCGCAGGTCACTCTGACGCAAAACCGGTAACAGATCTCCATAGATCTCCTCAGGGTTTTGGGCGATAAGCGGCGCAAACGTACGAATGGGGGCCCAATCTCCGGTGATCATAATTTCTGCGGTGAGATCCTCTTTGACAGAGGAGACCCACTTCCCGCTGTTCCAGTCCAGTTCGTTCTGTTTTTGTTTGATTATCATATAACCTGGAGCCTTGTCTTTTATTATGCCTTAAAGGACATCATGACGATGAAAAATAGCACCTTTCCACACGAGATGTAATAGAGGTGACCACCTCGTAATTTATTGTCTGGACCGATGTGGCGATCTCTTCGGCTGATATCGCCTCTGCGCCTTGCCGTCCCATCCAGACAACCTCATCACCTGTCTCAACCCCTTTCACCCCACCCACATCGATCATGGTCAGATCCATACAAACCCTTCCCACAACCGGCACCCTGACGCCGTGTACCAGCATAACACCGCGGGAGGACAGTAACCGGGAATACCCATCAGCATAGCCCACTGGTACGGTAGCGATGCGTGTTGGCTTTAGTGTTTCGTATGTGCTGCCGTAGCTGATTTTAAAACCCGCGGGGACCTCTTTCAGCTGGATGATACGGGACTTCAGAGACATCACCGGTTTCAGATCTATGAGGCTGCGATCAGTCTCCCCTGACGGCCAGAGACCGTATTGCGCAATACCGGGCCGGACCAAATCCAGGTGTGATTCGGGGAGTTCAATGATTGCCGCACTGTTGGCGGCATGGCGCAAGGGAACTTCAAAATTGTGTTTTTTCAGTTCATGCAGAAGTTCCATGAAAAGATTCAACTGCCTTCGCGCAGAGCTCTTGTCAGCACTATCGGCGCTGGCAAAATGGGTATAGATGCCTTCGACCGCCAGATGTGGTAATGCTGCCAGATCCAACACGGACTGCACAGTCCGGCTCAGCTGTTCCGTTGACTCCCCCAGGCGCCCCATCCCCGTATCCACCTTAATGTGGACCTGTAACCGGACTCCCAGCCGACCGGCCTCCTCAGAAAGCACCTTTGCCGATGCCAGGGAGGCGACAGACGCCCTGGTCCTGTTTTCTACAAGATAAGAGATCTGTTCCGGAAAACAGATCCCAAACAGGAGCAACGGCGCACCGATCCCGCTATCTCTGAGTTGCACAACTTCACTGATGCGGGCCACCGCCAGCCAGTCAGCCCCGTTTTCGAGGGCGGTTTGTGAAACTCTGACCGCACCATGACCATAACCATCGGCTTTAACAACAGCCATCATTTTTGCAGACGGCGCCGCTAACCGGCGCAGCTCTTGATAGTTATGCACCAGCGCAGTGAGATCAATAGCTGCTCTTGTCAAGGAGGGAAATTCCCGGGCGGCTTTCATCTTAAACTTTTCCCTGTCCGTAGGCTGTTGTATGATAACGGAACAGCTGCATCATCTGCCGGGTTTTTGGCCCCGGTTTTCCGTCACCGATAGTCAGGTCGTCAATTGTCACCACTGGCACAACCTCTTTATTGGATGCGGTGATAAATATCTCTTCGGCATCTGACAGCTCGCCTTTATCGATATCTCTGACTTCAACTTCAAAATGATCCGCTGCCAATTCAAGAATCACACTCCGAGTCACACCCGGCAGAATATTCTTTTCTGGTGTAATCAGCTGATTCCCTTTGAACATGAATATATTGGTGGTTGTTCCTTCCTGCAACCGGTTTTCCTTATCGATATGGATCGCCTCAACCGCATTCTGCTCTTTGGCCAGACCCAGGGCATAAACAGCGGTCAAATAGTTGGTGCTTTTTGAAAGGGGGAAAATTCGCTGAAAATCGACGGTGATGATCTTGACACCGTCGGTATACCACCAATCCGGTAATTGATGCTTGGGAGTCACCATCACCATCAAATGCCCGTTTCCTTGCGGGGTGGTACCATCATCCGCGATACCACCAGTATAAACCAGGCGGATATTGGATTCGTCGTGATGGGTGTTCCGTTTGATCGTCTCTTCTGTGATCGCACATATTTCTTCTGTCGAGTGCTTGATGTCGAGTCCGATATGGCTGGCTGAATTCTGCAGGCGCTCAACATGTTGTTCCAAACGAAATGGTCGCTTGTTGTAGGTGATCAGAAAATCAAAAACGCCGAACCCCCGTAAAACCACAATATCTTTAACTGAAATAACCGCTTTATCTTCTTCTACAAACTGTCCGTCAACATAATAAATGTCCATGCTTATCCCCTTTTAAGCTCCAGCGTTCTCAACTCCAACCTGGAATGTGCCCGCAATTTTTCCTATTCCATCATTTTTTCAAAAACAGAAAATGACAGGCCTACAAAATCAACAAAATTTAACTATTCTTCAGCAATGTCCGGTTAGGTTTTTGCAAACCAAAAGCTGAATGATAATACCCGTCTCTGCGCACAAGGATTTAAAGATTTGCTAAGTTTGCTTCACGAAAAACCGCCAAACTCGCCTGCCTCGCTCAAACAGGCTCATTTTCGCTACGCTAAACTAAGAAAATCTAATAAATCCTTATAAGCTCGATCCAGGTTTCATCATTCAGCTTTCTGCAAAAACCTAACCGGACATTGCTGACTATTCTTGTAGCTATTGCCCTCCGCCAATGGGGGACTAGACCCCCATTGGTTCAATAGAGGTGGTGAATAGTTACTTATTCTTTAAATATTTGCTGATATTTTACTATAAAATTAATATTGCGCCGCCATATTAACAGAATCATGAACAATAAATCAACATGCAATTTAATGGGAATGATTTTATCAGACCAGCAGCGTACCACCATCCAACGGAATAATCGCACCCGTAATAAACGCGGCAGAGGGCGAAGCCAGAAAAATGGAGAGCCCGGCAATATCCGCTTCCTGTCCCCAGCGGCCGAGGGGAATCGCTGCCACTTCGGCATCGTAGCGTTCCTTATCTGCCATGACAGGCGCGGTCATCGCAGATGGAAACCGTCCCGGGGCAATGGCATTGACCGTGATGTGACGCGGTCCCAGTTCATGGGCCAGTGTTTTGGTCAGCCAGTGAGCGGCGGACTTGCTGGCACCGTATGAAATGAGAGTTGAGCCGTTATTAAAATCAGCTGCAATGGATCCGATATTTATGACACGAGCAGGATTTTGAGCACTTCCGGCAGATTCAAGCAACGGCAAAAGTCCACGGGTCAACTTAAAAAGTGATTTGACATTAGTGTTCATGACTGTATCCCATCCAATATCCGGAAAGGTTTCCAGAGGGGCCTCCCATGCTTTGCCAGCGTTATTAATCAGAATATCCAGCTTCTCTTCCCTTCGGGTCAGCTGATCTACCAGTTCCTTGATCCCCTCATCCGATGTAATATCTGCCGGCAGCGCCATACAGGTTCCCTCTTTTGATAACTCCTCTGCAGCCTGCTGACAGACATCTGCTTTTCTGGATGAAATATACACTTTGGCACCTGCCCTCACAAATCCTTTGGCCATCATCAGCCCTAATCCTCTCGATCCGCCAGTAATCAAAGCTGTTTTTCCTTTGATAGAGAAAATATCGCTCATGGTCTCTCCTTATTATTATTAAAACGGTTACATTATGCCTGGTTTCAGCTGTTCAAAACAAAAAGGTTCCATGCACAACTTGGATATCTCAAACGTCATATTGTCAACTTACCCTAAAATCTTAATAAAATAAGGGCTTTAACGTCAAGCTGAAATTTTCGGGCAGACAAATAATAAATTTAACATTGAGATTTCTTTTTCTAAAAAAGTTCGTTATGATAGGGCGAAACAGGTTTTTATATGCCCTCTTTCATGGTTTAGAGGTGTCGGATCCGGTCCTTTATCCAAACGGAGTTTTTCCAATGATATCAACGAACGATATTCCTCTCAGCAAATCAGCGCTGAAAAGAATCGTCCTTTGTTCTTATATTATGTCCGGGATTGATGGATATATGGACGAGAGCGAGTTTGAAGTTATTGAAGCGTTTACCGCTGCGAACTGGCTTGAAACCTTTGGGGACATAGATGAATTCTATAAAGAGATCGACCGCGAGGTCCTGACGTTTTTTGTTCCCTCCCATGGGAAATTTGAACTCAATAAAGAGAGTATTGTTAAAATAATTGATGATTTGGCACTTGAAGAGGTATCGGTGTTACAGGATCTGATGAACGATGTCATGGAGGCCGATGGCATCATCGACCCTGCAGAAGTATCACTGATGAAAATCATCAAGGATCATGTCGAGGCGCGGTCTGCTTGCTAAGTAACAGTTCCGCCTATTCCGCCCTTATCCACTCTTTTAAGGATTTCGAGAGGGAAATTCAACCTCAGTCTGAGTCAAATCTCCCCACCACAACTATAAAACTCCTCACTCTTTTTCACCCGAAAAATACAGCCAGAGGGGGTTTACCGTGTTTAGCAAATCGCGATTAATGAATCAGGTTCATCATGAGCAAGACTGTATTAATTACAGGCGCAACTGGATTTTTAGGGAGTAACCTCCTGAAAAAGCTCGTTGAGTTGAAATATGAAATCGTTGTTTTAAAACGAAGCTTTTCAAAATGTGCCCGGATTGATTCAATGCTGAATCAGGTCAGATTTTATGATATTGATAAGACGGGGCTGAGTCGTGTTTTTTCAGAGAACCGCATCGACATCATCATTCACTGTGCAACGTCGTATGGCAGCGAGAATACAGAGCCCAAAAACCTGATCGAGTCAAATCTTATTTTTCCTTTGGAGCTACTGGATCTCGGAAGCAAAGGGGGGGTCTCCTGTTTTATTAATACGGACACTATTCTGGACAGACGAATCAACATCTACTCTCTTTCCAAGAAGCAATTCAGAGAGTGGTTTGGGATATACGCAAATCATATGATCTGCATAAATGTTGCCCTGGAGCATTTCTATGGTCCCCATGATGATAAATCCAAGTTTATCTCTTTTATTATAAACAAATTATTAACCGGGGAAAACAGGATTGAGTTAACCGCAGGACAGCAGGAGCGAGATTTTATTTATATTGATGATGTGGTATCTGCATTTATACTGATCATCGCTGAAATTCCAAAATTTAAATCTAACGTCATCAACTACGAAATTGCCACAGATAGTCCCATCAAGTTAAGAGATTTTGTTGAACTGTCAAAAAAACTCACAAAAAGTAATATCACCCTGGATTTTGGGGCGTTGGCATACCGGCAAAATGAAGTCATGAAGCTTAATGTGGACACTTCGGAAATCAGAAAACTGGGCTGGGAGCCCAAGGTGCCACTTATTGAAGGTCTACAAAAAACAATCGAAATTGAAAGAAGGGGAATAATAAAATGAAAGTATTGATAACCGGGGGGTGTGGTTTTCTTGGATCCAATTTAGCAGCGGAAGCACTTCAGCATCAGAATGCTGAAGTGATTGTATTCGACAATCTGTTTAGAAGTGGGAGCATGAACAATCTAAACTGGTTGCAGTCGAAAGGATCATTTAAGTATTATCATTCAGATATTCGAAATTCAAATGATATTGAAATTGTCATTCAAGAAACAAAACCCGATGTGATCTTCCATCTGGCCGGGCAGGTGGCCATGACAACTTCGATCAGTAATCCCCGGTTGGATTTTGAGATCAATGCCCAGGGAACGTTTAACCTTTTGGAGGCGGTCAAAAAACACTCACCCGAGAGCATCATCGTCTATTCTTCAACCAACAAGGTGTACGGAGATTTGGAATGGGTTGAATATGAAGAAACAGATACCAGATATGTTGCGACCGGATTCCCGCAAGGTTTCTCTGAAGAGATAAGACTTGATTTTCGATCCCCCTATGGCTGTTCAAAAGGCTGTGCGGATCAATATATGCTGGACTACTATAGACGTTTCGGCATCAGAACAGTCGTGTTTCGTCACTCATCCATGTTTGGGAGCAGACAGTTTTCGACTTTCGACCAGGGATGGATAGGTTGGTTTTGCAGCAAGGCGATTGAAACAAAACAGAATAAGCTGACAGAACCGTTTACAATTTCCGGGAACGGAAAACAGGTGAGAGATGTTCTGTATGTGGATGATATGATCAACCTCTATTTCAGCTGCGTGGAACATATCGAACAGGCTCAAGGGCAGGTCTTCAATATCGGTGGTGGAGCGGATAACAGCCTTTCCCTGTTGGAATTGTTCACCATCCTGGAATCAGAACTGGATATTCAACTTGATTTTACCAGAATTGCCCCCAGAGAAAGTGATCAAAAGGTATTTATCGCCGATATCTCCAAAGCGAAAGATCTGATCGAATGGGAGCCCATGATTGATAAGAGGCGTGGTTTGAAAAATATGCTCTCCTGGACTAATGAAAACAGATCTATTTTAGGCTAATCAAAAAAATGAACAGTGACCTGGTAATCAGCGTCGTTATCCCGGCGTATCAAGAAGAGGAAAATCTGAGAATCATCCTCCCACGTTTGCAGCAGACGCTCTCCATTTTGCCATATGGATCTGAAGTCATTGTTGTCGATACCATGCAACAGATGGACAATGCGAAAGAGGTTTGCACTCAGCTCGGCACTATTTATAAAAACCGCGAGCACGGAAATAATTACGGCGATGCAATCAGAACGGGGATTGAAAGTGCAAAGGGGAAATACATCATCTGCATGGATGCGGATGGCTCACATACACCTGAGTTTATTCATAAATTAATAGAACATCGGGATGTGTTTGATGTGGTGATTGCCTCCAGATACATTGATGGGGGCACCACAGATAATAGTAAGCTACTCATTTTCATGAGTTTGGTGGTGAATATTATGTATTCATTTGTTCTCGGTATCAAATGTAAAGATGTATCAAACAGTTTCAGGCTGTACAGGGCTGAACGGCTGAAAAGTCTGCATCTGAAATGTGCGAATTTTGACATCGTGGAAGAGATCCTGTTTAAACTCGTTAAGAAAAATAGGAACTTTGAGATAAAAGAGGTCCCATTCTATTTTAAAAAAAGGATGTTTGGGCATACGAAGAGAAACCTGGTTGCGTTTATGTTTTCTTATCTATTCACCATCATCAAATTGAAATTTGATCTTTAGGGAGCAGTGTCCGGTAACGTTTTTGCAAAAACCCTACCGGACATTACTGATATTCATCATGGGACAATCAGGCAGGATTTATAGAAACAAACAAACCAGAATTCTTTCCCTCCTCATACTCCTGACCGGGTTCATCTGGTGGAGCGGGATTGCGGGAAGCGCCCTCTACGGAGTTCCAAGTCTGATAGTCATGATTTATTGTTTCTATCTGATAAAAACGGGGGCTTTTCCAAACACCGTGGAGTCGATGCTGAGGTCCTTCTGCGACTGGTGTATTTCCCAAAATGGGAAAAAGTGGATCCTGGGCCTGTTTATTCTGCAGGCCATTCTCTGGCAGGTATTTGTTTTATTTAAATACTACTCGTTTAACCTCTTTACGCTGGACGTCGCCTATTACAGCAATATTATTTACAATACAGCCCAGGGAGACCTTTTTACATCCTATTTTAACATGAACAGCCTGGGGGAGCATTTTACGCTTTCCATCTCATTTATCAGCCTTTTTTATAAAATAGTCCCCAGCACCAACTGGATGATGGGCTTTAAGATTCTGGCTTATGTTTGCAGTCCCATTTTGATCTACAGAATTTGTAACGAGACGCTGGCTGACAAGAAAAAGGTTCTGATCTACGCCTTTTTGCTGACTTGCTGGTGGTTCTTTTTCTATCGCCCCATTGTCAACAGTGTCAGGTACGAATTTCAGTCTTCATGCCTCTCGCCACCGATCATCATGTTCGCTTTTTTGAGTCTTCGAAAAAAGCACTGGATCCGGTTTTTCCTGGCCATGATCTTTCTGCTCGGCATCAAGGAACATATGGGAAGTGTCTGGATCGGATTTGGCTGTTATCTTGTTTTAAAAAATCCCAGAAAGATCCTGGGTTATGCTTTGATTATCTGCGGAATCGCGGCAATCTATTTCATCATGTTTCAGATAAAACCCTACCTGCGGGGTGCTGTAGACGCATACAACGACGTTAACCTTGTTGATCCCTTTGCAGATCTTCATCTAAAAGCAATCTACTTCTTCAGCTTACTGGTACCGCTGTTTTTCATTCCACTTATATACTGGAAAAACGGCATCATGGCCGGACCGGCAATCGGCGTAAATCTTATTTCCGGTTATCAGACCATGTATACGTCTCACTATCATTATGACGACGTTCCTTCTACGATGCTTTTTATTGCCTTGATACTCTCACTGTCCAGTCTCAAGCCGGCAATGATCATGCAGCAGATCCGTTCCCGGAAAAGCCTGCAGATCGCCCTCGTTTTATGGCTCTTTATCTTCCTTTATAGACTTCCATACAGTGTTCCGCGGTTTATCAAAAATGTCATTCCCAATGCCATGCATCAGGAAACAATCGCAGAAATTGAGAAATTCAGGGCGGGGGTAAAAGGGGTTCAAATCGCTACCCAGGACGTTTTAGGTCCCCATTTTTACCGACGTGAAATTCAGGTGTTTTATCCAGGAAAAAACTGCGCCGATGGCAACGATTTTTCTGAAGGAAGACACGTTCAGCTACCTGATTTTGAATACCTGGTCTTAGCGCCGAAGCTGTCGCAATTTGGAATCCCGAATATGGAACAGTGCCTGGTGGATATGGACCAGTCCAAGACATTTGGAAGGGTGGAAGGGTATCAGCATCTGGTGATTTACAGGAAAACGGACCTGGTAAGATAATCGGGTCCGCTTCTGCTTCAGACTGCCGGTGAAATGAGAGGCAACCCCTGAGGTTGGTTTTTCAGCTTTTTTTATTATTGCTCCAGGTAATAACCCGCCGCATGGCCCTGGCAAGATCGCCCATATGGTGAAAAACCGGAAAGCCGTTTTCGACAAACACCTCCTGGGCAATTAAAAATTCCTGCATGCCTTCCAATGTCTGTGGAACCCGCATCGCAATCATCAGCGCTTTCTGGCTGGTCCCCATACCTGCTTTCATGGCAGCGACCATTTTCTGAATGGGTTCTTTGGTAGAAAAGAACCCCATACCCCATTTGCTGATCGGATGAAAACCCAGATGATAGACAATCATGTCGATGTCTGCTGCGCCACTCAAAACCTCGAGGCCGGCTGTGATAGCCTCGGGGGTCGCCATGTTTGTCGTATCCAGGGGATTGCTCATAATACTGCCCACCACCGGTAGAACCTGTTTCAATTGGTCCTGAAGATCTGCAGTAAAGGGCGGCATGTCCAAGCCCTCTCTTTCCATTTCATCCCCGGCCAGGACACTGGGACCACCACCGGCGCCCACCAGTGCGACCCGGTTCGCTGTCGGGATGGTTTTGAGAAATCGCAGGGCGACGAACACATCGATCATTTCCTCGATTCCATCCACCAGGATGGCATTATGCTGCCTGCAGACCGCGTCGAAAACATCCACCGAGCTTGTCATGCTGGCAGTATGCCCATGAGCCGCCCGTATTCCGGCTTCGGTTCTCCCTCCTTTACAAATAATGACCGGTTTGACGGCGGCAGCCTTTTCCAGGGAAGCCGCAAATTGTTTTCCATCCTGGACCCCTTCGATATAGGCCGCGATGATTTTTGTCTCGTCATCCCGGGCAAAATAATCGAGCAACTCATTTTCATTCACGTCCAGGGCGTTGCCGTAGCTGACCACTTTACTGTACCGCAATCCTCGATTGGCACTGAAACTTGGCAGATTATAGGCATGACCACCGCTCTGCGACAAAAAGGCGATTGGCCCCGGATCCAGTGGAATTCCGATATCATTTACCAGCCGTGCACCTGGTACAAACAGTCCGATGCAGTTGGGACCGATAATTCGGAAACCGCCCGCCTGGGCTTTTTTCAACATCTCCTGTTCCAACTCGGCATTCTCTTTGATGCCACTCTCCCCAAAACCGGCTGTAAAGAAATGAACGGATCGCACCCCTTTGGCAGCACAATCATCCAGCAGCTGCAGCGCCAAATCGGCTCGGATGTTGACGACGACATGATCCACCGGACCTGGAATATCCGAAAGTCCCGCATAGCACTTCAACCCCATCACTTCATCGTAGTTAGGATTCACCGGATAGATGGTCGGAAATTCTGCCTGCTGCAGAGCGAGAACCACCAATTCGGCAAACGCCAGTTTAAAATTGGAAACACCTACAACCGCTACACTTCGTGGCGCAAACATTTCATCCATTGAAACTTGCTGTCTTTCCATAGTATCGCCTGAAAATCTAAATTGTTTAGCCGTACACCGCATTGTCTACCCGGCTTAGGGATCGTACAAAAATAACTTGGCATTTTGCAGACAAAATGCCAAGTCAACGCGTTTCCTTTACACTGATGGGAAACACTTGAGTAATTTTTGAGCCAACCCTTAATCCGAGTTTTGAAGGCCCATTTTAGGGTATATTTTTGTTTTTAGCAAACGCCGGGATCCATTCACGGCTCGGACTTTTCAAAAAATTCAGCTTGATAAAGGCCTTGCCTTGCAAATCTCTGCACTTGGTTATTTGACCCAGCTTTATTCACTCCGATTGATACCAACAAGTTGAAGACTCGTTTCATATCAATAAGGCTCACTTCTGGAAGGGCTCTGTTCGACACTGTCTATGTTGAAATAGCAGGCAATCGGGGGCACTTCAGTCGCAAAATATGCGCAAATAAACTCAAGCAATCGAAAGCTATTTGATTACGAATGATCATTGCAGATGCTTCCCGTTGATCTGATTCGAAGAGACCTGGATCACCAGAGAAATCCGTTGGGAGAAAACCCATTGCAGGATAGTAAAATAATGACATCCGAGAAATGCGCTGAACTGATGAATGGGATGGCTGTAAAAGCGATAGGAGAGAAGAAATAAAAAAGTTTAAAATAGCCTGATCAGCTCGTTGATATCCTCGAGTTCAAGAATATTGGCAAAAGAATCCAATATGTTTTTCCTGTCAGCCCCGGAAAAGGTCTTGATTGAGTGGTCCAGGCAATCTGAAAACTTGACTTCCTGTTCTTCCCTCGTCAGAGGATTATTGCGGCTCCCCTTGGGTTCATCGATCCGGGTTTGCAAACGGTCTCCATTTTTCAGTATAACCTTCATTTCAACCGGTATCACGCTGGATTTATCCTTTTCAAACTCAATGACCGTAAAGCGTAGAGCCAGCTCAAGAATCGCCTTTTGCTCCAGAATACGCTCCCGGGTAAAGTCATCCATTCTCGGCCAACCCTTAACAAAGGCCAGCGCGGCTGTGTACTGAGCACTGAACTGGGCATCTACCGTAGGATTGTCGCGAATGACAAAAGGGTTACCGATCTGTCCCATGGATTGAGGCGGGAGATAGATGGTTGCGCTCTCAATCTCCTGCCACTCGATATCATGGTCGGCTTTAAGTGACAAGGCCGCGTCAATGACAGGATGAGTGCACCTGCAGCAGGGATAGGGTTTGATACTCACATTGGCAGTTTCGAAAGAAGTTCCAATCTCATCGCTTAAATATTTTTGATTGATCTGACCATTAGAATAGAGCGATTTCAAACCGAAATCGCCATCCACAATATTGTTTGCCCCGGTAAGCCCACCAGCAGCATAAAATGCAGCCTGAACACCTGCTGATGCACTAAATCCGGGTTGGATTCTTTTCGACAACGCCCCGTCAAGTAGCCCCTGCCTGTTGGCATGAACCTGGGAATACGCCAGGCCGAAGGCATGGCTCATCTTCTCCGCATCCAGGCCCAACAATCTGCCGCAGGCAGCGGCACAGGCAAAGGGTCCCCAGAGAGTTGTGGGCAACCAGCCGACATGAAGATAGGGGATAAAGGCCATCCCCAGTCGGTTGGAGACATCCAGCCCGACTGCCAGGGCAGCGATAAACTCTCCGCCACTGATTTGCCGGGTCTTGATCCAGTCCGGCTGATTGAGGTTCCCAGATGCCTGCAGGGATTCGGCCGTAGCCAGCAGGGCCGGTACAAGTGTCACACACCCATGGTTCAAAGCACCGTCATGGGTGTCATCATAGTCATTGGCATGCCCCATCACGGAATTCAGAAAAGCGGCAAAAAGTGCACTGGTTTTTTGCTTGAAGGAGAAGATGGTTGCCTGTTCGTTGCCCCCCCAGAACGTGGTGCTTTCCTTCAGTTCATTGATCCCTCTGGCGCTGCTGCCGGAATGAATACAACCCATCGTATCGAGAAAGAGATCGCTGGTGATCTGCATAATCTCAGCGGGGAGATCCCCACTTTTAAAGGTGGCTGCGAACTCAACCAGGGGAAAAATAGAATCTTGCATACGCCTCATCTCCAATTTACATCATCACCCTCTCCCCCAGCATCCAGGGAGAATCGGGGTTTAACAGTGCTTGTTCAACTCAATCCGTCATCAGTTTTTTCTTGCGTTTCAGCAGGAAGAAAACCGCGGCAACAGTCAGTACCAGAAAAGTCAGGGAAATCGGTTTTGTCAGGAAGACTGTTGCATCATCCCCGGAAATACTCAGGGACTGGCGGAATTTTGATTCCAGCATAGGCCCCAGAAAAAAGGCCACAATGACGGTGGGTAGATTGATTTTAAACTTGGTCAGGGCATACCCCAACACCCCGAAGATTAGCATCATATAAACATCAAACAGGCTGGCATAGCTCACGTAGCTCCCGACCACGCTAAAGACAATAATTCCCGTAAACAGGTAAAACTTGGGAATAGCGGTCACCTTGCGAACCCGCTTGATATAAAAATAGCCAATGACCAGCGTAAAGAAGTTACTCAGGAGCAGAACAAGGAACAGGGCGTAGAGCATATCACCGTTTGTCTGCATAAAAGTTGGTCCGGGTACTAGACCCTTCATCATGAATCCCCCCATGATCAGCGCTGCGGCCAGATTACCGGGAATCCCCAGGGTAACCAGCGGTATCAGATTAGGACCGTTAACTGCATTATTCCCTGCTTCTGCAGCGGCTACCCCTTCCAGGGCACCATGCCCGAATTTCTCGGGGTGCCTGGAATACTGCTTGGCCATGATATAGCTGAGATAGGAGCCTACTGTGGTCCCGATGCCCGGTATAATGCCGATGGAAGCCCCGATACCCGTGGAGCGGAAAATGGTGGGCAGTGTCCCTTTAAATTCCTGCCAGCTGAGCCGGTGATTCGCTGGGTCTCCGCTTGTCTCCTCATCAAACAGGTTTTCTTGACTATCAGAATGCATTTGCTGAAGTCGGGTCACGATCTGTTTTTCCAGCTGCAGCAGAACCTCGGAAAAAGCCAGCATTCCAATCACCATGGGCATGATATGGAATCCATCCGCCAGGTCGATCACACCAAAGATCAAGCGTGTGGAGCCGAATTCAGGATCTGTACCAACCGTTCCCAGGAGAAGTCCCAGCAAGACGGCTACCAACCCTCTCAAGGGGCGCTCGGATGCAGCCACACTGATCACGATCAGCGAAAAGATGATGATCGATGTATATTCCGGTGGGCCGATCTTGAGGGCGATCATGGCAACGGGTGCTGCCAGGAAAATCAAGATCAGATCGCTGCAGGCATCTGCCACCACCGACGAAAAGAGCGCCTGCTTTAAGGCCTTTCCACTTTTCCCCTGTCTGGTCAGCGGATGACCATCGATACAGGTGACCATGGCCTGGGGAGTCCCGGGAATATTAAAAAGAATCGCGGGTATGGACCCTCCGAAATTGCCTCCCTTTGTCAACCCCATCAATAAAGCGATTCCGGCAATAGGCCCCAGGTAGTAAGTGAACGGCAACAAGAGCACAATTCCCATATTGTCGGTCAACCCCGGAATGGATCCCAGAATCATCCCAAAGGTCACACCTAACGCGGCCCAGAGAAGATTCTCCGGGATCAGGACCATGGTTAAACCACTCATTAACTGCTCAAACATAACAGACACTCCTGATCATTTTAAAATAGAACTCCAGCTGGAAAGGGGAAGGACAGAATCTTTCCAATTATCAGATAGATAACCAGCGGTAAAGAGATTGAAAACAGGCAGATCGACAGCGGTTTACGGGCGCCGAAATAGAGCATGAAGACAACAACAGAAGCAACGGTCACCGCGTAAAAGCCGACCATCTCGATCAGGAGGACATAGACCACCATCATCGGCACAACGATCAATGACCGGAGAGTCGCTTGATTGAAAAAAGTCCAGTTTTCCCCGTCTTCACCATTTTTCCTGAGCCTGACACCCTTGATCAATATTAAACAGCTGATGATCGACATGACAATGGTCAAACTCTGCGGATATAAGGATGCCTGCGGCCCTTTTATCTGATTGGGAATGGCATAAAACCACATAAAACAGCAGCAAGCCAGGATAATCGATCCTAATTTCAATTCGTCATTCACCTGCAATCTCCTCCTGTGAATTTTTAATATCTAAGGGTCGGCTCAAAAAATACTTGGCTTTCTGTCAGCAAAATATCCGGTCTTTAAGGGACTTTTGCGAATAGAATGTGAAGTAAATTATGAGCCGACCCTTGGGCCCCTTAAGCTTGGTCAAAAACACGCCCTCATAGTTGAAATAGTGTCCATAACCCAGGGGAATTAAGGACACATGATCAAAGAATCATGTGCCCCTGTTTTGGTGCCTATTTTCCCTATTTCACATCTTTCACAAATTGTTGCAAAGCCGGCGTATCATTGATAGCTCCAATCGCAATATTCCGGTATCCATACCCGGTCACAAATCTAGGTGTAAATCCTGTTTTTCCCATTTTTGCCATCAATTCTTTATCCTGCATGGCGGTTTTCAGCGCAGACTCAAGTTTGGCTCTGATCTCCTCTGAAACACCTTTAGGCAAGGCCATTCCGTATTCCAATGCCGTTGTAAACCGATAGCCATAATTCTTTAGATTTTTGACTTGAGGGAAAAAGGGGACTGTTTCAGCGCCCAAATCGACCAGGATTCTCAATTTATTTTGACGGGCAGATTGATAGGCTGGGGTTCCTGTTCCTGTCTCGCACACATCGACATGTCCGCCTAGAATTGCGGATGAAGCAGCGCCACCGCTCTTAAACATTACATATTTCCACTTGATCCCTTCCTTTTTGGCAATACTCTTCATCACTTCTAAAGCCCATTGAGCGCCACCGGACCCTACCGATACCTTACCAGGATTCTTCTTACTGTATGCAATAAACTCCCGCCAGGTTTTATATGGCTTATCAAGGGTTGTAAAAAGAACACGCTCCTGAGGCATATAACTGCCAATATAATCAAAATCGTCAACGTCAAACCGGTCCGTTTCAAAAAAGTAAGGCGCTGTCAGGCCCAAAGTCAAGGCTCCCGAGGCCAGAGTATACCCATCCGGTTTGGATTTTTTGACCGCATTTAGACCGATGATGCCACTGGCACCAGGTTTGTTGATAAAGACGACCGGCTGTCCCAGAATGGATTTCATTTTCTCACCTAACATGCGGGTACTGAGTGTGGACATCCCTCCTGCACCCCAGGGTATGATGATGGTGATTGGTTTTGTTGGATAGTCAATTGCCATTACCGAGGTCGCCCAGAAACCACTAATCATGAAAAGGACTGTTAAAGCCACCAATGCTTTTTTCATCTTATTCTCCTTTTTAAACAGTTGTTTGTTGTTTCTAAAAATTCACCGAATTAATAAAACTGGGCCGATCAAGTATCTACCGTGAATTCATCAAACCATGGAACTTCCCAGACTGATTTCGCAGAGATATGACAAATCCCTGTGTTATTAATTTGGCAAAAGAACCTGGTATCGATACCAGAAGGAAGCCAGGAGGCTCCCTTAAAAAGAACGAGCTTAAACCCGTCCCAAACCAAAAAACAGTATCGCTTGTCCCACTTTTAAAAGCCCAATGACCAAGCGACGTAACAAATACCGCACCCCGCTACCGCAGCAGATAAGGAATATCAACCCAGAGTGCCTCAGTCGGACACTCAACCTCGCAGGGCAGACAAAACCAGCAGGTACGATATTGACCGAAGGGCAGGCCACAGGAGTGGCACCTATTGGCCTCTTTTCTGGCAACTTCCCGGGTCACACCGGCTTCGATCTCACTGAAGTCACCCTTGCCTTTGAACTGATAGTGCGGCAGATTCAAACGCCGGTCAGCGCTTCCAAAACTGCGGTCCACCTCAAATTCAGTCACTCCAGGATATGAGCGGCCATAGGCCATTGGAACACCATTCAGGTAACGATTAATTGATTCCGCCGCTTCCTTGCCGGCAGCCATCGCTGAGACAACCGATGATGGGCCGCTGACAAAATCGCCGGCGGCAAAAATCTTTTCCACGCTGGTCTGAAGGGTCACCGCATTAACCCTGGTCAGTGAACTCTGATCAAATCTAGATGAGGTACAGAGGATATCATCCATCTTCTGACCGATGGCGATGATGATGGTATCCGCTTCAAAAAACCGGTTTTTTGAGGTATCAAAGCTGGGGTTAAAACAGCCATCTCCATCAAAGACAGATGTGCATGCTTCAAAGTGGGCACCCGTAAGCTTTTTTTGATCGAACTCCAGCCTGGGATTTCCCCACGAACCGACCAACTCAACATTCTCAGAGAGGGCTTCAAAGATAGCCTTATCAAAGGCCGGCATTTCATCCCGGTGTTCCAGGCAGACAAGCTGTACCGATTCCGCGCCCAGGCGATACGCCGTCTGTGCAACATCGACAGCCACATTACCACCACCGATCACTACCACCTTCGTCCCTACTGCGGGCGCTGCATTATCCCTGACAGCTTTTAAAAACGGCAACCCGTGTAGAACACCCTCACGCTCTTCTCCGTCGATACCCAATTTCAGACATCCCCACAAGCCGGTTGCAATTAACACGGCATCAAAATCTGCATGCAGCTCGTCCATGGTCATATCTTCACCAATAGCAATACCACATTTGAAGGCAATTCCCATGCGCTGCAACAGTTTCAACTCCCTTTCCACTACATCCTGAGGCAGGCGAAATGAGGGAATGGACCAGCGCAGCATACCGCCGGGGGCCGACTCCCTGTCAAAAACCGTCACCTGGTGTCCCTGAATGGCCAGATCATAAGCAGCAATTAAACCGGCAGGCCCGGAGCCTACAATGGCAATCCTTTTTCCGGAATCGGCTTTCATCTCAGGCCGCGGTGGTTCCTGGTCTTTGAACTGGTCATCAAGATATCGCTTCAGAGCCCTGATCGAGACTGCCTCTCCATCGGTATCCTGATGCCCGCACCCATCTTCACAGGGTTGGGAACAGATCCTACCCAGAACCCCCGGGAAGGGCAAACGCTCTCGAACCACCTCCATCGCCTTGGCCTCTTCGCCCCTGGCAATCAATTGCACATACCCCTGGCAGTTCAGTTCCAGCGGGCAGGCCTGGCGACAAGAGGCCAGTTTCATCCGCAGATTGTCCAGGATACATTTATCCACACAATTCCCGCAGAAAATACACTTATCGCTGTCGACCACAATGTTGTCAGACAGGCTTTCCAGCATATTACTTACACCCATGATTACACCCTCCCTTCCATCTTGATGATCGGCTTATAGGAGACTTTTACATCTTCTGGAACACTGCCACAAGTCAGCACAATATGTTTTTTCCACTCCGCATCATTTTTTTCGGGATAGTCGGTACGATAGTGCCAGGGACTCCAGCGACTCTCTTTGCGCTCTTTTGAAGCGATGGCACACATGGTTGCACTCTGGATGATATTCTCAACCTCAAAACACTTGAACAGATCATGAACATTGGCGACACGAACCATGGTCTTCAACTCCTTGCGAAAACGGTCCATCCACCAGAGAGCTCGATCAAGCTTATATTCGTTTTTGGGGGGCTTCAGATAATCACTGATCATGCGCCGGACCTTGAATTCGAACTCTTCGATGGCAATAGGATTATTCTTCTGTGCCAGGCGGGTTTCCAGTTCCCGCTTAAATGACTCAACCTGGTCATCATCTAGAGTGACCTCTCCGTTTCCAGCAGCATACTCACTGGCGGATTCCGCTGCCACCTCGCCAATCACCAGGGCTCCGGATAGATGACCACGAGCCACCAGGGACGTATCCCCTGCCGCATACAGGCCGGGTACATTCGTTTCCGCATTCTCGTTGACCCGAACACCGGTCAGCCCGTGTCCGCCGCACAGATAAACCTCGGTCGGCCACATTTCGATCTCCCCGGTGCGAAAATCGTTATCTCTGCCCGCATGAAATCGCTCGCACGCAGGCCGTTCAGTGGTGAAAAGGATCTCTTCTATCTCTTTGATCTTTTCTTCAGGAAGGTGATCCATACGAATCCGAATCGGCCCCTTGCCATCCATATGCTCCAGCAACATTTTGGCCGGGTTGGGATGATCCTGATCACGCCTTTCGTCAAACGCATTCAGTAGCGTTGCGCCACGTGTCAGTGTGATATATAGCAGGGGTGCATTGATATCCTTAGTGATATAATAGACCAGGGTATATTCGAAGCCGCTTAATTCCGCTCCGGCACGATAGGCGAGACAATATCCGTCACCGGTATTCCCGGGGAAATCATAGACACCGTATAGATGACCGTTATCCGGCAGACCGAAGCGCGCTGTGCCACCGGAGGAGAGAATCACACTCTTTGCACGGCAGACCAACATCTCCCCCGTACGAACGTTCATACCTATAGCGCCGGAAATCCGCTCGCCATCTTTCAAAAGCCTGACGGCCATTGTTCTGTTCATGACAAGGACCCCCAGATCCAAAGCCTTATTGGCCAGGATTGCCTTAAGCTCGGGTTCTTTCATCGTCACGCAGAAACGTCCCTTGGGATGGATCTTCAGCACTTCATAATCCCCGTTATCATCCTTGGGAAAACAGACATCCCACGACTCCAGTTTTTTCATCATTTCATAGCTGCGCTCGGCCATTTTGTAGTTTACGGGCTCGTCCATGATGCCTTCGCAGGCAATGCTGTTCGATTCCACATAAAGCTCAGCCGTAGCGATATCCGGAATGGCCACGATGTTCATGGCATCCATGCCCCGGGCAATGCAACCGGAATATTTCATCTGCCCTTTTTCAAAAACAACTACCTTCTGATCCGGATTGACCTCTTTAGCTCGGATAGCCGCCATAGCGCCGGCACTACCGCCCCCAATTATCAGTACATCCGCATCAATAAAAGAATGCTCCGTATTCATTTCTTCTGCCTCCGCTCATATGAATTCCAACGAATGGTCGGTTACTCTCATACTAAAACCGTGTTTAAAAACTCGCCCTGAACTATACCTAAGTTCGCTTGCTAAGCCCTTTTTTATGCGTTAGAAAAACATTCTTCGTAACCCTTTACACTAGTTTTATTGAATATTTTCGCAAAGGTATATACGTATATACCTTTGCATAATCCGTTTTTTATGGTAGAGACTCTATTATGTCAAGGGAAAAATCACTTTTTTCCTTTAATTCAATTTTGATAACTCATTGTGATCTGGCGCAACGTGAGATTCACCGGGTTATACAATGATGGGGAATTCGAAGCAGGAGAAAGCTTTGTAAGATCATTCCGGCTTTTTGTTATTCAACCATAACACCAAAAAAAAGATAAGGAGCAACTGCATGCTCAATAGAAAGAGCGATAATCCAACGCCAGTCTATTTCAGGCTTCAATCAACGATCAAGGATAAGATCGAATCTGGTCATTGGAAACCGGGTGACATGATTCCACCAGAAAGGATTTTTGCCGAAGAACACAAGCTGAGTATCGGTACGGTTAAAAAAGCGATCTCGAACCTTGTCAACGAGGGATTTTTATATCGTATTCAGGGGAAGGGTACGTTTGTAACGGGGACCTATCTCAGAAAAGACAAGTTGCGTTACTATCGCTGCTTCTCCAGTTTTGATGATAATGAAGGCGATATGAATATCAAACTACTGGAGATTGAGAAAACAAAACCGATCCCTGCCATCAATCGTTTACTGAAATTACACCCAAAAAGTGATCTGTTTAAAATCAGTCGGTTGATGAATTTTAGCAAGGGCCCCCGTATCTTCTCAACCTCCTATTTACCGCAAAAGCAGTTCAAGGATCTGGATACGCCTTTGTTCAGAACCAAAATCGAAAAGATTGCCCTCTACTCCATCCTGGAAGAGAGTTACGGAGTCCCCACCATTTATAACCAGGAGCTGATCGGGGCGGAGGGAGCGGACAATGAGACAGCAGATCATTTGAAAATTCCTATCGGAACCCCCCTGGTGACAATCGAAATGCTCTCTTTCACTTACAAAGACCGGCCTTATGAATATCGTATAAGCTATTGTAACACCAGTGAAAGAAAGCTTTTCAGGGAATATTAGATGGGCGACCAAAATCGGCCACCCAAAAAGATGAAACAGACCAGCAAAGCCTTCATTTCGTTACAACTTTTCAGCGGCTGCTTGCTGACGGCCACCGGTATAGCACTCTTTTTAAAACCGGCCAATGTCTTTTCTGGTGGCATACCCGGAATCGCAATCATCCTCCTCAATATTTTCGGTCGGGATTATGATCCGTACCTGGGAGTGATCATGTTCTGCCTGCAGGTAATTTTTTTAACCATCCAATTGATCTTCGGGGGAAAATCCCGACTCTTCAAGGGGATGACCACAGCTTTGATCATGAGCAGCCTGGTGCAAACCATCACCTGGTTCACACTGGATGTTACCCTCTCCGAAAACAGCCTGCTGATGGCCATTGCCGGTTCAATACTAGCGGGAACAGGCATTGGGGTGGTCATGAATTCCGGATTCAACTTTGCGGGGACTGTCGGCATCGCTGATATGGTTTCTCAGAAAACCGGGATTTCCCCTGGTAAAGTAATTATTGTTTTTGAGTCAGGTATCCTGGCTTTCGGAGGCTTCGTCATCGGACTCGAACAAGTGCTGTATTCCATCATCGGCATCTTTCTGATGGGACGTACCATCAATTACGTCACAGGTAACAGAAATCATAGATCATAGAATCTACTTCAACACTTTCCTACCCGTGGGGTAAAATAAATTTTGATGTTATTGCTTGAATAGAACAGATACAAGGAGTTTTATGCTATTTCCCCCTCAATGGTCGGACGCAGCCAGGTTATAACATTGTTTTTGCCGTATATTTAAATGTCGGATATAGTATTGGTTTTTATTTTTAAGGTTTATTTTTTTCTTTAATCCAATCTACCACCAACCCATCCCGCTAAACCTTGATTTTATTGAGTTGGGATCTCCTCCACCATTCAACACCCATATTCAGTCATATCAGTCGCCAAGACTGCCCTGTAACCCTTTAAAATCAAGTATTTCAATTTCCTCCCTGAGATTTGCCGCACTTATTCCAACTTCCCATTATTTCATTCTGTTTCATTTTAACACCCTACAGTTGGTCCGATTTAGGACAAATTTGGATACAAGGAAGGACAAAAAAATTTCATGAGTTTCTAATGTGAAGAATTGCTCCGAAGATTAGTTCGATACAATCGATACAATGATTCGTATCGTCCAATTGATTCGAGATGAGTTGCGGAAGAAAGAAATCGATTCGGACGAGAAAAAACCAGAAGAGTTGTAATCATATAGGCTGGCTGTTTCGGTCGCTGGCCTATTGTCAATAGAATTTGTTTTTACAAATGATCGCCTTGAATTCGTTTAGAAATGTTAGTAAGATACCGGTGGAAAAGATGAGAACGCAGGTTCGGCCTGAAAAAAGCAAACGAGGTTCATTTTATGAAACAAAAGTGTGACGGCTGACACGTTATATCGATAAGAGATTGAGGAATAATAATGTCACTGGAAGAACAGATCTCTGATACTCATAACAAGCTAAGAAACAACGAATATCCAAACGAGTTTTCGATCTCACAAGGAATCGTCTTGCGTCTTTTATTGGCAATGCAATGATGAGCCTGTTTTCGATCAATTCGATTTTTCCGCCAAAAAACTATGAATCATAACGATACCGACACATCAAATTCTCAAAATGAATCGACTGGCTCCTGGCTGTCATTGTTTATCAGAAAGATGATCGGTGAAAGAGATAAATTCACACTTGAGAACCGGTTCTTTAACGGGGCTAGTTGTCTTACAATTGCGATATGTTTGATTTCCTTTTATTGGAACTATTCACTCGGTTTTTCCCCATATATACATATCGTTGTCGGAATATTTCTCATAGCCTTTTCATTTTTTTACTATTATGCCCGTGTTAAGCTTCGGTTCTTCAGTTTTCTTTACATAATATTTGCCTTGATTGCGCTTTCACTGATCTGGTTTATTTCCGAGGGTTCAAAAGGCTCATCTCCAATGCTGTACGTATTGATGGTTGCATTTTTTATTGCCATCTCAAAGACCCGCTTTCATATATTCTATCTTGCTCTGACAGTACTAAACATTGCAATTCTGTTTGTATTGGAAAAGCTGTACTACGACAAACTGATAATTCAATATCCTACAGCCGAAGCCAGAGAACTGGATGTGTTATTTGCCTTTGCAGCATCTATCATTATCATCTATTTGTTATTGAATTTCTTTAAGAAAAACTACGAAGCAGAAAATATTATTATCAATGTACAAAAACAAGAACTGGAAATACACCGTTCTCATCTGGAGGATCTGGTCAACGAACGCACAAGGGAACTTGTAAAAACCGTTAATGAACTTCGCAAAGAAATTGTAAAACATGATCAATCAAAGGAGAGCCTGAATGAGAGTAACGAGCGGTATAAGGCGTTATTTGAGCGGTCACGCGATTGCATATATCTTAGTGATCTTGAAGGAAATTTTGTCGATGCGAACGGGGCCAGTCTGGATTTGTTCGGATATACCAGGGAAGAGATCGAGTCCGTCAATTTCGCTACCCTGTTGGACGAAAAACAGATACCACTAGCCTTTGAGACCCTTGAGGAAATAATTAACACGGGTTCACAAAAAAGAATGGTAGAGTATCAAGTCAGGAAAAAGAATGGGAAATATGCCTGGGTTGAAACAACTGCCTCAATGATTTATAAGAATGGCAAAGCCGCCCTGATACAGGGAATTGCCCGTGACATAACCGAGCGTAAGAAACTTGAAATCGAACGGACCCGATTAGTAAAAGTTATTGAACAGTCCAATGATTCGATCGTCATTACTGACCTGGAAGGAAGAATTGAATACGTGAATCACGCCTTTGAACAAATGACCGGTTACGCCAAAGCAGAAGCATTTGGCGAAAATCCTCGTATTTTAAAAAGTGGGAAACAAGATGATCTGTTTTATCAGGAATTGTGGGAAACGATCAGCAGTGGAAAAACCTGGATCGGGAACCTGATCAATAAACGGAAAACAGGTGAGTTATTTGAGGAGATGACAACGATTTTCCCGGTATTTGATACAGAGGGAGAGATCACAAACTATACGGCAGTCAAACGTGATCTGACAGAACAAAACAAAATGGAGTGTCAGCTCAGGCAGGCTCAGAAGCTGGAGGCTGTCGGGACCCTGGCAAGTGGCATCGCACATGATTTTAACAATATTTTAGGTGCCATATTCGGTTTTACTCAGCTCTCGAAAAAGAAATTACCTGATCCTTTCATGCGCCATAAGGTTGTTGAATATCTGGACAAGATTCATTCTGCCGCGGGCAGGGCAAAAGACCTGATTGATCAAATATTAACGTTCAGTCGTAAAGGGGAATATAATCCAGAAAACATATTTCTCCAACCCCTGGTGGAAGAATCGATAAAATTTTTGAAAGCAGCACTGCCAACAACCATCTCGATTAATTTCAATAGTGAACCTGACTTGAGAAGCGTTCAGGCTGATGCCACCCAGATTCAGCAGGTGATTATGAATCTTTGTACAAACGCTTCTCATGCTATGGAGGAGATGGGCGGCATCCTGGAAATTGGCCTATCTAATTACCGGATTAATTCCAAGACGGCCATTACCGGAGATCTTGTTCCCGGAGACTATTTGCTGTTATCTGTTAGCGACACTGGCAAGGGGATGAATGAGCAGACCATGCAACAGATCTATGAACCTTTTTATACAACTAAGGAACAGGGGAAAGGAACAGGATTGGGGTTATCTGTTGTCCATGGTATCGTCAGCAAACATGAAGGTATTATTAAGGTTTATAGCCAGGAGGGTGCTGGTACAAAATTTAATATCTATCTTCCCGCTCAGTCGAATGATACCCTTGCATCGAAACAGGAGGATGAACCGGCACTCGCAACGGGTTCAGAATCGATTCTGTTTGTCGATGATGAAATCGATCTCTGTGTGGCATATGGAGAAATGCTCAAACTGCAAGGCTACAAGGTTCAGGCGATATCAAGCAGCCAGAAAGCGCTGAACAAATTCAAAAAAAATCCTGATGGTTATGATCTTGTCATAACCGATTATACTATGCCTGAAATGGATGGCATTAGACTGATAAACGAAATACACAAGCTTCGAACTAACCTACCTGTTATCCTCATCTCAGGACTTGGAACGCAATTGTCTATAAAAGAGATTGAATCACCCAGTATAATGGCAACACTTTCAAAACCCATTGAAATTGAAAAGCTGGTACAAACAGTGAGGGACATTCTCGATGCAAAACAGTGATGATTAATTCGACTGATTAACGGTATTTAGATAATTTATTTTTTCCATTCTGGGCTACACACCGACCACTCTCCCCCTCTATCCCAATAATACTAACAAATTTACAATTTCCACCATTTTACCCCCATTTCGTTCATTATATTTTTAACACCTGCTCTACAGCCCTTTAAAATAAACTATCCTGTGATTTCCCTTTATTTTTACTCAAAATATCCGACTTCCCGTTATTTACTTCTATTTCATTTTGTCACCTACAGTTAGTCCGATTTAGGACAAATTTTAGGACAAGTATTTTTCGTTTTCGGTTTATGCATTACTTAGATTAAATTTTCATTTTTTATTCAGCATTCATATCCCAAATTCCTCCCTCGACGTATTTCCTCCTTTCTGATATTCATCCAGTCATCGATAACAAACCGACTATAGGTTGAAGACCAGCTCGATTGTTCAATTGATATAGAAAACGATAACGAAATGAGATCCAATACTAAAATCGACACCAATCATGTATAAAGCCAAAATACACATCGTCGAAAATGAAGCCATCATCGCAATGGAGATAAAAGGCAGATGCAAAGCTTGCTTGAAAAAAGTAAATCGCAGCTGTTGCCACTTAATCAGGGAGAACATAGGTTGAAACTAAAAGCAGATTTGTTGATAGCGCTCTTTCTAATTCTCATAGGCAGTTCTGCTTTTGCAAAACAGATCGTTGTTACGGTGGGCGTTTTTCAAAATCGGCCCATAGTTTACATTGATGACAATGGCAAACCGCAAGGGGTTTTTGTAGAAATCATAGAAGAGATAGCAAAGAAAGAGAACTGGCGTATTGAGTACGTTAAGTGCAGCTGGGCCGAGTGCTTGGAAAAGGCTCGTAATCGTGAGATCAACCTGATTGCCAGCATTATGCATCTGGTCAGGCGAGAGGCCTATATCGACTTTCCTAATGAATCTATACTCAACATGTGGGGGACTGTAATAGCGCAAAAAGGTGCTGGAATTTCCAGTGTTTTTGATCTCGAAAGAAAGATTGTTGGTGTTATGAAAGATGGAGCTAATGGCAAGCATTTCAGCGAATTAATGGAAAAATTTGATCTCTCGTGTGAAATAAGATCGTTTGCCACTTTTGGCGAAGTAGCGGATGCCGTAGCAGAGGGTCAGGTAGTGGCAGGCATTGTCAATAGCCTTTCTATTGTTGATTTAGTGCAGAATAAAGACAACCTTATACAAACGCTGATTGTCTTTAATCCCTCTTCTTTAAAATTTGGTACAGCCAAAGGAAGTAACGGACAACTATTGTCCGCCATCGATACTCATCTTTCCAAGTGGAAGAAAAACAATGAATCTTCTTATTATAAGATTATCCAGAAGTATTATGGTATGGCTGAAGGTAAAAAGATTCCTGTCTGGATATATTGGGGCTTTTCTCTTTTATCGGCCCTAATTGGCTTCCTTTTTTTATTCAACTTAATTTTGAATTACCGTGTCCGAAAAAAAACCGGAGAATTGCAAATCGAAATCACCAAGTACAAGAAGTCAGAGGAGGCGCTACAGGAGAGCGAGAAACGTCTTAAAGAAACCGCAATGACAGCTAAGGTAGGGGGCTGGGAAACAGACATGTTGGGCAATACAATATCCTGGACCGAGGAAACTTTTCGGATTTATGAATTAGAAGATGACGGCAGGCCGGATGTTACCAAGGCAATCCAATATTATCATCCGGAAGACCAACAATTAGTATCTGATGCTGTGCAACGCGCTATTGAAAAGGGAGAAAAATTCGATTTTGAAACACGTTTGATAACCGAGAAAAAGAACCTAAAATGGGTCAGGTCTATCGGTAATATTGTTTTGCATCAGGGAAATCGTGCTGGAATAAGGGGTATGATACAAGACATCACTGACCGCAAGGAAGCAGAAGATCAGAACAAAGCAAGCCTAAGAGCAAAGGAGATCCTGCTTCAAAAACTAAAAGAATCCGAAGAAAGATCAAATTTGCTGCTAAAAGCAACTTCTGAAGGACTTGTTTTCCACGAACAAGGGTTAGTTCTGCATTCTAATGAACGACTTGTTGAAATCTTTGGGTATGACTCACTCGAAGAAATCCTTGAGTTAAAAATCAATGTAATTCAATTAGCAGCTCCTGAAAGTCGTGAATTGGTTATAAAAAATTCTACAACAGGATATTTAGAACCGTATGAAATTATGGGGATTAGAAAAGATGGTTCAACATTTCCTATATTACTCCATGGTAGACAGATTCCATTTGAAGGGAAGACTGTCATAATTACATCTGTTAGAGATTTAACTGAACAGAAAAAAACCGAAGAAGCTTTGAGGGAAAGTGAATTTTTATTCTCCCAGATGTTTGAGCAGTCAATAACCAGCACAAGCCTATATAACCCATTAGGAACTATAGTCGATGTTAATTCTGAATTCTGTAAAATGTTTGGAGTTCAACAGGACGAAATCATAGACGGAAGATATAACGCATTCCAAGATCAAGCGATAAAGGACGCTGGTGTCGTGCCGCTGCTGAGGGCGATATTTGAAGAAAAGAAAACAAAAAACTGGGAGACTAGTTTCGATATAAACATTTCCTCAGAATCAACGGGAACGCCTACATCTAAGGGTGGAAAGGTTTATCTTGAGGTATTCGGATATCCGATATTGGAAGAGGGAGGAAATTTGAATTATGTGGTACTTCAGCACTACGACATAACAGCGCGAAAACAAGTGGAAGGAGCAATACGTCATGCAAAAATTGAAGCAGAACATGCGAGCCAAGTAAAATCTGAATTTTTAGCTAATATGAGCCATGAATTACGTACGCCAATGCAAGGAATTATTGGGTTTTCCAATTTAGCAATTCAAAGATTCAAAACTACAAAAAAGACTAAACTATTAGATTATTTTGAGGATATTTATTCAAGTGGCCGTCGGTTGCTGGCTTTATTGAATGATCTACTAGATTTGTCCAAATTAGAATCTGGCAAAGCGGACTATTGTTTTGAAGAGGTTAAATTGTCATTATTGTTACCATTGGTAATTGATGAGATGCGAGTATTGATCAAAGAAAAAAATATATCAATTGATATTAAAGAACCTTATTTTGAAGACAAAGCAGCAATAGACAAAGAGAAAATATCACAGGTAGTCAGAAACCTTTTATCCAATGCGATTAAGTTTTCTAAACATAACGGCATCATTCGTATTAAGCTCTCCAAAAACGAAAACAATTTTTGCTGTGCAATGTTTGATAATGGAGTAGGAATTCCAGACGAAGAATTAGGTTCGATTTTCGATAAATTTGTACAAAGCAGTAAAACCAAAACAGGTGCAGGTGGAACCGGATTAGGTTTGTCTATCTGCAAAAAAATTATTGAAGATCATCATGGTAAAATCTGGGCAGAAAACAATCCTGAAGGTGGAGCAACATTCAGTTTTATGTTGCCATATGAACAGGAAGTTGATTAAAAAGTAACAGGATGAGCATATCTCCCTACCATCAACTCTCTCCTTCACTTCACTCTCGGCCTTCTACCAAAATACAGATCTCTTTCTTTCGTCAATCCAAAAGGCCTCTGAATACTCTCCGTTTCGGTCAGGGAAACATATTGGATTTACTTTGTCCCGGAAGTTCAGGTCTATTTCTATTTTAGCAAAGCTCTGCAGCGTTCTTCTTTGCTTTATTCTATAATGGAACAATATGAAGGGGTAAATCATACTTCTTTATTTATTATGATAATGGTGCTAGTTTGGAGGATAGAATTGCCTTTCAGAGCATTGGCTATTGTCGATATGAATCTTACAAATAAACTCAAGTTATTTCAATGAAAAAGAAACTCTGCATTTACTTAGAAGATTTTCTTCTTTCATTGATATTGCCGAGTGCAAGCAATGCAATTGAAAAGGTAACGATACAACTGTGTTGGGATCATCAATTCCAGTTTGCTGGTTATTAGGCTGGAAAATGGAATGGGTATTACAAAGAGGCTGGAACTAGATGTCGAATTCAAATCCGCTCTGGAGTCGAAAACAAAAATACTAAGTGCAGTAACCGAAGTTACTGACGGACAGGCTGAATCTGGAATCGCAGCAACCGATGTTCTATTGGCAAGAAACAAAGGACCTTAGTAGTCCTGGCAACAATATTTCAAAAAAGCCCGGCAGGATTCTATTTAAAATTGAAAGGAGATGATCTCATGAAAAATCTACTGATAGTAATTTTGTTTATATGTGTGGCTTCGAGTTTATCTGCAGCCCAAACGCCATTAATTGTTGCACACACTGAACCGGGCCTCCTTATAAGAATAAATATGGTTGTAGTCGCTGAAGCATACCGCCGCATCAATATCCCAATAAAGATGGTCACCTACCCTAATTTAAGAAGTCTTATCGAGTCAAACGCAGGAAGGACCGATGCTGAGATGCTTCGAGTGAAGCTAAAAACAGAAAAATATCCTAATTTGATACGCGTACCGGTTGCATTATATACACTTGAGGGTGGCGTTTGGGCGAGAACGGGAAGCAAAGTAAAAATAAACTCTCTGAGAGACCTTAACAAATATCATGTTGGCCTGAGAGTTGGGGAAATTTGGGCGATAAAAGCAAGTAAAAATGTAGAAAATCTCATTACTATTCCAACAGCAGAACTATTATTTCGGATGCTTTTAAAAAAGAGAGTTCAAGTTATTCTTTTTACGAAAGTATTTGGGATAGGGGTCATAAACACGCATTCATTTAGTGGATTGGAATTTCTGGAACCTACTCTCGTTTATTCAGATTTATTTCATTATATTCATAAAAAAAATATAGATCTACTCCCAAAACTAACTGAAACCTTTAGACAAATGAAGCAGGAAGGGTTCATGGCAAAAACCAAATCAGAATTTCTGAAAAAGTAAACCATTTATACAAATTATTCTAAGAACCTTCAATAGACTTGAGTTCAGCCACTCTAAAATTCTAACAGTGAACTAAAAAGAGCCTGGCAGTTATTTTTTCTTTCCACAAAAAATGTTCACTTACGTTCAGAAAAACTCTAATTCTTTGAAAATATATTGCTCATGTGGGCCCTCCCGTCTTCAATCTTTATGAACAGACTTTCCAGGCGATTAGCCGCCTGGGTCATCCTGATCAGCTCTGCAATCACTATCGTTACAACCGGGGCGCAACTCTATTACGAGTATCAGCGTGATATTAAGCTAATTGAGGATGAGTTTTATTCGTTAGAACGTTCCCATTTTCCAATCCTTATAAAAAACGTGTGGATAGCCGACGATGACCTCATTCAAACCCAAATTGATGGTCTGGTTCGTCTACCAGACTTTGAATATATGGCTATCAAGGTGAATGGCGATATCAAATGGGAATCGGGTAAGATAAGTTCAAAATATCGAATCAGTAAAGTCTATCCGCTTTCTTTCAATTATTTGAATAAGGATATCGATATCGGCACACTCGTGCTGGAAGCCAGCATTGACGGAGTTTTATACCGATTGTGGCAAAAACTGCTGATCGTTCTTTTTAGTAACGCCATAAAAACATTCATCGTCGCAGGATTCATACTTTTCGTTTTTCATTTGTTAGTAACACAGCATTTAATGAAAATTGCCAAGTATATATATAGGGCAAACCTTTCGAAAGAAAAGGAACCATTACATCTTGACAGGAAAAAACGGGTAGGTGATGAACTTGATGACGTAGCCCACGCAATCAATACGAGCCAGAAAACCACCGCTACAGCCGTCCAAACTCTGAGAGAAAGCGAGGAACGCTTTAAGGGACTCTTTGAGAACACAGAAATCTCTATCTGGAATCTAGACTTATCTAAAGTGTATACCGCATTGGAAAAAATACGCATGGATGGGGTCATCGATCTTCGTCGATACCTGGAGGAAAACGAACAAGCAGCCAGGGAAATAAACGCGAAAGTCAGGATACTTCGTGTCAACGAGGCGACACACAGATTGTTTGAAGCGAAAGACGAAAGAGAAGTTTTCTCTCAGTTTGACCGAATTATGGGCTCGAAGGCGATTAAAGTGTTCATTGATGAGCTTTGTGCCTTATGGAACAAACGGAAGGTGTTTCGGACTGAGGCGGAGTTACTGACGCTCAACGGCAAAAAGCTCAATGTTATCATTTCGTTTCAAATTCCCGAATCAATTAATGGATTCCAAAGCATCCCAGTTAACTTTATTGATGTCACTGAGCGGAAACAAGCAGAAAAACAAATCAAAGCCTCCCTCAAAGAAAAAGAAATCTTACTGCAAGAAATCCATCACCGGGTAAAGAACAATATGCAGGTCATTTCGAGTCTTCTGAAACTGCAGTCTGACAGTTATAATGACGAAAGGATAAAAAAACCTTTGCTTGAGAGTCAAAACCGGGTGAAAGCGATGGCGGCCGTTCATGAAAATCTGTATAAATCAAAAAACCTGTCTTCGATAAGCATCTTACCTTTTCTGAAAGAACTGACAACCTCTATTCTCGCCTCATATCAGCTGAGTTCAGAAAACATCACTTTAGAAATTGATTCAGATGAGATATTTATCAATATTGAGCAAGCCTCACCACTTGGATTAATAGTAAACGAACTGGTTTCCAATTCGTTAAAGCACGCCTTTACTGATGGACACAAAGGGGAAATACACATAAATTTAAAACGAGGGAATGACGATCATATTCATTTGTGTTTTTCCGATGATGGGATTGGAATGCCGGTATCACTTGATTGGCGAAATTCAGATTCTCTGGGTCTGAAGCTTGTTTTGAATTTGGCGGAAAACCAGTTAGACGGATCAATCAAAATGGAAGTCAATAATGGCACCCAATTCGATATTATATTTAGAGAAGGATAAAGATTAAAAGGATCATATGGATCAAAAATCAATATTGATAGTAGAAGATGAAGCTATCACCGCTATGGAAATTGAAAGTTGTCTAAAAGACCTAGGTTGCGAGGTCAGCGGAATTGTCAATTCTGGTGAAAAGGCTTTAAAGCGGATTTCAAAGAATGGAATCAATTTGATCCTGATGGATATTCAATTGAAGGGAGAACTGAACGGAATTGAGGCAGCTGAAATAATACATTCCAAATACAATGTCCCAGTTATATTTCTGACTGCGTTTGCCGAAAAGGAGAAAGCCATTCGTTCCAGGTTTTCTTTCCCTTTCGGTTTTCTGACCAAACCTTTTAATGAATATGAACTTAGATCTGCTATTGATAAGGTCGAGGATTGACACCGAATCTTATATTTTATATATTGTGCACTAGGTTAGTGTTCTTTGTTTGATCTTTAACCGTTTTCTGAGCGGTTTTTTTTGATCTCGAATTCGGCTACATTATTTGAATAAACAGTGGGGTTGTGAAATGGCTGTTTTGAATGATACAGGAGAATAACTATGAAATGGTTGATGTCCGTTTTGATGATTTTGGTTTTAGTAGGCTGCAAGGGCTCCGATGGTGACGATGGCAAGATAAACGTCAAGCTGACGGGTGATACAACATTTACAAATTCAGCCTTTGCGATCGGCTGCTTTGTAATTGACAGTAGTACCACACGCTGTCTCTGTGCTGAAAGTGGAACCTACTATACTGGAACAGCTTCCGGTTCTGTTACCTGCCAGGGATACGCAAGCGACGTAACGATGGTGGATAATAATACATCGTTCACAAGTGTGGCTGCTGGCGACCATACCTGGAATCTCACGACAACCCCGGGTACTGACCCATCAGCCGATAAAACTGGCACTGTTGCGCTCACCGCCACCTCCGGTGAATCCGGATCCAGCACAGCAGCCGTCCTGCCCGAAAACGGAGACAATGGTGCTGACAAGACCTACACCGTGACATTCACCACAACCACTGCAACCGCAGCCGAATAGGATAGATATCCGGGAGGAGGGTAAATCTGCGAAGATTTGAACTTCCCACGGATCTCTCTAAGGGATCGTACAAAAATAACTTGGCATAAGCTGTCCGCAAAAGTCCCTTAAAGACCGGACATTTTGCTGACAGAATGCCAAGGCAACGCGATTCCTTGACATTAAGGGGAATCACTTGAGTAATTTTTGAGCCGACCCTAAGCAAGGATTTTTTCTGTAAGAGCTGCAACTGTCTTACTTTTCATTATTGCTGATATGTATCGCCGGCTTACGACCTATCCACGGTCTTGCTTGTTCCAACTGTGCTGCCAGACGGAATAGGGTGGCTTCATCTCCGAACCGACCTGCAAATTGGACCCCGATGGGTAAGTTATTTTCATTCCAAAATAGAGGGACCGACATGGCCGGTTGCCCGGTGATGTTTTGGACATATGTCAGGGCCACAAAGGCACTGGTGGTTTTGAAACCACTCATGGGATCAGCGGGTGTCGGATCAAACGAGCCGAGTTTTACCGGGGGAATGCTGAGGGTTGGAGACAGGAGCAGATCATATTCCCCCTGATGATACCAGCGGGCTATCTTGCGCGAAAAGAGCTGAATTTTTTCCACACAGGCCAGGTAATCTGCACCTGTTCGCTTCAAACCAGCCTGATAACCAGCCCAGGTCATCGCCTCAACTTGATCTTCGGTAATCTTTCTACCCAGTTCTTCTTCCCAATAAGCGAACATGCGGCCTGTCAAACAGGTAAAAATCTGGCCAAAGAGTCCATTCAGATTGGGGTGACTTAACTCTTGCGGATCAATCTCCGCGACAATATGCCCCAGACTTTCGCAAAGACTGGCGGCGTCTTTGACCGCGCTTTGACAATCAGGATGTATTTTTGTCTCCAGGCTCCATCCTTCAGGGATCGCATTCAAAAAACCGATCTTCAGGCGATCTGGCTCCAGCCCCACTTCTTCCAGGTAAGGTCGCTCTTTAGGCGGGGCGCAATATGGATCTCCAAGGTCCGGGCCGGAGGTGACATCCAATAATGCTGCTGAATCTCTGACAGTAAGGGTAACGGCATGTTCGTGGGCAAGACCACCCCCTACGTCGCCAAAAAGAGGTCCTAACGGATTACGTCCACGGGTGGGTTTCAGTCCAAAAAGTCCGCAGCATGAAGCGGGACAGCGGATCGAGCCACCACCATCGTTTCCGTGGGCCATGGGCACAATCCCGGCCGCCACCGCTGCAGCCGAACCACCGCTTGAACCACCAGGCGTTAAACCAGGATTCCATGGGTTGAGCGTTGGCCCATGCAGCTTTGGTTCAGTTGTTGGCAAAAGGCCAAATTCACAGGTATTGGTCTTGCCAACGATATTCAAGCCCGCGGCTTTCTGTCGTTTGACAATTTCGCTATCTATTCTCGATACATGGCCCTTAACAGCGCGAGAACCTTCCTCAAATGGAGTCCCCTCATATTCGGCGAACAGGTCCTTCAACAGAAATGGCACTCCTGAGAACACTTCTTGAGGGGGTACTTCCGCAGCAACATCACGCGCCTGATCATACATTTTATGAATCACAGCATTAAGTTTTGGGTTTAGCCGTTCAATACGTTGAATGACCACCTCCAAGAGTTCTGTTGGCTTTATTTCACCTTTACGAATCAGCTCTCCCAGGGCAATCGCGTCATAGTCAATGAGTTCGTCTTTCATTTTATGCCTCTATTATCTAAATATCTCATTCAATCAGTTCCTACTTGACGCAGGTTCCGATCGATCCTTTTTTGCATTTTCTGCCATCAATCCAGATTGCGTCTTCCAAGTTAACTTCTGCAAAATTGACACGATATATCTTTGCGCCCAACAAATTTGCCCCGGTCAGATTGGCTTTAAAAAAAACAGCTCCGGTCAGGTTTGCTCCTTTTAAATTAGCGCCCGCCAGGTTTTCTCCTTCAAAATCTTCAAAGGATAGATCACAACCGATACATTTGTTGGTTTTTTTAAGTCGGTTTAGCTCTTCAGAACAACTCTGTAATCCAGCCAGTAAACAGAAAAGCAGGATAATCCATTTTTTAGAGGGAATCATTTTCAGGTTTCTATAGAATTTTTGTCAAAAACCGGTTTCTCGGACATAGCCGTAAAGCCGAAGACATCAGCGAATAGTATAGTGACTTGTGTGAACTCGGATTCTTTTTTCATGGCTTGATTTTAGCGAGTTATCTTTTTGACTTCATGCTATAGCCCGATTACCACATTCAACTGCATTTGTCGAGAAAGGTAGAAGATTTTTACAGAGAAATGGGTGATGGGTGAGGAGGCTTGATTGTGAGATTCTCACTGGTGGCTTTGGTCGCTGGTTTTTTCAAACAAAATAACAGTATGATAGTAGGGCAATCGCATCAAATTTTATGCCCCGGCCAGCACCTTGAGCAGATAGTCGTTATCCCACCCGGCTCTTAAACGTTTGCCTTTTATCCCTCGTTTGTCACTTCGTTCTTTTCTCAGAAGATT
>Ga0233431_1001342_pt1 | contig 43323 bp, 43 predicted proteins | sample SI_118_April2016_FD_179867 | JGI IMG/M metagenome (GOLD analysis project Ga0233431, IMG submission 179867) | Seawater microbial communities from Saanich Inlet, British Columbia, Canada - SI_118_April2016_200_MG | ecosystem: Environmental > Aquatic > Marine > Inlet | place: Canada: British... | reverse complement strand
TTCCTGATGATTCCGGAAATGATCTGAAAAGTGGTAAACTTTCCGCCGGAATGGGTGGCAGGTTTAGCCCGGAATTAGTGGCAGGTTTCAACCGGAATGGGTGGCAGGTTTGCGCCAGAATCTACACTTATCTCTTAGATCAAAATACATGTTTTCATTTAAAATATATTCTCTACACATGTACTGATTTAGGGACATCATGACACTGCGATCTTTTGAATAATTAATACACAGATCTGCAATTTCGACTCTTTCATGAGGTAAATAAAGTGAATCATTCTCGATTATACTTTCCATTAAATTTGTTGGGAAAAAACACAAACTATCACATAGCGATCTACATAATTTTCTAACACTATAATCGCTGGATGTACAAAATATTTCGATTGTCCTTTTTGCTAAGTCCTGTTTAGATTTCGATAATTTTAAAATAGCGCCTGCTATTGAATTAAATTCAAAAGAATCAATAGATAATCTATAACTTTCCTCTATTAAAGAAGGTATTGCATTAACCCCTAGACTAATAATTTCATCCTCCAAGTCGAAAGACTGAGTATCATCTTGTGCAAAAGAAGAATAAATAAATGTTACTTTATCATTAATTTCTTTATAAAAAGGTATTTCAGTTTCTCCCGCTAAAATTTCGATAATATCATAATATATTCTAAACTTACTTTCCCTAGCCCATAAAACCTCATCTTTACTAATTTCAATATTATCTGTTTTCTCATCACCTTTTTCTATTTCTTGCTCTCCTCCTTTAACAACAATCAGGCAACTTCGGATAGCTTCATATAATTCATCAGCTGATTGATATCTTTCATCAGGATTTAAAGATAGAGCTTTGCTTAGAAAATCTTCTGTACCGTTCGGGATTTCAGAATCTATTAATTGTTGATAATTTTTAATGCTATCAATTTTTGATCCAATTCCATAAATAAGCTCTAAAATAATTCTTGATATTCCCCATAAATCATCAATTACATCAGGATTCTTTCTTTTCCCTGAAATAACTTCGGGAGGTAAATATCCCTCAGTTCCACCAACTGCTTTCTGGCTCCCTGACCTTGTGCTAGTATTAAAGTCTAGGAAAAATGGTTTAATATACGAATCACCTGGGCTTTTCTTTAATAGAATGTTTCCGGGTTTAAGGTCGCGGTGAATTATCTCATTTCGATGTAATAGAATTAAAGCCTCGCAAACATTGAGGATGAATTCTGCAAAAGGTTCTTTGGACCAAAATTCTGCAATCACATCCTTGGATTCAATTTTCTTTCCTACTACTGGTATTATATCCTTCAAGGAGATTATTGAATTGTTAATCGGTTCTACAAAATTACACTCTCCTAACTCCATAGCAATTAGAGGATGATGGCGATTATGGAGTTTGAACTTTTTTAATCCTCCTTTTGGTTTGGGAAAATATTCGCTATTGCAAGCCTCTAATTTTTGCAAAACGTCAAATTCGTTTTTGGCTAACTCATAGGCAATTTCATTTGTTCCAAGGTATATTTTGAGCGCCAGATCCGTTTGAGATCTTAAATCATATGATTTATAAACTTCAGCGAAATGCCCTGAACCAATTAATTCCGTTGCTTTAAAAAATGTGGCTACAGTTTTCGTTTTTCCTGAACGAAGGTCAATTAACGGTGCCATGAATTCACCTATATTGCATTAACTTTACATAAGGGGGTATCATTTTTCGTTTTTACCATATCGTCGAATATTTTAACTTTGGCTTTTCCATCGATTGGTCCCTGTCGTGTTTCAAATATCACCTTTAATTCAATTGTTTTATTTTCAGTTAATCTATAATGTAGTGAATATGGGGTTGATTCTTCAATAATTTGATCAAGAGGGATTTCCAAATCTCTCATTGGTGCAAGTTGATGGTCTTGCTTACTTACTCCCCTGAATAATGGGAATTTTAGATTAATAAGTGGTCTGTCAGTTCTAAAAGTTTTATCCACCTTTAAAAAATTCTTAGTTGGGATTGTTTCCAATGGTAATATTGTAGTATACAATTTACTACTAGGGGTTCTAGTAAAAACATTCTCTAAAATTCTATTTGTCATCAAAATATTTTTTTCTTTAAAAAGTTCATCGTACCTGCATGCTGCAGCTCCCAAAGCAACGGTGTTGCATGCATCTTCTTCATCAATTGACAAACAAATTTTTCCCGAAAAATAGGATTCTAGTGCCCTTTGTACTCCAAGTATTTTTGTAGATCCGCCAGTATACAAAACCAAATCTAAACTTTTCCTCGAAAAGTTTGAATCAATATTATTAGCGACCGACAACGCCTCTTCGATAGGTCTATAAATATTTAAGTCACTTTTATTCTGTAAAAATTTGCCAGTCACTGCTTCGTATTGACTTAATGACATTGTTCTACGAAAATTTCCGACTTGGGAATCTGGATCTTCCTCAATAATTACAAACTCAGGCAATTCTAAATCGTTAATAATATAATCTTCTGCCTCTTCTTTAAAAAGACTACTTTTTGTAATAAAAAGGCGATAAAGATATTCTTTTTGACTTTTTGATAACTCTGTTACCTCCTGACCCTGTTTATATTCCCAACATCCGAGCAAAAAAGTCGCTAATTCTAAATCAATATCGTCTCCGCCTATATTATTATATCTGGATCGTCCTATTGCATCTAATATCATCTGATGTTTATCATCTTTTATACTTATTACTGAAACATCAAGAGTTCCTCCACCGAAATCAAATACCAAAATATTTTTCAAATCATTAAATTCATTTGAATCTCTGTGTTGGTTAAAAAAATAATAAAAAGCTGCAGTTGGTTCATCAAGAAGTTTAACATTTTTAAATCCTGCTAAATCTGCAGCAACAATCGTATCATTCCTTTGATCTGTATTAAAAGAGGCAGGAACCGTTATTAAAGCTGAGCTATCCCAGCTGGGGAACTTTTTTATAATAGTCTGATGTGCAAGCTTTAGTATATGGGCATTGATGTATGAAGCTGTTATAAATTGTTTCCTAAAAGGATGTTTTACTTTCCAACGCGTGCCCATATTAGACTTCATGGATCGAAAGGCTGAAATTTTAGGATTAGCAAACTCACCTACAACTACGTTGCTATTGTCTTCAAAATATACGGCAGATTTAATGTTCAATATGGGTTCTACAATACTTCTTTCAGATACTGGTTGCGGAATTTCTAATATCATCGGCCCCATCGGATCTATTTGAACAGCGACTACTGTATTTGTGGTCCCTAAATCTATACCCACAGCGGGATTAACATTATTATGCATATCAAATCCTCTTTATAAGCTACATTTTCTCCCTAACTATAGCCTTTTTTATTGGAAATAATCTTTCTTCTCTTTTTATTGCCCATCCATTTTTTTCTACAGCAACGAGTTTCGATTCTCCTGGTAGAATTTCGAATCCTACACAATTGTAAAGACCTGATTGTTCATAATTCAAATTAAATTCTTCCACAGATGGGTACAACGTTAATCCATTCTTTCTCGAGCTATAAAAAAAGTGACCCAAAAAATTCTTGATTGTTATTGATTTATCATCACCTAAGCTTACAGATTCCAGAACATCAATAGAATATTTAGAATCTATAATTCTTAGGAAATTTAAGAAATCTCGACTGACTGGTTCGATAGGTGCAGGATCTTCATGTTGAAGAGTTTTTGGGACTTCTACCTTCATCTCAACTGACTGTTTTTTCAGCAAATCAATTTGAGACTCTAACTTTTTATTTTCATTTGCATACTCTGATATTGTAAGTTTTAATTCCGAAATATGTATCTTAGACTTAGTATCTACAGTAGATTCTGTTACGAATATTTTGTTTGTTAATTTGTTGTCCTTAAGAAAAAAAGAAACCAACTCTTTTTTTTCTTTAGGTGGCGATAGCAAATTTTCACCCTGAAGACAGCAATAATTTAGCCAAGTATCTATCTGACTTTCTATTTCTTCCCTTATTTGCTCGCTTTGTTGATAATCAGTTGATTTAAGATACTTCGGAAGCTCCTCACCTATGTAGCTTGCCAAATATGGGAAATTTATTTTAATATATCCCTCTTCATCTAATACCACATACTGATAACGGTTTTTTCTTAATATCCAGTAGGTGAGTTTTTGCAAATTGCCAACATATAGATTTCCTTCACTGTCTTTGATAGAAATATTTAATGGTTTTGCTTTTGTCTGTTTTAAAAACGCGGCATAATGGGATACAAATACACCATTCTTATCTATTCCAAGTTTCAAACATAATGATTCTAATAAACAGCTATGAATTGTTTGACTTGGAAATAGATCTAAAAACAAATTTAACAAATATCCCGAATTAATAATATCTGGGAAATCCCCAGCTTTAGTTTTTCTAAGGATAAGGTCAGCCTGTCGCAAAACCGCCCAACAAAATCTTAATCTATGTATAAGTTTCGGTAATTTTCCATCTGTTTTAATCTTTTTATTTTCAACAAATTCTCTAACTACAGTTAAAATATCTGATTTTTCTCTATTGTCTTTATTCGGATACAATTTATTAACAATATCTTGTGAACTAATTGATGGTTCAGATAAAATTCTGGCGAGCACTTCTTGGGTCTCTAACGATTCGAAATCGAATGGCATGATAACTCCAAAGGTTAAGGAATTTTAATTTATCTTAAATTAATTGACTGAAAAACGGATGATTGCCCATTATTTCCAAAAAAAGAAATAAATTCATGAGGATAGAATCATCTCATTAAATTACGATAAAAATAAAAAATCGTCAATAGCAATATCAGTTTTGATTTGATTCTCTAAAGTCTAAATTAGACTTAAGGCTAATTAGCAATAAAGGTTCTAATCATAAAATTGGCTAAATCCGAAATTCCCAACTGAGACATGCCATGTAAAATCGGACATATAGGATAATTGAACAGCCTTTATTGTATGCAGATTATGAAAATTTTCTGTGGCATTCTCAATTGCACTATAATCAGTGCTAATTACCCGATCTCATTTCCGCACATTTACTCTCTGCACAGCAATAAAATCGATTATATCTCACCGGTCTATATATATAAATATTTAAGGCGAGCGTTTTAACCGGGGATTTTGGAGGAACCCCCATGAAAACTGTGATTTTCCAAACCGAAAGTGCCGTATTTAAATTTGCTCAGAAGGAGGTGAAAAAGCGCCTTATTGGCAAAAAGGCAGAGTATGCCCCTGATGAGATTGCCCGATTATTGGAACTTTTCTAAACGGGCGTCAGTGGAACTATTTTAAATCCAAATGAGCAAGACTATTTCGGTTATGTCGCTTTAGATTTAATCAGCGAGGGTCTGGGCACAGTGATGCGCAAAATCTGCGGAAAAACTTATGATGGCGGTCAGCTCAAGGAAATTACCGTTGGACATGGAAAAAGTCCATTTGACATTAAACATGAACAGAGAGGAGGATTCAGTCTATTCGGAAAAAGAAAAATGCCATCAATGTTTGGAGGTGAGGGATTTACATGTCCTGAAGGTCACAAGTCGATTTCAATGGAAACATGGAAAACATGAAAAAGGAGGGTGCCTATTGAAAAAATTATGCTGGCGCTGTCTGAAGTTTGTGCTGTTATTCATAATTAACATGCGGTCAGCTTCACACTCGGGTGAATCCAGAATGGAAGCCATTTTGTAAAATATACGATTATGATCCCCATATTGCAAAAGATTTGATCGAAGAGCGAATCGGTCGGAGACTAGAGTGTGAGTGCGAATTTTTAAAAAATGATCCACCGGATAGGAGCGCTCATCTGTAAAAGTCGAGACTTGATCTTACAGTGATCGCTTTTGGGATTGAATTTGATTGGACATTCATTGTTTTTATGTGAAATATATTGCTATGAATGAGAGTTGGTATTTTCAATCTTTTGAAACACAAATCAATACAAATAACGCCTGTTTCAGCGAAGCACGATTCGACTTCACTGGAGACTTTTGTTCGGATTATATAGTCTCTGATTAGTGGAGTATTTTTTGTTTAAACTTGTTACTATATCATTAAACATCTCAAGAAAAACTGATAAAATTGGATCTAAATCAAATTTATTACTACTTCTCTAATAAACTGTTGCGATGTAATTGACATATTGCAGGTAAGTGATTTGTAGATATACATTTTTGTTGTACTCCTTTATATGGAGATCGTTGAGCCCAATTTATAAGCAATTTTTGGGTATCTTGATCGTTAAGAATCTCTTTCCACTTCGAATTTTTTATGTTTCCCAAATTATATTTTAATGATCCAACAAGACCCAAGCAAGGGTATATGGAGCCGGTCGAATCAACAAAGATTCGGAATCGTGTGGAACAAGGACTTGGAACAATAGATTTTTCGCTGTTATGCTTAGATTCATCATGAATTCTCGGCCTTATTCTAAACATGCTTGAATTGATTTGGATATTAGAAAACACATTAGCTCTTTCCCAATATGAATACTCTCCAGAAAGAATTAAAGATACTTTTCGGGAAGACAGATAATCAATAAAATATTTTGCGAAATTTCTTCTTTTCTTCGAGAAAGATAGATCCTTTATCCATTCTATTTCGAATAAAAACTCATTAGAATTATTTACAATTGATTCTATGAAGGGAATGTTTTTCTCACAATCCTGCAAATTAATATGTATGTTAGATAAAAAACCAAAAGACTTGCACAAGTTCATTAATTCAATTATTCTTGATTCTTTAAATTTGTGTGTATTTACAATAAAAAAATGAATATTACGAGAGTATAATAGATGTAAATTCTTATTACATTTAATCCCAGTTATTGTTTTATACCAATCATCATATTCTCTTATCCAATTTTCCAAAGTTTCAATATTTCGAGTTATTTCATTATAAAACCTTCCAGAATAAAAAATTCCAATAGAACGAAAATAACTTGCAAAAAACATTGATGATTCATAGATATTAATCATTAAGAATACTGTTAACGTGTTATTTTTTCAAAACTGCTAAAAATCGATCAGCTTCCATTTTATTGAAATAGGATTTTATGGTTTTATAATACAGGTCATTAGAAAATAGAGACCAACACAAATGGCATATCGTATTAAAGTTATCTTCGATATCTATGTTCTTTTCTTTAAGAATTGGAATTAATGAGCCCGGCCCTAAAAAAACCAACACTCGAAGTAAAAGTGATCTGTTCATTGCATCTACTATATCTGATATTGGGTTCTTAAATATGTTCCCGAATTTTAAATTATTATTTTGATCTAAGCCTGAACAACATGGATAAACTTCACCATAACAGGAAACGGCCAAATTAAGCATATGATGACATGAACAACCTAATGTATCACTATAAAAAATTTCTTCTGATGAAAATCCTTGTGCTGCTCTTCCAATGGGAAGAACCGGACAACACACTATTTCATTTATTAAGGGAATAAGGTCAGCTCTAATTTCATTTATTGAATTAAAAGCCATATCAGTTTTCGTCGAGAGAGTTCGCAAGATGACCTCAATATCAAGAAAATAGCAAGCTTCAATACAATTATTAATACAATTAATACTGATATATTCCTTGTGCCAAGCATCCCAGCTGATTTCTAAACGGTTTAAGCCACAACCTCTTAATAATTTTAAAGTCTTTACTGCTGCTTTGAAGTCTTTTGCCCAAAAAGCATTTGTTGTAGCTGAAATTTCGAGATAACCAGTTTCATTTGCGACGCTAAAGACTTCCATACATTGTGATATGTCCAAGAAAGCCTCACCCCCTGACAAATGTACTCTTGGTCCAATTAGCGGGACTTCAGCAGCTTCAATAATAGTTTTCTTTAAAGAATCCGTAGGTATTTTCTTCCTTTTGAAAGATTTATTGTCAATAAAACCAGATGACTGATAGCAAATTGAACAGTTCGCATTACATACATTGGTGCTTTCCAAAACCAATGTTTCAAATGAAATTGGTATTTTAGATAGAAGAATACTATTCATATTCCTAAAGAGAAGATAAAAAAATAACAGTAGATTCTGAATGCATACGCACTGTATAAGTATAAATTTTGTGATATTGCTGTGAGAATCTCATTGTTTCAGTTTTGTAGCCGCAGCTCCTGCAGCAACTGCAATTGTTAATGCAACTACGACAGTCATAACTGTAACTGGTACTGTTTGAGAATCATTAATATTTACTTGTTCATACTTTCTAAACATCTCCTTTGTCTCTAATTTGGCATATGGATTTTTTTGGATTAATGAAAGAGCTTCATCAGGAATGTAATTGGTGGCAATATCAACTCCTTTAACGAAAGAATCCTTATCTTCAATTCCGTTTTTTTCAGCAAAAGCTCTTGGATTTAGCAGTAATTCATTTATTGCCTCATTATCATTTAAGATTTCCTGAAGTTTTTCAGCAATTTTTTGTTTATTTTCCATGTTTTCTCCCTCCAATAGTTAAAATGTATTGTGATTGATTCAATTTGTACCCTTTACGGGTATAAAAACTATGCAATTTGTCACTATTGACATCACGCATAGAAGACATTGCTATGTACTCTATATTATTAGATTGCGCATATTTTTCCATACATCTGATCAATCGTAAATTATTTCTATTGCGCATTTTAGGTATTGAATACCAAAAAAATTCTTCTAAGGCTTTTAAACCACTGAATGGGTTAATGAATTCAAGCATAACTAAGGCTGCAAAAACCTCATTCGAATCTTCATAGAGCCAAGCTCTTACCATATTCTTCATTAAATCAAGCTGTTCGCAAAATACATCAATATTAAATCCTCCAATACGTTCACAACAATTAAACTCCAAATCAAAGCATTGGGCTAATTTTCCTAACGTGCTTATATCTGCCTCATTGAATTCTCTGATTATCATAGCAAACCATATTTAATTTAAAAGAATCGGGATTTACAAGTAACATACGTTTTAAGTATCCAAACGGCCTGGCTGAGTTAGCGATTATTTTTGACCTGAAATCTTCCAAACCCGCTGATCAGAACATCCTCACCAGATGCAAGGGTCGATTTTAGAATTTCCAAAAGCGTATTAACAATATCGGAGGATTCTTTAAGGGTGTATCTGTTCTGTGTTTGAACGGCTGAAACAATATCTATTTTGGTGAGGGTGCCGGGCATCGAACCTCCTTCCAAGAGGTTTCCAAGTTGGCGGATTAAAATACATAGACAGCAAGTGCCTGTATTGTCAACAAAATAGTTTGTCAGTGAAAATTAGATGGAATAACCACGTCGAGAGCCGATGCTGCAAAAGGAATCCGGCACAATTGAAAAACAAATAACTCCATACTGAAAATACCTTCTAAACAAATCTGACTCATTTCAAGTAAAATCCATCCGAAATTCATCGCATAACAACACCTCATATTACCGCACAGCAAGCATATTCATTATATCCTTCCATCACTATATATATAAATTCCTGAAGTGGCTCGACCCTTCACGCTTTAACACCCAAAAACATTAAAAGGAAACGCCTATGGGTAAAGTAGTATTTGAAACAGGCAATGCAGTTTTTGAATTCGATGGAAAAGAGGTGAAACAAATCATTAGCAGGGAGTCTCAATATGATTTGGATCTTGATGCGGTTAATAAATTGTTGGAACGTATCTCGGCCGATAGCGATGCAACGATTGTAATTCCTGATGACCGCTACTATTTCGCGTATGTCGCATTGGATCTAATCGAAGCTGGAGAAGGTTCCGCAACCTGCATAGCATGCGGTAAAACGTATAAAGCGGGTCAACTTAAACCTATAAAAGTCGGGTGTGGTCCGAGCCCACTTGATATTAAACCGGAAAAGAAAGGAGGCATCAACCGGTTATTTAGGAGGAAACGAAAACCACCGGAGATGTTCGGGGGCAAAGGTTATTCATGCCCTGAAGGTCATAATCTCATTTCAGTATCAACTTGGAAAACTTTCTAATCGGAAAATTCAAAAATGTAAGTATCTCCTTTAACGATTATTATATCATACTCCCCACCTATCCATAGCGATAAAGTCCCATCGATCCAGTTTCAATAGCAAATCATGACCGTAATATATTAAACCACTAAACATGAAAGGAGGAATTATGCTTAACAGTTGCATACTTACGGGCAATTTGGGAGCCGACCCAGAAGTCTTTTACAACTCTGAAGGTGATCCGATTGCCACATTCAATCTCGCTTTCCAATCGTCCAAAAAGAAAACCGGATGGATCAAAGTGACCTGCTTCCATCGTATGGCTCAAGTCGCGGAGAAATATCTTTCGAGAGGTGATCGCATTGGAATTGTGGGCACGCTCGATCAGCAGAAATGGGAAACCGATGAGGGTGTTCAAAGAAGTTCTTTCCAGCTGATCACCAACAGTATCGAGTTCATTAAAACATCGGACAAGGGATTCGAAGAAGGACAGGACAAAGACGACATTCCATTTTAGAGGAGCTCAATGACCAAATTCACAGCGGATTTTATCATCAGGATCGGAATAGAAATTATTGAATGGTTAGCAATTATTCTCAGAGAAAAAGGAGGGACTAATGACAGCAAAGGAAATACAGAAAAGAAACGCGAAAGCAGAAAGTCTTAAAGTGTTACAATCTGAAGACGGGCAGTTTTTCGTCGAGAGTGAAAAGGGAAAAATCCTCTATAATGTTATTCTCGATGATGACGAAACCAGCTGCACCTGTGGAGATTTTGCCAAGAATTCAAAAAAGGATTCAAACTTCCGGTGTAAGCATATCCTGTCGGTAATGAATGCTATACCGAAAAAAGAAATCGAAAATGCCACATTCTGTGAAAAGCACATTTCAAAACTCGATGAGCGGTTCATGACCACCATCAAAAATAAAGATTTCGTTTTGTATGCCGGCGTTCTGGATCTGGCCACCCAGAATGGTCTTTTGAAGCTGGAGGTCGAACTCCTGCAATTCCCAACCAAAGAAAATGGCAATGAGGCAATATGCCGGGCGGTTGCCGTATCGAAAACCGGTGAAGTATTTTCCGATATAGGAGATGCAAATCCCAACAATACCCACTCCCTGATAGCAAAGCATCTTATCAGAATGGCATCAACACGCGCCAAGGGTCGAGCTTTGAGGGATATGTGCAACATAGGTATGGCTTGCATCGAAGAGCTCGCCGATTTTGACGATGTCATAGGTTCGGGTCAACCTAAAAAGCCTATCCGTAAAAAGACAGCTGTCAATACGGAAAAAGAGGCGCCTAAAGCAAGGACCGATACCAAAAAGAATCCTCCGGCAAAGGATAAACCGGAACCTAAGGCAAAAACGAAGCAACCTAAAGAATCCGCCAATTCGGTATCTCAGGCGGAACCGGATGATCAGGACAAATCCACGCAACCTAACATGTCCGAGGCACAGAAACGAGCGATTTATAATCTTTCGCGTAGGCGGGGCATTTCGGTTGAGGAGTTGGAAACTATGGCCCTTGATACCTATAACTGCGAGCTTGAGAACCTATGCAGCAAGGACGCCAGCACCTTCATCAGGAATTTGCAGCAGGCAGCATAACCTATTAATCCAAAATCTTATCCTACAACCTATAAAAGGCGATAGGCGGAACCTAACTCGGGAGGGACCGGTGCCTATCGCCTTTTCATTTTGAATAATCATTGGCATCTCCAGATATAGGATGCCGTGAGGAGGAACCTATAATGGTTTTAAGTGAACTTAGGCAGAAAGAACACCTATCCGCATCATCCATAGGTGAATACGTGGAATGCTCCTTACTGTTTAAATTCGGGCGAATCGACAGATTGCCTATGGAATTCAAAGCAGATTCCATGCTGTTTGGAACGTGCATTCACCGTGTTCTTGAACAATTCTATAGCGCCAAAATGATAGGCGAAAAGTTACTGTTAAAAGATGTCCACCAGATTTTCGAAACCACCTGGAAAGGCATCGCAGAGGAACGGGACGATATTCGATATGCCAGCGGCAATGATTTCAAATCCATTTTCGCGATGGGGAAGGATCTGCTGACCACCTGGTATAACAAACTACCGGATGACAATTTTACCATCCTGGCCATAGAGGAAGCATTTTCATGTACTCTACCTGACATCCCCATTCCCGTCATCGGTGCCATGGATCTGGTTGAAGAGGATAGTTCCGGCACTATCATCATCACCGATTTTAAGACCAGCGGAAAGGCATATTCTAAAGACGAGGTGGACCAGAACCAGCAGTTGACCATGTATCAAATAGCAGCCAAACGCCATGGATTTTCTGACCGGGAGATTCTGCTACGTTTTGACACCCTCATCAAAACCAAAACCAAAAAATTCGAGCAATACTGGACCACCCGTTCCGAGCTTGATGAAAGGCGCCTGATCCGAAAGGCTGCTCAGGTATGGGATGGGATTTCAAAGGAGGTATATGTGGCCAATGATACTTCATGGAAATGCAAGGGATGCGCCTACAAGAAAGCATGCGATGAGTATCTGGAAGGAGAGAACTATGACCAAGCGAGCAATCAATGACGTTCAATCGTTTCTGACCTTTATGGAGACAAATGGAAGCCGGGTGTATCAGATCGTAAATGTAGAGCTGTTGCTACGAAGACACCCACCGGAAGCGGTCATTTCGTTTCTAAAAGAGCTCCAAAAGGATTTTAGGAAAGAGTTGTCCAAGCTCATTCAAGAGGACAAAACTAACTCGGAGATCAATGATCTGGTGGCTAAACGATTCAGGATCAAGATGGCCATAAATACCATAAGGAACTACAAACAGGAAATGGAGGCAGCATGAGCGAATTGAATCCAAAGCAACAGCAGGCAGCTTCGTTTAAAGATGGCATTGCCGCTGTGATTGCAGTGCCGGGGTCAGGGAAAACACGCACAATGATGGAACGGATCGGCATTCTGGTCAATGAATATGGTATCCCGCCGGAGCATATACTGGGTTTGACGTTCACCAGAAACGCAGCAGAGGAGATGAGAAACCGATTGGTGCCGGTATTGGGGGATCTGTCATCACGGGTCAGGTTGTCCACCATTCATTCATTCTGTCTTCATCTATTAAAGGTGGAGGCTCGGGTGTTTAAAATATTGTCCGGAAAGGATCAGCTGATATTCATTAAAAACGTTATAAAACGTTTACGAGTAAAGGATCTGACTGTCGGGACCGTGCTGCGTGAAATAAGTTTGGCCAAGAACAATATCATCGATCCAACAGAATTCAGGGATCTATTTGAAGGTGACAAGACTATGATGCAGATCGCCGATATCTATCAGGCATACGATGATGCTAAGGCGAATAAACTATTGCTGGATTTCGATGACCTGCTGCTTGAAACCTATACGCTTTTAAATGAGAACGAGGAGGTGCGAGAAAAATATCAGGGGACCTTCCAGTCCATTCTGGTGGACGAATTCCAGGATACAAATCCGGTCCAGTTTGAAATATTACGATTGCTGATACGTGGCAATACCGATCATGACCCGCCAAGTTTCTGGGTAGCGGGTGATGATGCCCAGAGTATTTTCGGCTTCATAGGCGCATCCGTTGCCAATATCCTTAACTTTCAATCCATGTTCCCTGGCTCACGCCAATTTATTCTTGACCTTAATTACAGATCCACCCCGCAAATTCTCCGTGCCTGTCAGAACCTGATCCAGCATAACATCAAACAGATCCACAAAGAGCTTAAAACAGATAACCCTGATGGCGATGATGTGGTTGTGCTCGAAGCATCAAATGAGGAAACCGAAGCACTGGGTCTGGTTAATGAAATCACAGATTTAATTGAACGAAAGGGGTATCAATACTGTGATATAGCGGTTTTATATCGAGCAAACTTCCAGAGTCGATATCCGGAAGAGGCATTCCTTCAAAACAAAATCCCGTATCATATTCAAAATGGGCAATCCTTTTATGACCGCTGGGAGGTTCGGTGTCTGCTTGATTATCTGCGGGTGATCAATGCGCCGGATTCTGATGAAGGTGACGAGGCGCTGTTAAATATTCTCAATGTGCCTGTCCGGTATGTCAGCAACAAGATTAAGGATCAGCTGAAGATGTTTTGTCGTGAAAGAAATGTTCATCTTTATCAAGGGTTAAATTCCATGGCCATCGAAGTGCCCTTTGTGCGGAAAAATATCAAAGAATTCATAAAGTTCATGGACCCGCTAATTGAAGATATCGAGGATTACGAACCTTCCCAGATTATTCAAATGATCAGGACCTTCTGGGATTATGATCGTTTTATCGCCGATGAGGACATCCCCGACCCCGACGATACGAAAATTTCCAATATCAATCAGCTCCAATTGGCGGCCGCCAGGTATTCAAAAACCGGTGCCTTTCTCGAATATACAGACAGCTTCCAAGATGAGACGGTCGGGGATGACAAGGAGGGTGTGAGTCTGATGACTGTGCATAAAGCAAAGGGCTTGGAGTTTCCCGTGGTGTTTGTCATCGGTCTGGTCGAAGGTCTTATGCCCAGCGGTAAGGGTAACTTGGAGGAAGAGCGTCGAATATGCTTTGTGGCTATATCCCGGGCCATGCATCTGCTGTTCCTGTCATACCCGCTCAATTATATTGGTCAACCCGCCAAAAAGTCCATATTCCTTGATGAAATTCTCGACAACAAAGCACCAGACACTTCAAAATAGCTTCCTAAACCTTCTCATCGTTTCCACAGCACCCGATCTAATTATAATCCGTATCCAAACATGCGAGAGATACGAAATGACTTATAAACCTTCCAGACTGAAAGGAGAAATTATTATGCCGATTGAAATACTTCACTTTAGAGGTTCGGACAAGATACTCAAAGACAAAAATCTATTGGATGATGTCCGATTAACCATGGAATACATTGACGATGTGCTGACCGGCGCCCTTTACAAAAGAGAACTATTAAGGATGGCTCTTGATGAAATGGACTGGACCAAGGATGCCGATTCTTTGAGGATATTGGAAAACAGGCGCTACATGTACAAGGGGTTCAAGCGGGGAGCGGCCATCGACGGAAACCTTAGCGTCTATGAATACATACTTGAGGGCATGCTGAGGCTTCAGATCGGTTATACCCGGAAAAGAGTGGATACCGGTATATTGCTGCTGACATCGAAACGGAGTGAAAAGAGTCCGTACGGGAGCACATCGGATATGGTCAAAGAGGAGATCGCGATGCTGGTTCCGACGATACGTGTACCGGTCAGTGTATGTCTTTTCGATACAGGGGAACCCATACTCTATGATGAGGAGGGAAATGAAATTGGCACATCCATTCGCAAAGATGACAACCCGACAACTGAGAAAACAACTGCAGGATGAACGAGAAAGAAACCGGCGTCTGGCTGAAACACCCAACCGGCCAGAACTTAACCCATCTATTATTCAATCATTAAGAATCGATCCGTTTCCACCCCGACAGTTCGAGAATATTTCTGATTCCCGTTAGTCCGTAACCGAAACCCATCACCAGATCAACCAACTCAATTCTGGGAGCCGTCCGTCCGCTACCATGGATACGCACCCTGTAGAGTCGTCAGGGAAAATTTAATGCACCCGGCGGTGAAAGGTGCATCTCCCATGAATTCATAACAATAAACCATGGAGAATCAAATGGCCTACACACCAGAGCTCAGTTACCAATCGTCATGTACGTTGAGAAGAATCGCATGGGCACTGGGAATTCCAATGACACAAGCAATTGAAAGAGTTTTCGATCATATGCCCCTTGTTCTGGATAAAGAAAAAGTCTGTCAGGGGTGCCGGGATAAAACCAGATGCGATGATTGCACATTTAACCATAAACTTTAGAACAGGAGGAGACTTAAATGATAAAAGATTATCTCAAAGCAGGATATCCAGCCCTTTGCCTATTGACCTATGAACCCCACCGCGCAGAGCAGCTGTTACCCTGTGACGATTGGAGATTCTTTGCCTGGGATTGTATTCAGGGGATTAAGGATCTTGAAAGCAAAAAGATCATAGAAGAAATCAGAGACCCGGTGGAAGCTGTAAACTGGTTAAAGGGATTTACGGATACGGTCCTTTTGATGCACAACCTTCACCTGTTTATGGACATCCCCGAAGTGGTTCAATCCATTCAAAACGGTGTTCCCAGATGGAAATCGACAGGCAGCTCCCTTGTAATGATATCGCCTGCAATAAGGATGTGTCCTGAGGTCGAAAAATATTTCCATGTCATTGATTTGCCGTTACCAAATGACGAAGAATTGTTTGCGCTCCAGACTGAAATGGGGAAACAGACCAATGTCGAGCCGGATAAAAATGCAGCTCGATCCGCCATGGGGTTGACCGAGTTTGAAGCAGAAACAGCTTATGCGCTTTCACTTATAAGAAAAGGTCGATTTTCAACCAGGGTCATATCAGAAGCCAAAAGTCAGATGATCCGAAAATCAGGGTTGATGGAATTCTGGAGCCCTGCGGATTTAAATGACGTTGGTGGCTTGGGGAATCTAAAGGCGTTTATTAAAAACAGGGCAAAAGCATTCTTACCGGATAATGAAAAGCTTCCCCATCCAAAGGGTCTTTTGCTAGTTGGAATTCCAGGGACCGGAAAATCGTTATCTTCAAAAGCAACCGCATCTATTCTTGGCTGGCCCCTGATACGTCTTGATATCGGATCTTTGAAACATTCCCTTGTGGGTGAATCGGAAAGGCGCATGCGGGAAGCAACCCAGATAATTGACGCTTTCGGTGCCTGTGTCGTGTGGTGTGATGAGATTGAAAAATCCCTGGCCGGTTCAAAATCAAGCGGTGAAACAGACGGGGGCACAACCTCATCTATGCTCGGTCATTTGCTCACCTGGATGCAGGAAACCACCTCATCGGTATTTATCATGGCAACCGCAAATGATATCAGCAAGCTGCCTCCGGAATTAATCAGGCGTTTTGACGCAACCTTCTTTGTGGATCTGCCTTCAAGATCGGAAAGAATCGATATCATCAACATAATGAACCGCAAATGGGGATCTGGAATTCCTGAAGATTATGCAGACAAGCTCAGTGGGTATACGGGTGCTGAAATCGAGCAGTTGGCCAAAGACTCATTATTTGATGGACTTGAGCAGGCTCTCGAATCTCTGATTCCCTTATCCCGCACAATGAAAGAGGATGTTCAATCGTTAAAAGAGTGGGCGAAAACAAGGGCCAGAATCGCAAATACCCCGGATGATGAACCCGAAGATCAGCGCAAACTGCGATATTTAAAATCATAATCTTTTGAAAGGATAATCCTATGAGTCATATCAGTAAAATCGAGATTGTGATCCATTCCCTTGCGGACCTGAAAGATGCCTGCGGAAAGCTTGGATATGAGTTTGTAGAAAATAAGAAAACCTATAAATGGTATGGGCGCTGGGTCGGAGACACCCCTTTGCCTGAAGGGATCAAGATCGAGGACATTGGAAAATGTAATCACGCCATAAGAGTGCCCGGTTGCAAATATGAGATCGGTGTCGTTCGGCGGGATAGCCACTATATCCTTCTGTGGGACTATTATTCCGTGGGAGGGCTAACAGAAAAGATAGGTCCGAATGCCGGGAAACTCAAACAGGCATATACCGTTTTAAGGGTCAGAAAGGAAGCTCGCCAGAAAGGGTATCGAATCTGGGAAAAAAAGATGGATCAAGGTATCCGTCTGGTTCTGACCGTCTAATCCAATCCTGTTCAATCCTACCGAATCAAATCTCAGCAACTTAAAAAATCCAACAAAAAATTTCAGGAGGTCTGCATGAAGGAGATCGTGATTGATATCACAGATGACGGAGAGGTTCGAATTGAAACAAAGGGGTTCAAGGGAAAAGCGTGCATTGAGGAATCGCAGTTTCTAAAGGATCTGCTCGGCAAAGAAACATATAACCGGTTAACGCCTGCCTATTACAACAACAAAAAACAGCTGAAAAAATATCTGCAACTTTGCGGATGAAAGGATAGATCATGGAAAATGAGGATTACACGGACATATTTCAAAAAGCTTGCCTGATTCAACTGTCAACTTCCGTCTGGCAGGGGTGCTGTAAACTGGAGGAAAGCGTTTTAAAAAGAGTCGGGGAAAACAGTGAGTGGCTAAAAGGCAGCAAGGATCTTGTCAATCAGGATCTTCTCAGTCCCATCAGAAAATGCGCCGGTCAAGCCAGAACTCAAATATTAAAATATTCTCTGCCGTTTCCGATCAATTCGGTATACCTGATATCCAAAGAAGCCCTGACCCAGGTTGATGAAAAGCTTCGGGATTATAAGGAGCAGTTCTGGAACAAAGTTCAGGATTTTGAAATGCTGTTTGAAGTGGCCAAAGAGGAAGCAAGGGGGTATCTTGAAGATCTGTATAGCGAAGCGGATTATCCCATGGACATCACCAGAAAGTTTCGGTTCGAGTGGCGGTTTCTGACACTGGACATCCCCGGAAAATCAACAGTGTTACCGCCTGAGATATATGAGCGGGAAAAAGAAAAATTCCAATCAATGATGGATGAGACCCGGGAGCTTGCCATCAGTGCCCTCCGGGAAGAATTTGGACTGGTTATCAGTCGTCTTACGGAGAAATTAAATAAGGATAGCACTCAACCCCGGGTCATAAAAAGCTCGATGTTCAACAAAATGCGGGAATTTCTGGATAGCTTTGGCACGAGAAACATATTTGAAGACAATGTGCTGGTCGAATTGTCACAGCAGGCAAGGGATCTGATCGAAGGCGTTTCACCGGATGGTATCAAGAAAAATGATGTCATGCTGCATAAGATCAAAAACGAAATGAATGATCTTAAATTCGCCATAGACAGCGCCATAGAGGATATGCCCCGGCGAAAGATTCGGATGGTAGGCTGAGCAGATTCCGGAAACAAATGAACTGGTTCATAAACGAGAAACCCTCTTTGAGAAATCATCGAGGGTTTTTCATTTTCAGTAAGGATTAGAGAATATGGAAAAATCAAAATTCTGGACAGACCTAAAATCCGGCCGGTTCGCATCGATGGTAAAAGAATCTTCGAAAGGAAAGTATCTTTCGTCTTCAGATGAAGTTTTTAATGTGATGAAGCCCATGTTTCCAGATGCGCAGGATATCGAAACAATGTACTGCATCTTTCTTGACACGAAAAATCGGGTAATCGGAATTGAAAAGGTCTCGGAAGGGACCATCAATCATGCGGCGGTCTATCCAAGGGAAATCGTAAAGCGGCTAATTGCAAATAAGGCGACAGCAGCGGTTTTAGTCCATAACCATCCGTCAGGGGATCCTGCGCCTTCGGCAGAGGATAAGCAATTAACCGTCAAGGTCATCATAGCACTTTTCAGTATCGACGCTCATCTGCATGACCATGTGATCGTAGGTGATACCTATCACAGCATGACGGACGCAGGATTTGTAAAATCAATCATCAACCGGGTGAATAATCTTTCAGTCGGGAATCTTTAAATCAATGGAGGAGGATAACAAATAATGAAAGCACCACTAACCAAACCAACCGTAAAATTAGTCGGTGAAGATGGCAATGCATTTTCTATTATGGGGCGTGTTAAAAAAGCTTTAAGACGCTCCGGCGCTGACAGGGAATATGTCGATAAATATCTGAGTGAAGCAACCGCAGGCGATTATGATCATTTGCTGATTGTGACCATGAGATATGCCGATGTCGAATGATGGAAGGGGGTGATCCTACAGCGACAATAAACAGTTTCAATCGCCAGTTTCAAATGGGTTTTCAGGAGAAAGAAGCGTTAGAGTAGGCGTGGCGGTTGGAATATGAGGATACCATGTTTCATATCGTAAATGCATATACCAGAGCGGCTCAGCTGGAAGGGTCTTTACACCGGCGGAATCTTCTTATAAGCTCCAGAGGGTTGGCGGGAATATATTGGGGATGTTGATATAGGGATTTGGGATGCCTCTTTTGGGAGGAAGGGAAGGGGCATTTCTAAAAAGTGGCGTTGATGTCGTTGGTTTTTTCTTTCAGTTATCTGATTATACAGGATATTGTTGCAGATGTGAGAATCTGGATATCAGGGCATTAAATCTAATCTGCTAATATTCTTGATTATCATTGTCTTATAGACTATTTTTTTAAAATAATCATAATATTTCATTCAACCTTAAATAATTGGAGATCTTTATGTTACTGATAAGGAACCCCTTTTCTCAAATAATGAGATGAGGGGTTTGTATTTTATGGCAATTAGTCAGCATTTGGCCAGCCAAACTGAAAGTTTCTGATAATACATGTTAAAATCTCCATGGATAAAACGATAAACACCAGCATCAATATAATCGGCAGCATTCCAGATTACCAATTTATATATGATGTGTTGCGCCAGCTTTCTCAAAATGCATCCGAAAATGAAATATATGAATCGGTCATTAATAGAAATATTTACAGTATCAGAACAGTCGAATCCAGGGTCAGATTTTTAAACGGTGTCAAAAGTGCTTTCTGGCACTTTAAAAACAATGATCATAAAACCCTTGTTTGTTCACTTTATAAATCAAGCGGGCTTGAAACAACTAAGCGGTTTTCTCTTTTTTGGCTGTTGGGAATCAACAATACGCTATTTGAAAACATCACAATAAATGCTTTTATCAAGGCATATCGTTCCGGTAGGGTGCAGATACATAATGATGAAATCGTCGGTTATTTGAATCACTTCAGGGAAACTAATGATATTGTAAAAGAGTGGGCAGACAGTACAATTGACAGGGTTTCTTCAAAATATCTCACATTCCTCAAAAAGATTGATTTTGTTAAAGGTAGGCAGAAAAAGGAATTTAATTATATTCAGGTAGACGATACCAGCATCATATTTTTTATATATCTTCTAAAGGCAATAGCGCCGAATCAGCATGACATTTTAAAAAGCAGGTATATTGATTTTATTTTTATCGAAAAGAATAATTTGCCTGTTGTTTTAAAAAAGGCCAAATATACGCAGTATTTTAATATGCAAACTACCGGGAAGAACTTAATAATTGATCTGAAATATAACTTTGGAGAAATGATCAGTGTCATTTCAAGCAGAGAATAAACAGAAATTTGATGATCTGAAAGTTGCATTGCATATTGACAACAGACCCCAGTTAAAGCGTGACGCTAATGGCGGCAACACAATACTCTTCGTATATCCTCCGGTTGAAGAAGACAAATATATTGATAAAGTAAAGAAAATTTATCCGGATGCACACTTTATCGACATCAGTCGCTTGTTTGTCAATTACATCGATACTGTTGGTATAGATGATTTTGAAAAGTATTACATGGAATATGAAAATGCTACGGATCAGGTGTTTATAAATGATAATGACGTAAATCTGTTTAAACTGATTATCAATGGAATTAAAACAGCATCGGAAAATAATAAAATCCCATTTATCGTAAGGACCGGTGTTCTATACGGAACGGGTATTATCAATCAGCATATTATGGAAAACAGCGATGTGTTGAATTTAGGGCAGCCCATCGTTTTTTTCTATCCGGCAAAATATGAAAATGATGATCTGTTTTTCTTAAATTTCAAGCCAGCGTCAAAATACCGGTGCAAACTCGTAAAATAACAGGAATATTAATATGACAAAAATCCATGAGATTCTTGAACTCAATCTTGAGGAAGACATTAAAAACGTTATTGACCTTGAGGACCGTTCTGAAACCGAAGTCAAATATGAAATTGAATCATATATTGTCACGGAAAATATCGGAAAATATTTTTCGGACTTTGTGTCCAAGTTTACATCTAACATCAAGGAAACCGGCGTCTGGATATCTGGTTTTTACGGTTCCGGAAAATCCTATTTCGGGAAAATGCTCGGCTACGTGCTTGAAAACAAGGATGTTCTTGGCACACCGGCGATTGAGCGATTTGTCCCAAGGTTGAGCGGTTTAAAAAATGCCGGGCTCCTGGAAAATGAGATCCGTAGCCTTTCTTCAATTGATGTTCGCGTGGTTACACTCGATATCGCAAAACAGAATACCGATAAAGGGATAGCTTTTACTTTATTTAGAAACTTTTTGAAATCCCTTGGTTTTCTTGAAAACGTATATGGGTATATGGAATACGGGCTTTTTTTAGATGACAAGTATAATGCTTTTTTAAAAACAGTCAAAAAAATTGGGGGCAAAGATTGGGCTGAGTTGCGAAAAAACAACATGAATGTCCCAAGAATTATAAAAAAAGCATTAAGCAGCGAATGGTACACGGAAAAAGAATATGATGAGCTGAGGACTCATCTTAATAATCTGATTAATGATTTCAGCGCAAGCAAACTCAAAGAAGAGCTGCAGAATTATCTGGAAAAATATGACGAAAAGATCGTTTTTATTTTTGATGAGGCCAGTGAAGCCATTAGCCAGAAAAAATATGACTTGCTTGATCTTGAAGGATTAAGTGAAGCTATGTCCGGTATTTCATCAAAAGTCTGGACCGTGGCCATTGCGCAGGAAAAACTCGATGATGTCATAAACAACAGCAACATCAGCAAAAGCCAGCTTGTTAAAGTCACAGACAGGTTTAAAACAAAAATTAATATTGAAGCGACAGAGGTGGATATCATCATCAAAAACCGGCTGCTGCTTAAAAAGAAAAAATATAATACTGAACTGAAGGATTATTTCAAAAACAACGAAGGCTCTCTAAAGGACGCCACCAACCTGAAATCATCCTTTCCCACTAAGGTTAAAGATGCGGATGAATGCGCCATTTATTACCCGTTTCATAAATACCAGTTTGGTCTTCTCCAAAAATTCCTTTTCAGTTCAAATGCGTTGACTGCAACGGCAGTCGCCGCAAGAGGCATGATCATCACAACATTTGATGTTTTAAGAAAAAGATTGAAAAATAAAAAACTGTATGATTATTCGCCAATTTACTCTATCTGTGAAGAAGCCCAAAGCGCCTCGCCGTCTGCGCTTGTCAATAAGTATGACAATGCAAAAAAGATCCTTGATAATGAAAAGATAGACATCGACGGTCTAAACCTGCTAAAGACTATTCATTTTCTGACAGAGGCTGAACTTATTCTGCCGACAGCTGAAAACATCACCAAAACCTATCTTTCCGATATCCAGAAATATTATGAAATAAAACCGGATATTGACAAAGCACTCACCATACTTGTTGATGCCAAGATCTTAATTGTTACAAACAACACATATAAAATCACTTCAGACCTTGAAACAAAGCTCCTTGATGAAATGAAAGAGTTTCCCGTTGAGTTGTTTATTAAAAAACGGAATTTAATAAATCATATTAAAAAATCCAAGACCTTGAAAAACATTTCAAGCATCTCTGACAATAATATGCAGTATCCGTTTATTGTCTTGTCCGACTTAGACGATGAAATATTTCCTTCTCCCAACAAGAGCTTAGGAATCCGGTTGTATAGCCTTTACAGCATCACTGACGACAGAGATGAGTTCATCGAAACCGTCAAACTGGATTCCCAGTATGAAAAAAGAAAAATATCCATCATTCCACAAAATAAGACTTTCAAAAAAATCGACATACTTCTTGAGGAAATTCAAAGATATACTTACATGCAGGAAAAATACGGTAATGATCCGGACACAAATGTAAAACAGATTATTCGGGAATTTACAGTTATTATGGAAGAAAACGAAAAAGTGTTAAAAAGTCTGATTGATGATGCCTATTCTGCATCAACCGCTGTATATATTTTTGATACAAGTATTTTAGACGAGAACAAATTCTTGCCCACAGTCAATGACTTGCAGAAAAAAGTCATTAAGAATGTGTATACCAAGCGACCCTCCAAGCAGCTTTCCGAAAAACTGGCAGAATCAATAATCAAGGAAAACACAAACAAGAATCTGGATAAATTCAACAGTGGAGATGACTTTAAATTCTTTGATACCAATGGTAACTTTGTCGGCGAAAGCTTGCAGGTGATTGAAGAGGCGACATCTCGAATCAGCAACAATTATGTGGAAGGCAAAACCATTGAAGAAGAATTATTAATACCGCCTACAGGTTATGAATACGGCACAGTTGTAACTGCCCTTGCCGTCTTGTTCAGATCAGGAAGAGTTACCATTAAATACAAGGGAGGGGACTATTTTTCACATAAAGATGATGGTGTTCTTGAAATATTTAAAAACAGCAAAAATTTTCAAAAAGCCTCATTTAAGGCATTAAAAAAAGCACTGAGCCCTCAACAGAAAAATGACATCGTCATAGCTCTTCAGGATTTAAAATACAAAGAGTTTACCGGCGAAACCGTCGACTGGAACACAAATGATTTTCAGTTGGTGGATGCCATCCGAAATATTGCCGAAAAATTCCTGACTATTGTGGACACGCTGGAAAAAACTGTAGAAAAATTTGATTCGCTGTTTGGCTCCTTGGATCTTCACACAGATCAGATTTCTCAGATTAGCGGAAAGACCACCGAAGGCAACTATATTGAGAGAGCAGAACAGTTTTTAAAGGTTCAGGACAAATTTAAGGAGGCCTCAAACGGCATCCGTAAAATTGAAAAATTCGTTAAAAAGAATCTGGAAAAAACAAATGCATTGAATCGGTTTGTTGATGACCTTGAAGTTGAAATCAGCAAGGCGTCTGTCAATTCGCAAACCTTGTCTGCCAATATCACACAATTTAAAGAATCCTATAAGAAGTCAGTTATTGACAATTTTAATGACATTATCAGCGTAGGCCAGAAATTAAAGGACGAATATTTTGATCTGATGGCAACAGATCACCAGGAAATGGAAAAATGTCATACATCCCTTAAAGAAAAAGCGCTTGCTGTTATCAAAGAAATTGAACCGTATCCGAAAGATCTCAATAAAGAAAACAAGGAAAAGGCGAAAAATCTTCTAAAATACACTGAGCAGCGGATCATTTCAAAACTTGAACTTGGGGACGGCATTCAGTGCAAGACCTGCAAGATGTCCCTTTCTGAGATACAAAACAGCATTGCGCTGATCCCTTCAAAAGAAACAGAGCTGACTCTTATAAAGAGCAGTATTGTAAAAGAAAAATCAAAGCCAGAACCGGGACCAAAAATACCTAAAAAAATCGGGTTGCGTGTTATCAAAAAAACAACAGTTAAGCAGTATCGTGACTTGCTGACCTCACAACTGAAGAATATAAGCGGTTTTAACGATGATGATGCCCTTGAAATTGATATTGATGAAAAATAAAAAGGCGTAAACATGAAGCTTTCCGGCCATGTGGATCAAATACGGGTTTTAACGCATAAATCATTTTCAAACTATTTTGCCCGCCTGGGAATTACGGTAAAAAAAGTCATAGAAATTGAAAAACTACCTGAGAATTTAAAATTAAAACGTGAAAAGGTTGACCGGGTAATCAAAAGTCACCTGGAAGAAACCGGATCTTTTGCGGTCGCTTATGAAAAAACTTTGGACGAATATACCTTTACCCTGTTTAATCGTATTGCCGCAGTCAAAGTCATGGAAGCCCACCGGATGTTTCCAGAGGTCATCACAAAACGGCCAGAAAACGGTAACCGGTCCTTTTCCCACAGGGCATGGCTTGAAAACAATAGGGACATGGCCGGTGAAGAGCTTGAAGGAATCAGACAGTTTATTAAATTTGAGTTTAACCGGCTGGGCGAGGAAATACCCCTTTATCACAAAGACTATCCGTATGCATTACTCCCTTATGTCATTGAGCTAAATGAAATCATCGATGCATTTAATGCAGTCGAAAAAGACCCGGACATTGATGACACCATCTGGCGGAGCGACGATATTCTGGGATGGCTGTATGAGAGTTACAATAATGCAAAGAAACAGGAACACAAAGCCAGTAAGAAAAAAACTGAATATGACAAGGTGTCTTTACAGTCCCAGGTATATACACCCCGATGGGTGGTAAAATTCCTGGTTGATAATTCTCTTGGCAAGCTTTACCTGGAGATGTATCCGGATTCTGAAATTAAGGATAAGTATAAAATTGCCAAGGCACCGGAAAATAGGATTCGGGACACAAAGCCCCTGCATGAAGTAACCACAATAGATCCTGCTGTGGGTTCCGGTAACTTTCTGTTTTATGCCTTCGACCTTTTTTATGATCTTTATATGGACCAGGTTGATAATTACGGCGCAGATTACGACGAAGATGAAATCCCAAAACTTATTATCGAAAACAATTTGCACGGCATTGATATTGATAACAGGGCGGTTCAGATTGCCCAGCTTGGCCTGTACATCAAGGCCATGAGAAAAAAGCGGGATATCCATATTGAAATGTTCAACGTGGTATCCTCGGACTTTTTCTTACCGGATTATGAAGACGTACAACATTTCTTTAAAAATGAATTAGCCGATAAAGAAACAACGGACCTGCTGAAGGAAACATGGGCGGATCTCCAAATGGCTCATAAATTTGGGTCACTGGTCAGAATCGAAGAAAAAGCAGAGCAGAAAATCAATCATATCAAAGAAGTCGCAAAAAGAACCTCTTTTGGCTTGGAAGGAATGTTAAAAAAATGGGAAAACTGGAAGCAAACAGTTATCCCACAAATAGTTAAGGTTGTGAATGAAAGTTCTGTCAATAATGGCGATACATTTTTGAGGGTAAATACCAAGGCAGCGCTTATATATCTTTCAATATTGACTTCAAAACATGATGTCGTGGTCTGTAATCCTCCCTATACCGACAGTGCTGACTTCGGGCCGGAGTTGAAAAAGTTTATCGAGTTCAATTACAAAAAACCCTATAAGTTTCACACCAATCTCTACGCCACCTTTATCAAGCGGTGTTATGAATTTACCGGAGATGATAGCAAGATTGCCATGATCCACCCCAGAACGTTTATGTATATAAAAACGTTTGAAGAAGTTAGAAAGTTTATACTTACAAAAACAAAAGTCAATTTACTTGCTGAACTTGGGTGTGGTGGGGTGTTTGAATTTACAAATGTGGCAGTTGACGCTGTTATGTATATAATAGAAAAACAAATTGTAGATAAATATGGTATCTATTTTGATTTAAAGTTTTATCATAATTACACACGAAAAGGGAAAATATTTAATGGCATATATCAAAACTTCGTTAATAATAGGAAAGATAAGCATGTATTTATTTTAGAACAATCGAAATTGAAAGTCATTAAATCTTGGCCTTTTATTTATTGGATCTCCGATGAGTTTAGAGAGAAGTTTAAGGAGAAACGTGTAGAGAATTCTCTGAAAATTTGTTCTGGACTGACCACAGGTAATAATGATCGGTTTATGAGATATTGGTGGGAAATAGACGAATTACTACTTTCAAAAAAGAAAGCAGACGGAAAAAAATGGGTACCACATACAAAAGGGGGACCGTTTAATAAATGGCATGGCAATTTATGGCTTGTTATTAATTGGGAGAATAATGGTCATGAGTTAAAGAATTTCACAGATGATAAAGGAAACTTGCGTTCTGTTATTAGGAATGAAGATTATTACTTCACTGATGGAATTACTTACCCAGATACTGGTTCTAAAGGAGTATCGTTTAGACACCTTAAATCAAACACAATAATTGGAGCGAGAGGTCCGGGAATATATAACGTAAATTCAAAATTCAGTTTGTATTATAGTTTAGGTTTACTAAATTCTAATTTTTGCTTTTATGTAGCTAATTGCTTAAATCCCACTGTAAGTACTTCTATATCTGATATTGGAAGAATTCCTTTTGTAAGGCCCTCAAAAGAATTAGAAGATACGATATCTGCTTTAGCATCCCAAAATATTAAAATCAAAAAACACCTCAATTCCTATCGGATTATAGAAACCAACTTTGATAAAAATCCACTTCTGGCCTTTTCAGGATCATCATCGCAGGATAAGATTCTAACATACTTGAACCATGAAAACGCTCAGTTAACTTTGGTGCTGCTCAACGAAGCCATCATCAACCAACTTATTTTTGAAGTCTATGCCCTCAGTCCAGAAGACCAGGAGCTGGTAGAAACCAAAATGGGCAACCCCGTGGGCGACTTCCCGGTATTGATAGAAGCAAGATATGAGTATTTGTCGGCAACTGTCATAGAAAATAAAACTGTAAATAAATTCATCCAGAATTTAACTACCATCGCATATGAAGAACAACACATACAAGCCATTAAAGCGGAGTTTGCCTCGCTTTACAAAAGCAACAATGACTTGGAAGATTTTTGCATCCGAAATCAGGTCAATCCCATCAATGCCTGGTACTGGTTCAAAGAAAGCAAAGTTATGCCAAAACAGTGCATGAATGTTATTGCCATGGAATTTCTGGCCGACCTGATCCGCGAGATCCTTATAGAAGATGAGGACGGCATAACGCCCTTGGTCAGAAGTGCGGGTGAGGAAATACTCATTGACCGGATTGAAAAGAAATTCATAGAAAAAGGATTCACATCAGCTCAGTTCGCATCCTTTGATAATGTGCTTGGCCGTGAAATAAACGAATATTTAAACAATCATTTTTTCAAGGCATTATCAGATCATTTAAATCTTTTCATGTATCTCCCCAAAACCCCGTTTATTTGGCACATCACATCCGGTCCTAATCATGGCTTTGATTCTTATATCATTATTTACAAATGGAACCGGGATCGGCTGTTCTTATTAAAATCGGTGTATATTGAAAAGCGGGAGACTGCGCTTAAAAACCGGCAGAGTGATTTGCATAATGATAATACCGCCAAAGCCCAGAACGAAAAGGATCTGATCGAAAAGCAGCTAAAAGAAATTGAAATTTTGAAATCAAAAATAGACGAGCTTCTTGCTGAAGGCTACAATCCTATTCTTGATGACGGTGTGGGCAAAAATATCGCACCGCTCCAGAAAAAAGGGATGATCGCATACGATGTTTTAAACAAAGGCCAGTTAGAAAAATATTTAAGCGCGGATTGGTAAATAAAAAATGATCGACAAATGGTTTGCAGAAGATATTGAAAAAATCCTTAAAGAAAAAAACAGGATCGTTATTTCATCCGGAGGTGAAAACGCTCGGTTTATAGAAACCCTGATACCGAACCATTATCTGGTTTTAAAAACAGATAATGAAATCGATGAACTTAAAGTAAAATATACAATTGAAAAAGATTACCTTGATAAAAAAATCATTATTTTTACATCCACTCCGCGTGAAAATCTGAAATTTATCCGTGAATATTGTGAAACCTGCGGATGTATCGAAATTAAGTACCTGCATAATTATGTAAAAGAAAAAGTCCACGGCAAGCTTGGCTTAAACCTTCAACTTGCTGCTGATGAAATTGTGACTGCCGCAAAAATCAGCGCTGGTAAAAGCACTGATTACTGGATTGATATTGTGCATAAGGGCGGTGACAGGATTTTTGATATCGGAAATGAGATATTACCCTTTCTGCATGATCCAGAAGGATACTGCAAAAAGCTCGACAAACAGGTTGAAAAAGGATTTTTTTCACGTTTAAACCAATGGCTTGAAAGAGAAAATATTGGACAGCCACCGGCAACGCTGGCAAAAGCGGCAGCAAAAAAGATCCTCGGATCACTTGTGTCTGACAAAGGCGAAAAGAGATTTAAAGAAGTTTATAAAAGCTGGGCGGATTCTAAAAAGTATGAAAAATCGCTGAAACAGTATGTCGAAGAACAAACAATTCCATTTAATGTGGATATCTGGGCTGTTGATGTCTCTCATCCATTTAAAAAAATAGATAAATCCTGGTTAACTGAAATCACCAAGAATCTTGGGAACAAGGAATTTATAAAAAAGAAACTTGAAATAATCATAAAAAGAGCGACAGACACCACCGGTCAGAAATTAAGTCCGACATTATGGAATGATATCATATGTATTCTTACGTTTGATATTTCTCAAATAAACGGACTTAAAACTTTAGAAGATACCATCAAATTTTATACGCATGCTTTTTGTAGACTGGATGCTTCAGTAAGAAGGCTTTACTCTGATTTCTTAAATGAAAATGAAATTATCCAGCCCTTCCAGGAATATTATAACCAGATATTGATTCAGTTTCTTGATAAATGGTTTGCGTGTTTTAAAGATTACAGCGAAAATCAGACCGGACTTCTTGATGAGTTAATCACTTCACAAAAAAAATGTGCGGTAATTGTCGGGGACGGAATTTCATATGATATTGCTCGTGATGTGTCTGAGCAAATAAAAAGTCGCTATAAGGTGGATAACGGATACAGGTTGGCTGACTTGCCCTCAACAACTGAACATAACATGACCCGGATCTATATGGGGTCTACAAATGTCGAACCTGTCCAGAAAAAAAGAGAGCAGTGTCTTGTTGAGAAATATGGCGATGACATTATGTTCGCCAAACTTGAAGACGTATCTTATACATCAGAACCTTCGCAGTTTTTGATCTGCACATATAAGGATATAGACAGCATTGCTGAAAAGATGCAGCAGGGAGCGCTCAAATTTATTTCACAAATGGTGGACGAACTGATTGAAAGAATTGATCAGTTGATGAAATGCGGATATCAGAAAGTTTATCTGACATCTGATCATGGGTTTGTTCTTACCGGAAAGCTTGCTGAATCAGACAAGGTTGAATTTGATTTTAAGGGTGATGTTGATAAAAACGAACGCTATGTGAGGACTGCCGAAAAACAGGATGCCTCTGCCTGGTTAGTTGAAATAAATCAAAAAAGCGGCGAATTCGACTATATTTATTTCCATAAAAGCAATAATCCGTTTAAGACACCTGGGTTGTATGGATATGCGCATGGGGGCATATCACCCCAGGAACTGGTTGTGCCGTTTATAAGCATTGAAAGCAAAAGCGCGGATATTAACAAACTTGATGTTGTTATTGCTAATAAAGAAAATTTGCAGGCGGTTGTCGGAGATATATTTGAAATATCACTTAAGGCGGGGATCGGTAAAGAAGGGCTTTTTTCAATGCAACGAAAAGTGGAAATCCTTTTTTTAGCAAGCGGAAAACAAATCAATAAAAGTGATATTATATCATTGAAACCAGAAGAAGTTGTAAAAAAAGAATACAGCTTTGACGGTAGAAATGAATTGGATGCTATTGTTATTGACGCTGAAACAAAAGAAACCATTGATAGAGTCACCATCAAACAGGAAACTATTCGGGATACCGGTGGGCTCTTTATAAAGAAAGAAACTTAGGTGTTTAACATGGCAATCATACTCGATGCACTCGATGAAAAGCTTCTGGAATATTATAGGGGATATGTCGTTAAAAAGGATCTCGTTCAGATTTTAAAAGTTGGCCAGAATGTGCCGGTGTTTGTCCTTGAATATCTTATTGCCAATTCATGTTCAACCCGTGATGAAGAAACAATCAAAAAGGGCATGGAAAACGTTAAGGCTGTGCTGAGAGACCATTATGTAAATCCCGAAGAAAGCGATTTGATCCATTCAAAAATAAGAGATAAGGGCACTTTCAAAATTATTGATAAAGTGAGTGTGAGGCTTGATTCCAAAAAGGATAAATATTGGGCTCATTTGTTAAACAGCAACATCAAAAATGCTAATATCAACGATTCTTTGGTCAGCGAGCATGACAAGCTCCTTCTGGGGGGTATCTGGGCAATCGTCGATATGGAATATGATCCGGAAATTAAATTCGGGAGCACAATTTATCCGTTTGTGGTTCAGTCCATCAAACCAATTCAGTTATCAACATTTGATAACACTAAGTTTATCGGTAACAGAAAACATTTTACAAAAAAGGAGTGGATAGATGTTTTGCTCAGAAGCTCCGGAATTGAACCCTCTTCTGAAGGAATGACGGATAGACTGAAGATGCTTTTAATTTCACGATTGATCCCTTTGGTTGAAGCTAATTTCAATTTTATCGAACTGGGGCCACGCTCAACCGGCAAATCATATGTGTTTAAAGAACTGACGCCTTATTCAATTCTGATTTCTGGTGGCCAGGGAACTGTACCGCAGTTATTTGTTCATGGCACGACAGGCAAAGTTGGTGCTGTGGGGCAATGGGATGCTGTTACCTTTGATGAAGCCACGGATAAACTATTTAAAGACAGGGATGCAGTTCCACTCATGAAGGATTATATGGAATCCGGATCTTTTTCCAGGGCTGGCGCCGGTGGTGAAATTTCTGGAAGTGCATCCATTGTTTTCAATGGGAATATTAATCAGCCGGTTGAAACAGTGCTTCAAAATTCGCACCTTTTCAGCCCGCTTGCAGATGAAGTGAACAATGACACGGCTTTTCTTGACCGACTACATTTTTACCTTCCCGGGTGGGAAATACTAAAATTTGCGCCAAAACATTTTACAAAAAATTTTGGTTTCAGCACGGATTACTTTTCGGAATGTTTAAAAACTCAGCGGAAATTGAATTTTACCGATGCTACTGAAGACTTTTTTGCTTTGGGCGCTCATCTCAGGCAGCGCGATACGCGACCGGTTAAAAAAACAGTGTCAGGGCTGATCAAACTCATACATTCGGACGGTAATTTTACCAAAGAAGATGTTAGGGAATACCTGGTCATAGCCCTTGAAATGCGCCGAAGGGTCAAAGAACAATTAAAGCGGATTGGCGGGATGGAATTCTGGGATACTAATTTCTCATACATTGATAAAGATACTCAGGAAGAATTCTTTGTTTCTTTGCCCGAAGAAAGAGGTTCCCGCCTGATTGAAAATTCACCGATTCCCCCGGGTGTCTGTTACACAGCAACAAGTGATGGGGACAGCCTTGCTTTGGTTCGCATAGAGGCTGCCGTTGTTTCCGGTTCAGGAAAGCTTAATATTTCCGGTATCAACAGCACGCCGGTAAAAGAAAATGTAAAAAATACCTATCAATATCTCAAAGCAAATGAAAAGAACCTGTTAAGCGAACAACATGCTTTAAAAAATTATGACATTTCAGTTCAGATAACAAATTTACTGGGGGCCAATATCACCTCCGGGATAGGCGGAGCCGTATACGTTGCAATTTTGTCTGCGATTTATAAAAAGAATCTCAAACCCGGACTGGGAGTACTTGGCAATATTTCAATCGGCGGGGCCATTGAAAGAGCGATCAATTTTGTCGATAAGGTTTCCATGCTTTCCGAAAATGGTGCCAAAAATGCCATTGTCCCCATGGATAATCTTAATGAACTTCAGGACATCCCTCAATCGGTCCTCGGCGATACAGATGTTCCTTTCTATTCAAGCTGTCAAATGTTGATGCAGAAGTGTATTCTTAATGAATAAAATATATTCAACCCACCAAGCACTAACAATCTCTTATCATTAAATGAATAATTCCCGATTAATCTATTCAACGGAATCAGGCAAAATCTGCCCATCGTGTCAAAAACCTGTTTCGGAGTGTAGCTGCAAAAAGAAAAAATCAAGATCTCAAACAAACATAAAGTATGATGAAATCATTAGGATTCAGCGTGAAGTAAAGGGACGCAAAGGTAAAACAGTGACCACCGTCTCTGGTTTTCAAATTAAGGTTCAGGAAAAGATGAATGTATAAACAAAAATCAAGTTTTGTTGAGGGAATACGAAAAGGTTCCTTTGACAAATCTATTATTGCAGGCCACCCCCTCATAGAAACACAAGGATACTCAAATAAGAATATAAAGAAAATTGATTGTTTCAAATTGACGCTTAAAGAATTAAGGAGATACGCTTCATCATTAAGTTTAGAATGTAGCGGGTGTGAACACTCAAGAGTCATTCGTTTAGATGAGCTAATCAAAATTTTCGGGCATTCAAATACTATAAACAATCTTAAGAACAAATTTGTATGTGGGGAATGTAATTCGAAGCAATTTGTATTGAATGTAACAAATTGAATTTGGAAAACCGCATGACCAAATCAGACCTCATCGAAGCTATGAAAAAAGAATCCAACATAACAAAACCCGAAGCAACCACCATCGTTACCCTATTTTTCGATGAGATGATCGATGCCCTATCGAAAGGTGACCGGGTCGAGATTCGTGGATTATGTTCATTTTATGTCAAGAAATACAAAGGATATGCTGGGCGAAACCCGAAAACCGGAAAGCGTGTTAAAGTCAAGGGTAAGAAACTGCCGTTTTTTAAATGTGGGAAAGAATTGAAGGAGCGGGTGGATCACCAAAGATCCTAAATATAAATACTGAAAAATCCAATAAGAACTGAACTCTTTAAAAATAAGGAGCGTAATTTTATATAAGACACGGTCGAAATTCTTTCAGAGCTTTGGTTTTCCTAACAGGCTGAAAAATAAAGAATTCAAGTTCACATCAACATGTAGAGGACACTAAAGCAGCTCTTCGGGAGCTTGGGCTGGAAGATGATGTTGAGGTTAAATAGAGATTAACCCTAAGATTAAATCATTTAAACAACGGTAATAAAAAATGAACTTCGACAAAAAAAATATGGAAGCAATAGTTGAATGGATAAACAATAATTGCAGCGTGAATGGGACAAACACATCAGAAATCTTTAAATCAAAGATTGATTTTCTTGAGAGAGCTCTTGAACAACTACGCATTGAAAATAAGTATCTTGACAATAAACTTGAATTTAATGAATTTATTCAAGGCAAAATTTTTCTTCAAGATGGAAAATTAAACTATGAGACCCCTCCACGAATTCAATCTGTGGGTGCTGGGACTACGCCAATTCAACTTCAAGCAAAATTGCTTATGTTCTTATTATTAAATCATAAAAAAGCATACCAGGTTTATGATATAATTGAAAATTTTGTAATTGAAATATGGGATCAACTTTCACTTGAGGATTTTAAAAGAACAAGAACTGGTGTTACCCGATGTTTTACAAATACTCGATTTGCAGCAAATACACTGAGGAGTTATGGTCTTTTAAATTCTACAAAGAAAGAAGCTTATAAAACTTGGACTCTTTCTTTATATGGATTATTAGTTGCATCAAAAATGGTTCAGGAGGACCTAAATTGGAGATTAACTGAAATTGATAAAAAATATACGTCTGATTTGCACCCAGATATCTTAGATGCTGCCAATACTTTAAAAACATATGATGATTTTGTAAATAGACTTGCCGCTGTTTGCGAATCTAAAAAATCTGATGGTGTTTTCAAGACATTTGATAGTATCTTGAAGGAGGCTTATAAAATTCTTGATGAATACAGGAGAATAATTAGAAATACTGAATTATCAAAGAAAGATAGACAAACAGAAAGCAAGTCGAGTATAAAGCAACTCGAAAATCTTCCTGATATAGATGAATTTCACAAAGAGTTTTCTGTATGTTTATATGTTGATACTTTTCTAAAAAAACTTACCGCACAATGAAGATCTGAATTTCTGTGGCATTAATTTAAACAAACAAATTCTTATTCACGTTATCATAAGGTGTGCATTAACAATACATGGACGACGCATAATCAAATAAATTCAATCGAATCCTAAACAAGTATGAGAGGCCAGATATGAATTATTGGTCACAGGAACTATTTTCCACAGCATGGAATTTTGCCTCTGAAGCCCACGCCCGCAAGCCCAAGAATGTACCCGGTACGGTATACCCCTATATCAACCACCTTGGACACGTCGTCATGGAGGTCATGACTGCATTAGCTCAAAGCAAAACCTCGGATGACATTAAGAAACCGTACCTGGCTGTCCAATGCGCTTTGCTGCACGATGTAATCGAAGACACTGATGCAACCTATAAGCAGATCGTAACGGAATTTGGCAAAGAAGTTGCGGAGGGAGTGCTGGCACTGACAAAGAATAAGAAATTGCAAAAAGAAGAGCAAATGAAAGACAGCCTTGAGCGGATTCGTGTGGAACCAAAAGAAGTCTGGATGGTAAAATTAGCTGACAGGATAACAAACCTTCAACCACCACCATCTCATTGGGATAAAGACAAAATAATCCGATACCGTGAAGAAGCATCGAAAATCCATCAAGCCTTGGAATCTGCCGACACCATGTTGTCATTGAGATTGCTGGAAAAAATCGGGGCTTATGAAAAATACATACCAGATGAAAAGATTATGGAATATCAGATATATATCTGGGATAATTTTCATTATATGGATATTAATGAGCGCAGCGACGCAGGTTCCTATGACAATCCGAAAAAAGCTCTTGAAGCTGCCCGAAGTATCGTGGACAGATCTTTGAGATGGGAACGCTTACAGTCTAAAAACCCACAAGATCCTGATGAGCTATATGATCGTTATACGGATTTCGGAAAGGACCCTTCCATACGACCAAATGATCCCGATTTTAAATTCTCAGCTTGGGGATATGCCAAAGAAAGATCCAAAGAGATTGTTCTTGAGGATATCAACGATAAAACGCTCTACAAAGAAGATTGGTGAAACAGTCACCCACTTAAACTGGAATTCAAACTCCTCAGAATTTTCCTCACGCTCATGCTCTATGTTAAGTTGCGGGGATGGGATTGATAGGATAAATGAATAATAGTCGATTAGTTTATTCAACGGAATCAGGAAAAATATGCCCATCGTGTCAAAAACCTGTTTCAGCCTGTACCTGCCAAAGGAAGAAACCAAGATCTCAAACAAATATAAAAACTGATGGCATAATTCGGGTCCAGCGTGAAGTTAAAGGAACCAAGGTAAAACGGTGACCACAGTCTCTGGTTTTCAAATTAGTGCCGATGAACTAAAAAATCTTGCCACCCAATTAAAGCGCCTTTGTGGGACTGGTGGATCGGTGAAAGATGGTGTAATCATAATACAGGGGGATCATAGGGACACTTTGATCACTGAATTAAAGATTCGGGGATTTAAAGCTAAGATCTCCGGTGGATAGAATCTGAAACTAAACCAGAAAGGAAAATTGAAATGACAGTTAAACAGGATCTGAAGGCATTGCAAAAAGAATTTAAGGAACTGGGTAAAAAAATTGAAAAACTGATTAAAGCGGTTGAAAAAGGAGAGACAATTAAAGTTGCAAAGAAAACCACATCAAGACCCGTCAAGGCAAAAACGGCCAAGAAAGTTCCAGCAAAAAAAGCACCGGCAAAAAAGAAATCAGCACAGCCGACGGCAACCGATAAAGTGTTAAAGATTATCAGCGGATCGAAAAAAGGCGTTGATGCGAAGGCCCTAATGAAGAAAACTGGGTTTGATGATAAAAAGATCAGAAACATCCTTTTTAAGGCATTTAAAGAGGGTAAAATTAAGAGGGTGGGAAAAGGAATTTATGTTGGTGCGTAGATTCGCTTTTTTTAAAAGAGAAAAATATACCCATGACAAAAGAAGAATTGATACAAACGATTCAGCGTGTATTGGAAACCGACATCGATTTAAGTTTTCTGCTACAGCTTAAAAGGACAGAACTGGAAACGCTGTTAGCATGCATTAGAAACGCGGTGGGGCGATAATTAAAAAACCCATCGTAGCCCTCATAACGCTATTCACATCCACCATCTTTGCAGTTTGCCGTGGGTGTTGTTCTCGTCATGGCGGGGTTACGGCCACTCTAAAGGTTAATAAGGAAGGGCCTCTCTTTTAATTTTTATGGAATATTGATCATATCGAACGAGTTAATGGAGGAAACATGAAAGATAACGGAGTCATCGTTAGAGAGAATCAATTTGAAAAACTAAGAGTGTTCCTTGATACTATATATGAAGTGGTTGAACGAGAAAAGAAGCGTTTCAAGGATGAAGTGCTTGAATCGGATATGTCAATAGAGGAAAAGGAACAGGAAGATGCTCAACACTATTACAAATGGGAGTATGCAGTTGAGGAATGCATGAAAACTTCCTTCTTTTTACTTTTAATATCAACTGTCGAAAAGGAACTTAAAAGAATTTGTACGGATGTTAAAGATGAGTCCAACTCAAGCATCGATATCGAAGTGGGGGACATGAAACGAGGAATCTGCGATGCTTCGCGTAAGTATCTAAAAACTTTTGGGAATTTTAAGAAACCAAATATCAATGATTGGAAAGATTTGGAAGCTCTTTATAAAATCAGAAATCGTTTGATTCATGGAAATTTGTATATAGACGAAGGAGCAAGCAAAGCAGATAAAAAAGCATTCGGGAGGCTTTTATTAAAGGACGTTGGACTTGAAAAAGATCTACCAGTCTCGTTCGGAACAAGAAAAAATAATAGAAAGGGATATTCCATAAAAATAACCAAGGAATTTTGTTCATATGCAGTTGACATGGCAGATAAATTTATTAAAACACTTAATCAGGAAAAACATCGTGTTTTTTACAGCCCGATACAATCGATTAAGAAGGTTTGATATAGATTACAACCAAATATGGTCATCTACTTTAGCTTGGAAAATAGATCCAAAAAAAATATTCTATTTCACAAACAAATTGTAGTTATTCGATTATTTAGAGAATGAAAAAACTCGCCATATTCTTCATTGCGCTCTTCACATTCTCCCTATTCACATTAACCACCTTCGCCGACTGTCGTGGTTGCTGCTCTGGTCATGGCGGGGTTATATGTGTCGATGGGATCACAAAATGTCGTGATGGATCTCCGCTATCATCAAAATGCCAGTCGAAAGATTGCGATAAATGCAGTTCAACATCCGGATCACCCTCCAGAACACCAACGCCAATACCAACACAGAAATATCAAAAAACCCCACATTCAGCTCCAATATCCAACGCCAACACATCCCCCACTAATTCTCGTTGTAATGGTCACGTCACGTACGGAATCCCGGGTCCAGAAGATCAATTATTATGCCGCGAAGGTTATGCTGTCGGTTACGATTTTGACCGGAAGGTTCCAAGTTGGGTCGCTTACAAATTGACCCCAGATAGCGTTAACAAGAGATTTGAACGATCCAACAAATTCAAAGAGGATCCGGAGATTCCAGTCCAGCACCGTTCAACCCTATCCGATTATAAAGGATCAGGTTATGACAGGGGTCACATGGCGGCATCAGCGACAGTAGATTTCACATATAAATCGATGATGGAATCTTTCCTTTTGACCAACATGACACCACAATTGCCAGGATTAAACCGTCAGGGATGGCGACACCTTGAATCCTATATCCGGGAATGGACCAATGAACGGGGTAAATTATTTGTTGTTACCGGAGCCCTTTTTTCTGCATCTCATGGGAAAATCGGAAACGAAGTCCATGTACCGACCCATTTTTATAAAGTGGTTTATGGTCCGACAAATCAGGATGCCATAGCGTTTTTGGTGCCACACAGGAAAATATCAAAATCAGAATTGCCGGCGTTTATTGTTTCTGTCGATGAGGTTGAGCGGCTATCTGGGTTTGATTTCAATAATCTGTTGGACGATGCGATTGAGGATGATATCGAGGACGATGTTGAGCGGATGTGGTGAGCAGGGGGGAAGTTTCTCAGAGGGAACCTGATATTTGATGGTTCTGTTTAACTTGATTTTGAAAAGTCGTTGATGCAATATATCGTATCGAAGTCTTAATAAACCGTTTCATCCGATTCATTGGGGAGGAGCAATTATGGATGCGAATAAGATTTGGGGAGAAATCTGTTTCATACTGTCTGACAATTTAAAAAACGATATATCAGAAAAAGATTTTGAAACCCAAATTATCCGCGCAGTTGAAAAACTTGGATGGAGCGAATACGCGGGTGAAATTAAACGCCAACCTGAACTCCAGATAGGGCATGGAAAAGTCCGACCGGATGTTGTGATATACGCCCAAAATGGTAGGGCTTTGGTCGCTATTGAGGTAAAACGCCCTTCAGAAGGCGAATTCAAGGAGGAATCGTCCAATCAACTGATTTCTTATATGCTTCAATTGAAAGCTGAGTTTGGTCTTTTAATTGGTAGCAGCATTAGATTGTATTATGACGGTGAACAGAATCCACAGCAGAAGCCCTTGCTTTTGAGGCGAATTGCTTTCGAAAAAGACGATGAGATGGGATCCGTTCTTGTTTCTATATTCCAGAAAGATGATTTTTTAAATGGAAAATATAAATCCCATATAAAGGACTTAATTAACAAGTTTACCGACGATAGAAATATTAAAAAACTGAAAGAACGTTTAGTGACAGATGAAACAAAAAAAGTAATTTTCGATTTTTTAAGAACAAAGTTTAGTGAATACGGAACCGACGTCGTAGATGGTGCACTCAGGGATTTAGCAATTAATTTATCATACCAGAAAATTGAAACAGGGACTCAATCACCAGTTACGTCTCAAGGATATATAGATTCACCAGAGAATATGTACGAGACTGTTTTCAACGCAATCTATCAAAACCCCAACGGGATCAGCAAATCAGACCTTGTCCGGCTGACTGGATTTGCCAGTAAAAAAATCACTAATTTAGTTTATAAGCTTACTAAAAGGGGTGCGGTTGTCGCCAAAAAGAGGGGTGTCTATGTTGCGATAACGAAGAGCATTCCTCCAAAAGTGAAGAGAACCACAACAAAATCTCCTAAGGCGCCTCCTACTTCGAAACCTGCTGATATATACGCTACAACAAAGATTCCTGCTGGCACAATGCGGGACAATGTATACAACGAAATTAAAAATCATCCTGAAGGTTGTACCAGACAAGATATACAGGATAAGATTGGGTTAGGAAGTAAACAGGTCAGCAATGCAATTCACTACCTAAAAAAGAGGGGATTTATCGAATCTATAGGGCGAAATCAGTTTGTAGCGAAAATTCACTAACCAATTTTTGATAAGACAACTCACTCTTTGATATGATCGATTATCAAACAATATCGTTTTAATATTGCGTATCGTTATATTGATTTTCGGGGTCTCAGAAAACTATCGATTTCTAAATCAAACAGATGAACAAAAATGCTTAGTAAATTATTGATCATAACGGCCGTTGTGGCGGGGATCTTAAGCACAGTTTATGGATTTCTATTAACCTCAGATCGTGTGGCAAATGATCCGATATTTAGATGGTTTGCGGCTGAGCGCGTTCAGATAGTTGCAGGGTTCTTTTTTTTTGCTACATTGGCAAGCGTTGCGTCCGCAATAGTTATTTTTCTCCCAAAGCCACAGACTATTGTTCAATCTTCTGAGGGACCTCGTGGCGAAGTTGTTCAAAAAGCAACACTTTCCGGTATTAAAAGAGAGTTAAAGGAAGCAGCAGGCGAAAAGGCTACTCAAGCTGAACAATTTTTCATTGCAGGTGAAATCGATTATAAGGCAAAACAATACAAAGATGCTGCAGAAAATTACAGAAAATCCGTTGAGAGCATTGGCACAAGGTCAGGTTATCTGAATTTAGGTAACGCTCTTTTTTATAGTTCAGATTTTAAAAACGCAGAAGATTCATATATCAATGGCCTACAGATAGCTAGAGAGAAAAATGACAAAAGATTAGAAGGTGTTTTCTTAAATAACCTTGGAAATTTTTTCAACATGCAGTGGATGCTGGAAAAGGCGCTTAGGCATTTCCAAAAGGCCCTTGAAATAAGCAGGCAAATCAGTCGAAAAGATGATGAGGCGAACGCCCTCGGAAACATCGGTATTGTTTTATATAAACAGCATAAGCTGAATGACGCTCTTGATGTTTTTCAAAATGTATTCAAACTCAATGAGAAAATCGGTAATTTAGCGGGCAAAGCCACTACACTCAATAACATTGGCAAAATATTTAAGGAACAATTGAAATACGATGAAGCTGCGGTAAAGTTTGACGAAGCATTGGAATTAAGCAGGCAAATTAATGATGTAAATCTTCAAACATTTACTCATTTGAATATTGGTATAGTCTATCGTTTAGAATGGAAACTCGATAAAGCTCTTGAACACTTTGAAAAATCCCTTAAGCTCTCCGAACAGAGTGGCAATCAATTCTTTCAGGCAGGAGCAATCTCTAACATTGGAGTTGTTTATTTTAGAAGAGGCAATCCAGAAGAAGCGATAAAATATTGCGAGCGTTCCATAAAAATTGATAGGCAAATTGGTGATCCAAATGGAGAAGCAGCTTCATTAAATAACATGGGTAATGCATATGCATCTCAGAAGAAGTGGGATGAAGCACTTGAAGTTAGCCAAAAAGCTCTAACGATCTTTAAAGGTATTGGCAACCCCCAGGGGCATGCAAACTCATTAAACAGCCTTGGTAATGTGTATTATCAAAAAGGGTGCTTTGATAAGGCTCTTACCATGTTTAAAGAAAATTATGAAGTTTCCAGACAGATTGGAGACATAGGCGGACAGTCTGGAGCACTTACAAATATTGCCACTATCCATTCCGCTCAGGGGAAAAAAGAAGAAGCATTATTGCATTTCAACAAAGCGATTGAACTCAACCCGCAAAATTTTTCAGCATACTATAATCGAGGACTCGTCTATGAAGAAATGGGGCAAATTGATAGATCACTCTTAGATTACAGCAAAGTTATCGATCTTAGACTTTATCAAGCTGAAATGTTTTTTCAAGGTGATGTGTATTTTCGTCGAGGGTATATATACTTACATAAAGGCCAAATTGATGCCGCTATTTCAGATTTTAACATAGCCATAAAGATCAATCCTGCCTATGTTGATGCATATAATAATAGAGGTATTACCTATTCTATAAAACATCAATATGATGCGGCTGTTTCCGACTTTAATAAAGCGATAAAACTTCATCCGAATAATTCCAATGCTTATTATAACAGAGGCATGGTATGGAAACGAATGGGGAATAAAGAAAAGGCCTTGAAGGATTTTAAGAGAGCCTGCGATTTAGGTTTTGAGAAAGCTTGCTCCGAATATAAAGTTGATAAATAATATACTTCGATTCTTAAATAGCTGTATCTTAGTGGTACTCTTTAGTATTCGAATTTTCTCTATAAAAAATTACGATTTCAGTTTCTAATCTAAAATTCTGTGCCAGCTTGTAAAACCAACATTTCATGGCAGTAATACTCAGCATGGCAATGTTAAAGAAAAACGTCCTATCTCCACCCCATCAAAGCACCTCAATTATATCGTATTTTTCGGCCATCCTTTCCCAAAACCCCTCACTATAATCCATAACCACACAAGCTTCCCAGTCGTTTGGTAATGCGATCATCACAGCTCGAACCATTTTTTCACCATATCCTTTAACCGCAGAGTTGATTTCATGAAACTGTATTGTGTTGTGGGCAAAGTCCAATATTAAATGAACCCCAACCGCTGAGGGATGACCGGTGGTTGATACGGGTATTTTTATACGCCCTTTAATTATTATTTCATTGGAAGCTTGTATATCTTCTTGCGATATTCTTACATATTGAATGAGATCGATTTCACAAAGATTTTTTACAATTGCGTCGACAACCGGATGAATGGTTTTAACCTTTGTTGCAACGGTGATGGTTTTACCGTTAGCGGCCTTATCCTTCCAGATTTCGATTTTTTTGTTGCTCATGTGATCGGTTCTTATTCTAATTGGGAATGGAGAATGGGTTGAATCTCGATATTA
>Ga0233431_1001341_pt1 | contig 43370 bp, 38 predicted proteins | sample SI_118_April2016_FD_179867 | JGI IMG/M metagenome (GOLD analysis project Ga0233431, IMG submission 179867) | Seawater microbial communities from Saanich Inlet, British Columbia, Canada - SI_118_April2016_200_MG | ecosystem: Environmental > Aquatic > Marine > Inlet | place: Canada: British... | reverse complement strand
ATCGAGATGCCCGAGGTCAGAGAAAAGAAGGGAAAACCGCGAGCCGGGACTGTGAAATTGGCTGCTTATCACGCTGCCGGTAAGGTGGTGGTGGAAATAAAAGATGATGGGAAAGGACTTTCCCGTGATGTGATTCTTGCCAAGGCCAAAGAACGGGGACTTGTGAGCGATGAGGCATCACTGAGTGATCGGGAGGTTTTCAAGATGATTTTTGAGGCGGGCTTCTCCACTGCCGAGACGGTCACCGACGTATCCGGTCGAGGCGTGGGTATGGATGTGGTGAGAAAAAATATTGAGTCCTTACGGGGGCAGGTGGAAATCGATTCAGAAGCGGGCAAGGGGAGCGTTTTCAAGATTGGCCTTCCCCTAACCCTGGCCATTATAGACGGTATGGTCGTTCGAGTAAGTAGCGAAACCTATATTATTCCGACAGTTTCGATTGTCACGTCGCTTAAGCCTGAGAGGGAACAGCTCTCTACGGTCCTTAATCAGGGGGAGATGCTCTCCTTACACGGAGACTTTCTCGCTTTGTTTCGATTGGCCGATCTCTTCGCCATTGAGACGTCGCGTCAGGATTCGGATAATGGAATCGTAGTGGTAATTGAAGATGACAACAAGAAGCGGGCAGGGCTGATTGTTGACGAATTGATCGGCAGACAACAGATCGTTATCAAGTCATTGGGAGAGACCATGAAGGATATCCCCGGCATATCCGGCGCCGCTATTATGCCGAACGGCCAGGTTGGCTTAATCCTTGATGTTGGGGGTGTGGTGGGTATTGCTAATTCAGGGGATGAAGCCGGATAAGAGCGGGGTTTGTAGTTTGAGATTTGAAAGGCTGTCAGTATGAATATTGTATCAGGGGAATTGAGTGACCGGCAATTCAAGAATGTCAGCGATATAATATATAACGAATGCGGGATTGTTCTGAAAAGCGGCAAAGAGGCATTGGTCAGGGCCCGTCTTATGAAACGGTTACGAGCGCTGAAGATGGGGGATTTCGGCAAGTATATGAAGTACTTGGATAGTGGCGATGGAAAAGCAGAAATAGGCCTCTTAGTCGACGTGATGACCACAAACAAGACCAGTTTTTTCCGTGAAATGGCGCATTTCGACTTTTTAGGTGAAACGGTTTTTCCGAAATTGACCGGCAGGAAACTGAGATTTTGGAGCGCGGCCTGCTCCTCGGGTGAGGAACCGTTCTCTCTTGCAATGTTCCTGTTGGATAAGAGACCGGACTTCGGGTCTCGGGACGTCAAGATTCTCGCTACCGATATATCCCCGACAATATTAGGAAAGGCCAGGAAAGCGATTTATGAGAAGGAAGTGCTTCTGGATCTCCCCTCAACTTTTATGCGAAAATATTTTGTGAAGCTTGAAGATAAGAACTCCCATACCTATCAGGTGAACACCGATGTCAGAAGGATGGTCCGAATAGCGAGGCTGAACCTGCTGCACCCATGGCCAATGAAGGGGTCGTTCAATGTAATTTTTTGCCGCAATGTCATGATATACTTTGACATGCCGACCCAGCAGAAGCTTGTTAATCGCTTCTGGGATATCCTGGAACCAGGAGGGTACCTCTTTGTAGGGCATTCCGAGGGCATGTCGGGTGTGAAACATAAGTTTCGATATGTTCGACCGGCAACCTACGTAAAATAACCGTTAAGCTTGGCAATTGGCCGTTAGCTTAAAGAAATCAGCTAACAACAAACATTACGATTGGATGGAATCAATGAAACAGATCGTTCAGGTAGGTGACATGAAGGTCGGTGTAAAAGGTGATGAGATCGTAACTCATGCCCTGGGCAGTTGTCTCGGCCTCATGGTCTATGATCCCGTTGCCCATGTAGGAGGACTGCTGCACGCCATGCTGCCTTTATCCAAGATTAACCCGCAAAAGGCAGAGGCCAACCCTTATATGTTTGTGGACAAGGGGGTTCCGTGCCTTTTCAAAGAAGTATATGGTTTGGGGGGGGAGAAAGAAAGACTGATTGTCAAGGCCGCGGGCTGTGGTTCTCCCATTGGCAAGAATGAGATGTTCAAGATAGGGGAGAGGAACTACACCGTCTTAAAAAAACTGCTCTGGAAGAATGGCGTTCTTCTGAAGGCGGAAGAGGTCGGCGACAGCATAAGCCGTACGGTCTATTTTGATATTTCTACAGGACGGGTAACCATAAAAACCGGTCAACGGGAGAGGTTGCTATGAAACGGGGCAGAAAACGTGAGATCATCTCCAAGATGAAATCGTTTCCCAGTATGTCGGGAATAGCCGCAAAGGTGCTCAATCTCCTTGATAATCCTGATTCAAGTGCTGCTCAGGTGGAACAGTTGTTGAAGCAGGATCCAAGCCTTACCGCCAATCTTCTGAAACTCACAAATTCAGCCTATTTCGGCATCCCCTCCAAGGTGGGTTCAGTGCGACATGCCATCGCTATGCTGGGATGGAAAAGGCTTTCTAAATTGGTATTAGCCGCATGTGTCAGCGCTATAACAGACCGACAAATTCCCGGATACGATCTGCCGCCCGGTATGCTCTGGCAACATTCGGTTGCAGTTTCTGTCACGGCAGAGGGCCTGATGAGGGAGTTGAAAATCGCCGAAACTGATGAGATTTTTACTGCTGCCCTTTTGCACGACCTTGGAAAGCTGATTTTAGGGAGTTTCGTAGAAAAGGAGCTCAAAGAGATTCAAGAGGTGGCCGCCCGGGGAATACCTTTTCAGATGGCAGAGCAGGAGGTGCTTGGAACAGACCATGCTGAAATCGGGGCGCTGATGTTAGAGAGCTGGTCATTTCCACCGAAACTCGTCAGCGCGGTAAGGTGGCACCACGACCCGGACTCCGCCCATGAGACAAGTTCCATGATAGATGTCGTCCATGTAGCCAATGTATTATGCCTTATGATCGGGATCGGAATCGGCGTAGAGGGGCTTCACTATGAGCCCTCTGTCTTGGCAACAAAAAGATTAGGCATTAAGCCCACTCAGCTTGAGTTGATTGCCAGCCAGACATTAGAGTGGGCGAAAGAGCTGGCGGATGCTGTTTAAATTAGGAAATTTAAAATTTCAAAAGGAGTTTTAAAGTGGCCATTAATATCCTTATTGTAGATGACAGCGGGGTCATGCGCTCCATGATCATAAAAACTTTGCGTATGACCGGGGTCCCTTTGGGAGATATCCACCAGGCCGGAAACGGCCGGGAAGGGCTCGATGTCCTGGGTGAGCAGTGGATAGACCTGGCCATCGTGGACATCAATATGCCGGTTATGAACGGCGAGGAGATGATAGACCGCATGCAGCAAGACCCTGAGATGAAAGGGATCCCGGTGATTGTTGTGTCTACCGAAGGGAGCAAGGCGCGCATAGAACGGTTGGAGCATAAGGGCGCCGTTTTCATCCATAAACCATTTACTGCAGAAGTCGTTCGCGATACCATAAACAGTATCTTAGGACTCGGAGAGAATGATGAGAGCTGAACTTGAAGATATAATGTCTCAGGTGACGATTGACACGTTAGAGAAACTGGCCTTTATGTTCGCCTTTTCGGATGAAAGCGGAGAGGATCCCCCTAGGGATTCCACGGTTGCGGGGAGTGTTTCGTTTACAGGCCCTTTTTCAGGGACCCTGATTGTGATGATTTCGATCGAAGTCCTGCAGGAGCTGGCTGCCAACATGTTGGGCCTTGATGATGGTGAGGAAGCTACCCAAGACCACCAGTTTGATGCCCTCAAAGAGACAATGAACGTCATCTGCGGCAATCTGCTCCCTGCTATTGCGGGGGATGAGGTGGTTTTTGATATAAATGTGCCTATGGTTCTTCCTGCGGATCAAGAGATGAAGAAAGGAGCAGGAATTCCGGATGCACACGAACTTTCAGCCAAGGTGAATCTTGATCTTGACGAGGGTCAATGCGTTCTTTTCCTGTTTCTCGATGGGAAAATTTCCAAAGGTATCCTTTTGCCATAGTCGGGGTGAAATATGATCAAAGTCCTTATTGTAGATGACTCTGCGGTCGTGCGTAAGATCTTGACCGATGAATTATCGCTACATAGAGATATCGAGGTAATCGGGACCGCTGTAAACCCTTATGTGGCGCGGGACAAGATCGTTAAGCTGCGCCCTGATGTGATCACCCTTGATATCGAAATGCCCAAAATGGACGGCCTCACATTCCTTTCAAAACTGATGAAGCATTTCCCCATGCCCGTGGTTGTAGTGAGTTCTTTGACCCCCGAAAACAGTGAGACAGCGCTCAAGGCCTTCGACTTAGGCGCTGTGGAAGTCTTCTGCAAACCTGGTTCGGCATATTCTACAAAGAATATTTCCAGGGATCTGGCTCGTGCTATCAGGGCTGCCGCATCGGCGAGAGTAGAGGCTCGCAGTGAAAAACAGCCTCTGGGAGCTAAAAAGATTCAAATAGGACCCATCAATTTTAAAACAACCCATAAAATTGTTGCCATAGGGGCCTCCACCGGCGGAACAAAGGCTATTGAGGTTGTCCTCAGCGGTCTGCCGGTTACTACCCCGGGAACGGTAATTGCGCAGCATATGCCGGAGACCTTTACAGCCGGATTTGCCAAAAGGCTCAATGATGTATGCCAGATGGAAGTGCGTGAGGCACGCGACAATGACCACGTGATTCCCGGAGTAGCCCTCCTGGCTCCGGGCAATCGCCATATGGTGCTCAGGAGGAGTGGTGGAAACTATTTAGTGAAGGTAAAGGATGGCCCGCTTATTCATTATCAACGGCCGAGTGTCGATGTCCTTTTCCGATCGGTCGCCAAAAGCGCGGGAAAGAATGCGGTGGGCGCAATACTCACAGGCATGGGGGCCGACGGGGCCAAAGGGTTGTTGGAAATGAGGGAAAGCGGCGCCTACACCATAGCTCAGGATGAAGCGACATGTGTCGTATTCGGGATGCCCAAGGAGGCTATAGGGCTAGGCGCGGCCAAGAAGGTTGTCCCATTGCCCCTTGTTTCCCAGATGATTATCAGAGCCCTTCAGGAATAGGGGCTGGGAACATAGGCGGGGCTAAAGGTTTATTTGTTTGTTGCCGATAATGGATATAGCGCCGTAGTCAAAACTAAACCACGAACGTGAAGATGCACAGCGGTAAAATGAGGTATTAAGTATGAGCGGCATATATGGTGTATTGCAAACAGGAATGAGATCTCTCCAGGCCCAGCAAAGGGGAATCGAGGTTACCGGGCACAATATCGCCAATGTAAATACCCCGGGCTATTCGCGTCAGACGGTCAATTTGAAGACAACCACACCGGTCATGGGTTCTCAGGGAATGATCGGAACAGGCGTAACCGCCAGGGAATCTGAAAGGGTTTATGATCGGTTTGTGGGTGTTCAGATCGAAAATGAAAACGAGGAACTGGGAAGATGGGATGCCCAAAAAACTGCCCTTGAAAGGGTGGAAACTATTTTTGATGAGAGCTCGGATAGTGGACTGAGCAAGACAATGGGTGAGTTTTGGAATGCCTGGCAGGACCTGGTCAACAATCCCTCCGGCAATGTAGAAAGATTGGCCCTTTTGGGCAACAGTGAGACCCTGGCGTTTGAATTCCAAAATACCTATAACAAATTTTTACCACTACAGGCTGATCTCGACATTTCCATAGCGGCAACCGTTGATGAAATAAACCTGAAAGCAGCTGAGATTGGCGATCTCAATCAAAAGATAATTGAGGCCGAAGGGGGAGGTCTCCATGCCAATGACTTCAGGGATGCGCGCGATATGGCAGTAAAAGACATCGGCTTGATGATCGATGTTACTACTTATGAAGAGAGCAGCGGAAGCCTCAATGTTAACTTGAAGGATGGGAGCAGCTTGGTGAACGGCTCTAACACCTCGACCTTGTCCACTATGGCCAATGACGCAGGGTATAGAGATGTTGTATGGGCTTCTGATCCTACGGTCAGCATTAACAACACAATCTCCGGTGGGAAGTTAAAGGGATGGATCGAGGTAAGAGACGTTATTATTCCAGGGTATATGAGTAATCTCGAAGACCTGGCCAACGGTATCAAAGGGGCGGTAAACACTGCCCATGGTAACGGGTATGATCTTAACGGAGATGTAGGGGGAGCCTTCTTTTCCGGGACCCTGGCGGGAAATGACTTTGCGGTACATGCGGACATTGTCGCTGATTCAACCAAGATTGCCGCTTCCGGAACGGCTCTCGGAGCGCCGGGGGATAACAGCAACGCCATCGCTATTGCCGAGTTGCAGAATGCCCTCATGATGAACTCCGATACCGCAACTTTTGACAATTACTATAATTCCATGGTCAGTGATGTGGGGACTGCGGTCCGGCATGCCGGTATGAGCTATGACCATCACACTGCGATGGTCGGTCATTTAGAGAATTACCGCGAATCCATTTCAGGGGTCTCCCTTGATGAGGAAATGGTGAATCTGATACAATTCCAGCTGGGTTATGACGCCGCTGCCAAATTAATCAGCACCACGGACGAGTTACTTCAAACCCTTATAAATATGGTGTAAATCATTAACCCGGGAGACAAAAATGCGGGTAAGCAACCGACAGATGACAAACATCGTGAAGAGCGATCTTTTCAAGAACGCCCAACAGCTTCTTAATGCCGAAGAACGGGTTGCGACGAGAAAACTCATCAACAAGCCTTCCGATGACCCGATCGGGATGGGCAAGGTGCTTGATTATCGGAAGACCCTTTCCTCGATCGACCAGTACAATAATAATATTGTCTCTGCAAAGAGCAGAACCGAGTTTACCGATGCATTGATGGTGAATCTGCACGATCTGCTGGGTCAGGCGGAACAGATAGTTGCTGAGCATTCCAACGGGCTGGATCCGGAATTAAGGCAAGGCGTAGTTCAAGAGGTTGAGGGTATTTATGACCAGGTATTGGCAATAGCCAACACCAAATTCAATGGTGCCTATTTGTTCGCGGGGCACAAAACTGATACCCAGCCCTTTGCTGATGATGGTAGTTATAATGGCGATAGCGGACAAATTAACATAATCGTCGGAGAAGACGCGCAGGTTAGAATCAATCTCACCGGGGATGAGGTGTTCACCGGCGTGGGAGTTACTAACGGAACCAATGTTTTTGATGATCTGAAGGCGCTGAAAGATGCGTTGGAAGCTGACCCTTTTGTCGCGTCCGACGTTTCCAGCCTGGCGGACAACCTGGCGAAAGGCGTAAATCAAATTGAAGGCGCTGCCGTCAGTCAATCCATAACATACAGACTGCTGGAAACCACTGAAAACCATTTGGATAAGTTCAGATACAGCATTGTGGATATGCTTTCCAAAATAGAAGACGCTGACCTCGCAACGGCCATTGTTGAGCTACAGGCCCAGGAAACGGCCTATGAGGCCGCGCTGGCCACGGCAGCCAAGATGTTCAACAGGAGAAGTCTTATAGATTTTTTATAGATTTTATGGAGCGAAAGATGATGAATAAGAGCATATGGTGCGTTCTGGTCTTAATTTTGGGTCTTTTCCTTATGTCAGCCCCGGCATTTTCGTTGGATAGCGAAGACATTGTCAAACTGCGAAAGGCGGGAATCAGCGGGGAAACCATCCAGACCATAATAGAACAGAAAGTGATTGAAACGTGCGCTTTTACTGTAGACGGGATTCTGGATATGAAAAAATCCGGATTGAGCGATGAAGCCATCCGGGGGATAATCGAGAAAGGCTCTTTTATGAAGGATTCAGCGCCCGTGGTTTACGGTGATGGTACAAAGTCAATTAAGTCCCTGAGCCCACAAGACATTATTGAGCTCAAGAAGGCCGGAGTAAGTGATGAGGTGATTGATTCAATCGCGTCCGGATCGTTCAACAATGATGATGAAGAACACCGGAGGGCCTGGCGGATGCTCGATAATATGGGATTGATAGTTGATGGCAGAGGCGGTGTGCTGCCGAGATGAGCCCCATTGACTGCCATAAGTGCCGGCATTACTACGTTACCTGGGATAAGGACTTTCCTCATGGCTGCCGGGGTTTTGGATTCAAAAGCCGTCAACTGTCAAGCATCGTTGTTCGTAGCAGCTCTTCAGGGATAAACTGCCTTTTATTCAAAGAAAAGATAAGAAAAAGACCTGTCCGATAAAGTAGATCACCCTATTCCCTTCTATTCAGTGGCTTATCACCTGGTTTTCTGTCACAAAAAACAAGAAAATCGTTATATGGTATCAGTTGTCAGAAACAGCATGTTGATATTAAATTATTTTCTTTGGGGATTTGCTGAGCCCTAACAATCCAAGTCCTCAAATTTTAAAAAACCTCCAGCCCTGATAACTGATAACTGCCTCCTACAGTTGCAGAGATTGGCGAAAAAGACAGTTTTCGTTCGGGCACTATTTATCAACAAGCCTATATTGGGCAACTGCCGGGTCTTTGTATTTCGACTTCAGTACATATTGTGACCAATCAGGATCGTTTATATAATAAATAGAAGAGTTTCTCATGATGTATTTTCCGCTAAACATAAGTGATGTGGTCACTATGATCTCATTTTTCGGCAGTTCAACGGTGTACTCTCCGGCTTCGATATTCAGTTCCTCAATGCCTTCGGCTCCAGCCTTCAGTTCAGCACTGTCTTCAAGAATTTCGCCTCCGCCGGTCCCTTCTTCCGGCCCGTACAAAGAAGGCGTGCCACGCTGTACAAAGAATCCTGGCGCCAAGGACTCATAAACGACTGCTCCTGACCTAAGAATCTTGTGATGGTGAGTTATCACCTGAATATCAAAGGTGAGTTGTCGATTTCCTTCAGGCCGGTTGGATACGTCCAGGCCTATTTCTACGAGACTGGTTAAGAGGAGGTCGTGAAAGGCCTTTTCAAACGGCGTTATTCCTGAGGGCGCCACATATATGGGGATTAGCGCATCATGATAACCGCCATCGATTTTTTCCGCGGCAAGATGGGCAACGTCTTCTGCAAGCAGCTTCCAATGGTGGGCTGCCTGCATCTTCTGTTGAGTGCTCAGCCGAAATGCATTTGGAACAGGCATTTTGGAAGTGACGGGTTTGGCAGGCGCCTTTGAGCCTAAATAACATCCTCCCATTGCAAGTAAAACCGCCAGACAAACATTGAGCCCTAACACTCGCTTAAACATAGTAACTTCCCTCCTTCAGCCCAAACTTTTCTAAGATCAAACAACGCTTTCGCAGATATTTATATGCAAATTTCATGCCTGATGAATCGTAAACATCCGCTTTTGGATTGTGGATTTTGGACTAATAAAATCCGTTTTACATGATTATTGCTCAAAATTTATGTGGGGATATTTTTGATTCCCCGGTTTTCGTTCAAGCAAAAAACCCGTAAGGGCGAGAAGCACTACGCCAGGCGGAAATATTTTCCCGTTGCGGCAAATTCCTCGTTATGGATGTTCCCGGGTCCCCTCGGTACCGGTTAAGATTCCGAAACCGATTTTTATTAAAGTATTTGTCAATATGGCCGATATTGTATGCAGAGGGTCGTAAAAAGGTAGAATCAACCGTGCATTGCGGGAAGATCCAATTCGGAATTACAGACCAAATAAGGAGGTTGTCATGAGGCGACGAAAGAGATGTTCTATTAATTCAATTGTCGTATTGGTTGCGTTGCTTTGCGTTTGCGCAGGCACGGAAAGGGATGCCTATGCTTTATGTTGCGGTTCTGATTTAGGTGATATTTCCTATACTGCCGGAGACATGCTGGAGAGGAATCTTCTGTACTACCTGGACAGGACATTGCCAATACTTTCGACCAGCTTTGTGAATCTCGACAACCTGAAGGAAACCTCCGCCTTTGGAAGACTGGTAGGCGTGCAGATAGCATCCAGGTTCTCTCAGCACGGATATAGGGTAATTGATATCAGACTGAGTAATGGTAAAGTGCTTGTTCAAGAAAGAAATGGAGAGCTGGTCCTGTCCAGAGATATGAAAAGAATAAATAATTGCCAGGACGCCCAGGCTATACTTGTCGGGACATATACCATTGCCGGAAATCGGGCGTTCGTGTCGACGAGGCTTGTGAGCACTCTCGACAACGCAATCCTCTCTTCCTACAATTTTTCTATTAAAATGGATGATCTGCTGAAAGCGCTTGCTCAAAAAAACCTCAATAGTGCCGCTGTGAGCAAGAAACAGCTCCCCAAAAGAGCGAAGGGAGCGAATCGCAATGCAACATCAGCAATTAAAAAGGACCCCGTTTCAACCGGAACGATTTTTCTTGAACTCTCAAATCCTCTTGCGGCTAAAATTGTCCAATCTCATTTATTTCGACTTGGATACTACACAGCAAAGGTTGACGGAAAATGGGGGAAAAAATCTCGAGCGGCCCTTGTTTCCTTTAAGAAGGCCCGGGAGTTGCCAAACGTGAATAGATGGGATATGGGAACCCAAATGGTACTCCTTTCCGCTCAACGCTGAGGCGTGGCTCCGAACTTTCCGGAACAGGGTCCCTACCTTAACATCGATCTTGTTGTTGAGTCGTTCGGTAATTCGTAATCATAGCCTGTTACGACGGAATTGTCCTCGGTGCGGACAACCCGTACAGATATAAATATGAAGTTTTTTGAGACGGCGTATGTCCCCACAAGCACCGCTTGAGCGCCGCGGGTTTCGCCTAAGCTTAGCACTTCGCGGGACAGCAGGAATTCCCCTTCGCCCTCTTTGATGAATACAGACTCTTGGCGTAGCTTGACCTCTACGATCTTAAAACCGTGTTGGGCCAAACGGCTCGCAATCTGTTCTGAGACGATTCGCCCCAGGGTGGAAGATTTTGTCAAATCGTCAATGTTGGCAAAGCTTGCTGCCAAAATCGACTCATCCAATGAAAGCCCCCGGAAACGCAAACCCCTCCCAAGACTGTCGGCTGCTGCATAACTCAATTCAAGTAAATTTGAATAGGGCTGCGGGTCCGGCAGGGTGTAGGCCACATCCCCTCTGCTCAGTGCCGAAGGGTTTTTTTTCGCACAACCCGATATGCCCATCAAGATGAGCCAGGCCGCAAAAAAGAAAGGGAAAAAATATCTGAAGACGAGGAAGAACTCTCGAAGACAATTTAAGAACTTTTGGCGCGGGGCTATCCCTGTTTTGTTGCGTTTATACATAATGCTATAATCCTCATTCAATATTGTTATCAGTTATCAGTTATCAGTTATCAGCAAAAGCGCATCTATACTAAGGCGGGATACCCGCAACCCAAAGTAGGCGTCAGTTATCAGTTGTCAGTTACTGAACACTGATAACTGAACACTGACAACTTCATCCCTAAGTTGTAGATTCGTTACCTTTATAATTACTGCTGAACTGCCCGAGGCGGAAGATCAAGGATCATATTACAAAACTTTTCAGCATTTCTTCTCATGAGTACCGCGGTCGACGGTGCAGGCGCCCCTTTCCCTTGTGCGACGAAATAATCGGTTGAAAGAGCCGGCGGCGCTGTTTCCGTTGCATTTGCGTACCAGAGGGTCAGTGGTTTTCCTCCCCTTACTTTGATAACACGTATTCCTTCTTTTACACTGGAAGGTTCCAAAAGACTGCCCTCAAAATAATAAAGGAGCTCTCCGACAACAATCAGGTCATATCTCTTAATTCGGGCATCATTGATCAGGTTGCGCATGGTCATATCATTGATGTCGGGCAGGGGAATAATCTCTGCGAATACACCTTTCTGTTCCAGCTCCTGACATAAAAAAAGAGCTGCAACTCTTCCCTTTCCCTGAGCATTGGAGGGGGCGCTAAATGAGTAAACAGCGACCCTCGCCGCACCGTAGTTATTAGATTGAGGGATCGAAAAAATCCCTTCCGGCAGGTCTACAGGGGGAAGGGTAATGTTGCGTTGATAGGAACACCCCGCAAGAAGAGCTACCACCATGATAAAATAAGCTGATACTTTTAGCTGAGCAACCATTGTTTTTAGGTCCCCTAATTCTGTCCCTCCGGACAAGTTGACGCTTCTAAACAGGATTCTTTAATGGATCTTTCAAGTTTCGTGCCAGTTGCTGCACCCCATGATTCCATCATCGGACAGAGGGATAAGATCACGGTTGTTGGGAGTTTCCTCGTTTCCGCGCACCGCACCCCCCGTTCCTATGCAGAGCGTGGGAACGAGGGATGCGTCAGAATTTTGACTCAAAGCTGAGTTCAGAGGTTGATTTTGCTAAGAAAGTGGTATAATTCAATTATGAATCTTGAGTTGCGGAATTAATTCCGTGGACAAAACAGACTCGCTTACCCAAAGGAACGATAGTCATGGAAAAGCATAAGACATTATTGATAGATGATGATGTTGACAAATCCTTGGAATATCCGGATCTTTTCAAGGATTTTGTTGTTGCCTCAAACGAAGCCATTGCGGTCAGCGAGCTGGGTGGCCGGTTTATCTATGTCAACCCTGCTCATGAAAAACTCTTCGGTCGTTCTTTGGAGGTGGCCCGGTCACTCAGCTACTGGGATTATTATTCTGAGAAATCCGTTGAAAAATACCATCAAGAAATTCTACCAGCTGTCAAAAGAGGGGAAACCTGGGAGGGTTTGATAGAGGCTCTCGATTCAAAGGGGCATCATTTTTCCCTCTGGCAACGGACATATGCTACCTATGACGAAAAAAGGAAAATACAGTATTATTTCACTCTTCAGCATAAGTTCAAGGAGAGGGATGCTGAGAAGAATCTGCGGAAAACCCAACAAGCGCAGGCTATCGGGACGCTTGCAGGGGGGATTGCCCATGAGTTCAATAATATCCTCTGGATTATTATGGCTAACACAGAACTTGCAGCAGGTAACCTCCCGGAGGGAAATACGGTCCACAAAAACCTCCAACGTGTGGAAAAGGCCTGCTCACGGGGAGCGGATCTTGTGCAGCAAATCCTCAGTTTCAGCCGGCAGGGCGAACATAGGCCCAAGCCGTTGGACATCATGCCCGTTGTCAAGGAGTCATTGAAGCTTTTGCGATCATCCATTCCAACAACTATTGAAATCCGGCAAAACATCCCAACTCAATCAGCGACAATCATGACTGACCCATCCCAAATGCATCAAGCGCTTATCAACCTTTGCACCAATGCGGTTGATGCCATAGAGGGAAAGCCGGGTGTTCTGGAGATAAGCATGATTGATGTTGAATTAAATCAGGATGATATGGCCCTTCATCATGATATGGCTCCGGGGGAATACATCAGGTTGAGTGTGAAGGATACCGGTATGGGTATGGAGCCTGAGGTTATGGAAAGGATCTTTGAGCCATTTTTCACGACCAAGGATGTGGGTAAAGGGCGAGGGATGGGACTGGCCGTGATCCACGGAATGGTCAAGAATCACAAGGGGTTCATAGAGGTCCATAGCGAGCCGGGAAAAGGCTCAACCTTCCATTTGTTTTTCCCGAAAATAGAAAAAGAGACGAAATCCGGCTCAGGTCCGTTCACCCCTTCTGTCGAAGGGAAAAAGCGAATACTTTTTGTTGATGACGACACGGAAATTGCGAATACGGGGAAAGAAATGTTGGAGGGCTATGGTTACCAGGTTGAATCGAAAACATGTTCAGAAGAAGCCCTGAAAACATTTCGCGACCGCCCTGACAGATTTGACCTGGTTATTACCGACATGATCATGCCCAAAATGACGGGGGAGGCGTTGGCTGAGGAGTTCGTGCGAATCCGGCCTGGTATTCCGATCATCCTCAGCACAGGTTACGACGAAGAGATCTACAAGGAGAGGGCCAGGAAAATCGGGATTAAAGCGGTTATGATGAAGCCCGTCACCGGACGTGGCTTGGTCAATGCCATCAAGAAGGCTTTAAGAGAAGAGGTTTAATCGCTATTTCCCTAAAAATTGCATCTCACATGGATCGGCATTTATAAGGACCTCAAAATAAATTGTACACAAATTTCGAGCCTTTATGCTTTTTTTGGAAATATTTGATCTTGCAATAAACTGAATTGTGGTATATAAGCACATTCATTCCCTTTTAACCCTGTCCTAAGCGGTGCCTATTTAAACATGGATACTTCGCTTGCCCTTGTGCCGGTTCATGCTTTTCCTCCCTTCTTTTCAAGGACCGGTGGCCTTTTGGTAAATCATAACCATAACGCGGGTCGATTCGCTCGGGAGTCCGAACATACAATAAATGAATGTGATGGGGTGGATCGTATTTATGGATTAGCTGGGTTTGAAATTGTTAGCGCAGCAAAAGGGACGTTGATAGATACTTATATTTGATTGGATATCTCAAATAAGGAAGTCCTATGGATGATAAAAAGAGTGAACAGCAGGAAAAAAGGAGATATTTTAGAATAGAATACCCTGCCTCAATCAGGCCAATCTTAAAGATCAGAAAACACGAGTTTGAAGTAGTGGATATTTCAGAAAAAGGGGTTAGGTTTTCTGCTGAAAAAGAAATAAAATTTGGGAGATGGGTCACTGGAAATATCACATTTCATGATGGTCAAGCCATCGGTATAGAGGGCAAAATTGCGTGGAAGCGCGGAGAAAGTATTGGAATGTTCCTTACTGTAAAGTCCATCCCGTATCCAAAAATACTCAGTGAGCAGCGACATCTTGCTCGTTTTAGACCTGAAGATGATTCTTCCGGCGAATAGGAACAGGATGATTTCACATATCGGAATTAGGAGAGGGCGATGAGAAATATTCAGGAAGAGATGTTGCAATCAAGAAGGATGGAAGTTCTGTCTGTCTTGGCTGGGGGGATTGCCCACAGGTTCAACAATGCCCTGTCTGCGATTACCGGTAATGCAGAACTGCTCGAGATAGAGCTTGCCGGGAATGATAAGTTAAAGCGATATGTCACCCGAATGAAAGAATCTGCGCATCAAATGGCTCATTTGAGCAATCAACTCCTGGCCTATGCAAGGGGCGGTAAATTCAATCCTGAAATCATATCCCCGACCGATTTTTTGAAGGATACCATCCCCCTGATCAAGGAAACTGCGGATCTTGAGATACATATAGAAACCGATCTTCCGGCAGATATCCTGAATATAGAGGCGGATAATGCACAGATGCATATGGTCTTATCAGCAATAATCACCAATTCCAACGATGCCATGGAAGATATGGGTCGTATCATGATTGCGGCCAGAAACGTGGATATTGATGAGGAATTTGCAAAAGGCTGTCCTGCTCTCAAGCCGGGTCCCTATGTTTCTATCACGTTTGAAGATGATGGAATTGGTATGGATCAAGAGACAAAAGATAGGATCTTTGAGCCCTTCTTTACCACTCGTTTCACGGTGCGAGGGCTCGATATGGCCGCGGCGTACGGTATTATCAGAAACCATGATGGGTGGATAACAGTCGATTCTGAATTGGGCAGAGGGACCAGGATTGTCATTTACCTCCCTGCTGTGGAGGGTGAGGCAAAGGAAGAAGAGGCGCTGCATGCGAGCGGTGTCAGTTCAACAAAGACGGTGTTGATTATTGAGGATGAAGAGGCGGTTTCTGATGTTACACAGGGGATGTTAGAGAAGTTAGGTTACCGGGTCATAGTAGCCAAGACCGGAAAGGATGCCATCTATACAGCCGAGACCTTTGACGGACAGATTGATCTTGCCCTATTAGACATAAACTTACCCGATATGGAAGGCGGAAAGTTGTATCCGCTTCTCATGAAGGCCCGCCCGAATCTGAAAGTGATTGTTTTTAGCGGATATACTATTGATGGGCTGGCCCGGAAGATCCTGAATGCGGGTGCGCAAGACTTCCTTCAAAAACCGTTTTCACTTGCCATATTGTCGGAGAAACTCAAGAAGGTCTTGGTGGGAGAATAAGACAAATTTCCCGAATAACGATGGAAAGGCTACGGCTTATAACCCTTAAGAATTTCATATATTTTGAGGGCTTTTTCGATGAAGTCATCCCCCGCGGTCAGGTGAATGGTCTTCTCCCCTTTTTTGTTTTTCTTCCATTCCAGCAGGTTAAAGCTCTCCATCATTGAAAGCACTTTGGCGATTTCCGCCTTCTCTTTTAGGAAGGCCTTTGATATGGACTCAACGGTCTTCCCATAGGAAATCTCCTCTTTGCCGTGCACCGAAAATAGATGGAGTATTTGGGAAACCCCCAGAAAAGCGTCGGGGATTCTTGATACCTTGGTTGTCGTTTCTTGGAGGCGGCCTGCTATGGCAATGAGGCATACGGATATCAACCTTGGAGAATCATTCATATATTTGTCGAAAGTATCTTTGGAAATTTTGACGATCTCCGAGTCTCCAAGGGCCGTGGCCGTTGCCGTTCTGTTGTGCGTCTCAAGAACGAGGGCCATCTCTCCAAAAACGGATCTTTCTTCCAGCGTTGTCAAAACGACTTTCTCCCCGTCGGCCGTAACGGATATTTCAACACGTCCACTTTTCAGTATATATGCGGAATATCCTTTGGAGCCTTCGGAAAAAATGACTTCTCCTCCCCTATATTTTTCTACCGGAAAACCGGGGTTTGTCAGCTGAAATTCAAGGCCGGACTTTTCCTTGAGATACTCTATCAAAGGAGTGAATGTTTTTTCTGCCATCATAATGCACCTCATCCGTGTTTACCGAATCAACAATTCCAGATCTCATGGAAGAAATAACTGCATATCCGGTCCTATTTCCCGTCCAAAATCTCCCTCAATTCGTTTGCGATTGCTGTGGAGTCATAGTCAGGCGATGTCCTCGAGTAATTTTCCGAAGATGTCGGTGTTACTGAGAATCCCAACCAATTGATTTCCATCAACAACCGGCAGTCTTCTTACGCCTACCATACGCATCAACATCTGGCAGTTGTAAATGGACATGCCCAAACTGACGGTGATCGCCGGTTTGGTCATTGCGTCCTCTACCAGGTGCGAGGGCCCGCTAATTGTGCTCGATAGAAACGCTTCAATGATATCTCTCCGTGTAATGATCCCGAATGCGTCACCATCGTCATCAGGTTCGACAATGAGACTCGATACACCTGAATCGCGCATCATTCTTGCGGCTTTGGAAATGGTTGTTGATTTATTAGTCAGTTTAACGTTTTTCTGCATAAGCTCCTGGACCCTTAATTTCTCTATATTCATATCGATATTTTCTCCTGTATCATAGATTACGTTACCATCTTTACAGCCAATTCTTCCTTGTCGAAAATAAAAGTAACGTTCCCCTTTATATCGTCTTTGACTTTAAAAACATATCCGCTCACGAATACCGTGGTCCCCGAATAAACGACTCCTTTCACCTTCACTGTCAAGAGTTCGCCATTAATAGTCGACAGTTTTTTTGATAGCGCATCCCTCTCTTTTACAATCCTGTTTTCCTCAACGACTATCTTGAGTCTGTTTTTCCTGAGCGTCTCAAGTTTGTGCAAAAACTCGCCGGGCATCTTTTTGCCTTTGCCGAATTTATCGGATTTTGCCAAAATCATGTCCATTTTTGCCTTGTTTTTTCTGTACCCGACCAATTCTTTTGAAATATTAACGAGTCTTTCCCTGAATTCCGAAGCCGCACCCACACTCACATGCGTTATGATGCCGGCGGGTGATCCAATTTCGTTCATTACAATAACCTTGCCGGCGCTGACAGCGCCACCCCTTATACGACCCTTTCCGCCTGTACAGATAATGCTGCCACCGGCCGATACATTACTGCGGACAATATCATTGCGTATGTGTATGTTGCCGTTTGCGTGGACTTGGGCGTTTTCAATAAAACGGACTGTGAGATCTCCACCCGCATGGATCTTTCCCTCTCCTGAACCAATAATGCCGCCTTTTATGGAGATATCGGCGTCAGCTTCGACGTTCGCACCTTCAATACCTCCGCCGACCAGGATTTCACCTTTGGCCTGCACATGGAACCCCGACCGAATCCAGCCTTTGATCTCCAATGTTCCGTCCATTGACAAGTTGCCTGTTGAATAATCGACATGACCGGGCACTTGGAATTGTTCGAAAACCCCAATTTTATTATCATGGGTGAGAACAACGACACCATCGATTGCCGAAGTTAAAACAAGACCATCCTCCGAGACCTCCACGTTTTCACCAGGGATAAGAATTTCATCAGTGTTCGGATCAGCAGGAATGATGCCACCGTACACGTTAATCCCTTCTTCCCCCTTGCTCGGCGGCGCTTTAACAGCCAGGACCTCCCCGGTTTTCACGTTTTGGAGGGTTTGACGTTCTTTATAGTCGATGCCTCCGGATTCCCGGTCAACCGTCCCAATCATTTTCTCGGTTTGGAACGTGAACTCGATTCTGGCACTTTCCCCTAACTCAGGGGCCGTTCCCTTAGCAATAACGGTATTGAGTATCGGTATTCCACCGGCAATCGCCTCCTTCAATGCCTGTTCAATTGCGGCTTGATCGATGCCATGGGTTATACCTGAATCCGTTAGCGTTTCTTCAACTATTTCCATTGTGAGCATCTTACCTGACTGCGACGGCGGATGGACAGATAGCCGGACACTCAATTTATCCCCCGAAATCTGCAGGGGGGCCTCAACACACAGCTTGCCATCCACATAATCCGCATAGCCCGCTACGACACCCTCGGCAACAACATAGGTTACATTATCCTCAAGAAGGGTAACATTTGCACCGGCCGGCAATGCGTTATCTTTGGGTTTGGCACCCAAAAGAGTTTCACCTGTCACCGTACTGCCGTTGACGGGTTTCTCTGGTGGAATTTTGATGGCAAGCACATTGCCCTCGGCAACCATTTCCTTGATCATGGTTGTTGGATCCTGTTTGCCACTCTGACGGGACGCATCAACAGTTTCAGGATTTTCACCGTTAAGACAAAATTTAAATTCTATCCGAGCATCGACACCATCTTTTGCGGGTTCCCCGGCGGCAATCCTGACATTCTTCTGAGCAATTCCTGTAGCTGCAACTTCTGAGACAATATTTTCGATGAGCTCCCTGTTGATTCCGAAAACGATATTCAGATCGGCAAGCGCCTCTTCAATGTCTTTAACCTCTAACGGCTTCCCCTTTCCCAAAGGTGGTGTTATTGACCGGATTGTCGCATTCATATGACGATCCGAAACGACAATATCCAGCAGGCCGGGCGCGTTGAGCATTGAAACGGTATAGGTTTCTCCATCGGCCGATTCCACCGCGACTTCATCAGGTTGAACGCCGAGTTTTTCAGCGGCGTCTATTCGGGCGGTTTCGTCGTTATCACTTAAAATTGTAACTTTTGTTTTCAGCATTTATCACCGATACAAGGAGAACCTACCGTGTGCATCTCTAGCTCTTCTTAATTGCCTTTCCTGGTTTCTTAATTGCCTTTTTTGATTTCTTAACGCCTTTCTTACCGGGCTTGGTCTTGGATGATATTTTGGCTTTTTCCGTCTGTCCCGCCAAAGCATCTTTAACAAGCTTCAATTCCTTTAGGAGCAGAGAATAATTGGCACTGTTGCCCGCTATTCCACGCTGCATTTCGTCTGGGGAAAGCCTTTCCAGCGCTTCCTCGAGCCTTTCGGCACCAAAGGAAATTGCATTCTCCGATAATTCAGCTACTTGCATGGAGAATCTTTCGGAGTCTTCGTCCGCCGTTTGTTTTTTTAATTGAATAATCTTATCCTTCACCATCGCAAGAAAAATCTTAGCGATCTCTTCATAGGAATTTTTGTCTAAACCCAATCGGGTCATAACTTCCTTTTTGTCTTTCAAGATAAGCTTACTATGTTTTAGAGCCTCCCGAACATTTCGCAGTAGATTATTTTTGTCTACCGGCTTAATTAAATAATGCTTACAGCCTGCTCTCATGGCTTTTTTGACAGTTTCCAAATCCGCAAGAGAAGAGCACATGATCACGGGTATATCTTTCCATTCAGGCAACACCTTTATTTTATCGAGGAGTTGTAGTCCGCTCATTCCTGACATCATAATGTCGGTGATTACAAGCCTGATCCGGGGGTTGGACATGAGACATTCCAGGGCCTCTTTTGCACTGTGCGCAACGATGGTCCCGTAACCGGCCTTTTGAAGATGGATGGTCAGTATTTTAGCGTTTACCGGATTGTCTTCAACAATAAGAATACTCATAGAAGTTTCTCCCTTTCAACATATCACAAATATCTTGGGGTTTTCACGTGCTCATTCAGAAAACCCCCTGGGGATCTCTTCCTTTTCCTTCTTGGCACATTCGGGACAGAAGGTGGATGTTATGCCTACCCCGCCCTTGTCTTTCATATAGTTCTCCATTTGTATCCAGTTTCCCTTGCCCGGCGCCATTCCTGAGTCATCTCGGATCTTTTTGCAAACACAACAAACCGGCAATATGTCTTCATATAGTTTGAGCTTCCTTTTGAGCTCCAGTTTTTCAAGGCACTTCGATGCTCTGAAATACATCTCCTCAGGTTCACACGGCTTCAGAATATAATCATCCGCATCAGACCTCAGGGCCTCGATCGCTGAAGCCATACCACCAAATCCGGTAAGGATCATGACACTGGTTTCGGGGTTTATCTCTTTCGCCCTCTTTAAGACACCGATTCCATCAATCGGGTCCATGTTCAGATCAGTAATTACCAGATCAAAAGTAGCATTCTCTAACAATTCAATGGCTTTTTCACCGCCATCGGCTGTTGTAACCCCATACCCTTTTTCCTCAAGATCATTCCCGGTACCTTTGGTAATAAGAGAGTCATCGTCCACCAGCAATATTGAATGTTTTCGCATTTGTATTTCCTCGATAGTTATCCGTTTACCTTGCGGGCAGAGTGATCGTAAAAACAGCCCCTCCATCAGGGGAGTTCTTTACCGCAATAGAACCTTTATGATCCTCCATAATGCCATGGCAAATGGAAAGGCCGATCCCCATCCCCATTTTCTTCTTTTTGGTATAGAAGGGGTCAAAAATGTGTTTCAAGGCCCTTTTTGGTATTCCCGGGCCTGTATCGGCTACCTTAATGACAATATTCTCGCCTCTGAGATTGGAATTGATAATTAGATTTTTCCCATTAGAAACGCCGGCCATAGCCTCAACGGAATTATTGATCAGATTTAAAAAGAGCTGGCCTAATTGTTGGGGGGAGGCGGTAATTGTTGGCACCCTTGAGGATAGAATTAAGTTGACTTTCACCGTGTTTTTCTTCAAATGACCCTTGAGCAGCATCGCAGTATCTTCAATGACACGGTTTACATTCATGGGTTGTTTTTTCTCTTTGCCGGGGCGGTTCAGGTCAAGGAGTCTTTTAACGATATCCCGGATACTCGTGAAGCCGCCCTTGATCAGATTCAGGTTTTCAACTAACCCTTCGTCCTGTTTATAGTTTCTCTCAATGGAACTTATAATCGATCTTATCCCCTGCAGAGGGGAATTAATTTCATGGGCAATTGAGGCTGCCAGTCCTCCGGAGGCGGCGAGACGTTCAGACCGGATAAGTTCATCCTGGAGTATTTTTTCCTTAGTGACATCTATAAATGAGCTTACCACATGGACATCCTTCCCCTTATCATCCGTAATCAACCTTGCAAGAACCTGGGCGTTAAACAGTGAATTGTCTTTCCTTTTGGCTATTAATTCACCTGTCCAGGTCCCCTTATCAATTAGCGCTTTCATTACTTTCGCAGCCTCTTTTTCCCTCAACCAGAAGTCCACAACAGGTTTCCCGAGAGCCTCCGACTCATCGTATCCCCACATTTTAAGACAAGATTCATTTACATAAATCAGATTCCCTTCAATGTCATAGAGAGCGATACCATTAATTGATGATGCTATGGCTTTATCCCTGATTATCAGGGCCTTCTCAATCTGAAAACGCTCCAAAATGTTCCCTACTCTTTGGGCAATAGCGTTGACAAGATGACTCTCTTCTTCTAGAAATGGCTGTTCATGCATTTTTTGCTTTTCCTTGAAGCAATGGACTTCAAGGACCCCCACCCGGTCGCTATGCACGTTAATGTCAGCGCTCTGTTTCCTGCTATTCTCCTTAAAGTTCTTTGTTTTGAACTCCTGTCCATTAACCACGATTCGTGTGCATGTTTTTTCAGGGTACTGCCAGGAAGAAGGGATGAGATCAACTACACCTTGCAGGGTATTCTCCAATGAAATATGAGGTTTTTCCAGAAGCCGAGAAATGCCATAGAAGCAATTCAGTTCCTTGACGCGTTCGTCGAGGTCATGAGTGCGCATCCGAAGTTCCTCTGTCCGATCAGCGACACGTGATTCCAGTTCATCATGGGCTTTTTGTAGGGCCTTTTCGGCCTGAATACGGGAAGTGATGTTCTGTCCGATGGAAAGAATGCCAATTATATTGCCGGCAGCGTCTTTCAATGTCTTGCCATACCATTCCACAATGATTTCACGCCCATCTTTTGCGACAATCGGGTTAATGTTGCCATGGGTCTTAATGTCGCTAATGGCTGTCCGGAAAACCTCCCTGACGCGGTCGAAGTCCTGCTCCGGCAGAAACGTCGAGAACCAGTCCTTTCCCTGTACTTCGTCAAGCTTGTACCCACACATTTTTTCCATATAGGGGTTGAAACGGACAATCCTGCCTTCTACGTCCAATACTAAGATTATTGCCTGTGCCGTATGGATCAGGCTTTCGGAAAAAGCTTTTTCTTTGTGCAACGCTTTGTTGACTTTGAAAAGCTCCGTCGTTCGTTCCTCGACTCGAAGGCCCAGCTCGTCGTGAGCCTTTTGCAGCGCCTCTTCCGCCCGCTTGCGATCGGTGAGGTCCCGAAAGAAAGCTAGCACCAGTTTGCGGTCTTTAAGTTCGACAATATTGGATTTTGCTTCGACAGGCGTGCGATGACCATCGGATGAAACCATTTCATATGTTTGAGGTCCTATTTCCCCTCCCTTCAATACCTTGGCAAATCTTTCCTTACCGGTTTTCTTTTCTTCAGGAGAAACCACTTCTGATTGATGCATTCCCATGATCTCTTCAAGGGACTTTCCGAGTGCTCCCTGCGCCGCCTTATTGGCATCCAAAATCATCCCAGTTTCACCGTCTGCGACAAAAATTGCGTCTTGAGCATTTTCAAAGAAAGCTCTATGTTTGGCCTCGCTCTCCCGCAAGGCCTCCTCTGTCTGCTTGCGCTCCTCAATTTCCTTAATCAGGTCCTCAGATTGGAGCGCCAGCCTACGTTGTAGCCGGTACATGTTAAGATGGGTATTAATTCTGACAAGAACCTCTAATGGCTCGATAGGTTTTGTGATATAGTCGATGCCTCCCGCCTCCAGGGCTTTCACTTTCAAGTCGATTTCATCTGCGGCGCTGATGAATATAACCGGAAGGTCCCTTGTTTCGGGATCGGCCTTTAAGCGGCAACACAACTCTACGCCTTTCATGCCGGGCAAATTTATATCGAGCAGGATCAGGTCGGGAAGTTTGGCCTGCAAACTGCGCAGGGCCAACTCCCCATCGCTGGCAGACCTCACCTGATAGCCAGCTTTTTTCAGGGTTTCAGACAGAAATTTGAGATCAAATGCATTATCCTCAACGACCATGATTTCCCCGTGGGGAAGGTGATGTGTGTTAACATTGCTCATTTTGATTCTCCCCTGGTCAAGTTGTCTAAAACCGCAAGTATCTCCTTGTATTTTAAGTTTTCCACCATTCGACTCAAATTCTCGCCCAGTTCATGGTTATGATCACTAATCATCCGAGCTACCTTGAGGCTATGCTCATCATCCAACAGTACTGCGGCTTCTCGCAAGTTCTCGATCAAATCTGGTGGAATCATGTTCAGTTGCTCATTGTCCAACTCGGCCTCTCCGATAGCCGCGGCTGTCACCTCTTCCTCGGCGTACTGGAAGCGCAAACCCATATGTTTCATCAGGGCACCAAAGATCTCCGTGTCCCGGTAGGGTTTTCGGATGAAATCATCGCAGCCCGCTTCAAGAATCTCCATACGCTCTTCTTCGAGGGCATGGGCCGTGAGGGCGATAATTTTGGTGCCGGTGCCGGATTCGCTCTCCTTGATACGACGGGTTGCTTCCAGTCCGTTCATTACCGGCATGCGGATGTCCATCCAGATCAGGTGAGGGCGCCATTGTTCGAATTGTTCCACCGCCTCCTGTCCGTTGACCGCTTCGCGCAGTTCAAGGCCCAGTGGCCCGAGCAGATTGTGCAGGAGCAGGCGATTCTCCAACTTGTCTTCAGCAATGAGGAGACGATAGTGTTGTTGACCCTCTGCCAGTCCCGTTACACGTTTACCCAACAGATCAGTGGATGCTTTTTTGGATGGGGGGGAGATGTTTACCGGGATCTCGAAGTGAAATACCGATCCCTTTCCAGGCTCGCCGGTAACACCGATGTGGCCGTCCATGAGTTCGATAAATTGCTTGCAAATAGCCAGTCCCAGCCCCGTTCCGGCTTCCGTAGCCGGCTGGTCGCCGATTTGTTCGAAAGGAGAGAAAATAATTTCTCGATCCTCCTCGCGAATGCCGATGCCTGAATCCTCCACTTCAAAACGCAGCCACACCAGCGGCGGAGATTCCCGTTTTACCACCTCGGCCTTGAGGGAAACGCCGCCTTTTTGGGTGTACTTGACGGCGTTTGCAATCAGATTGGTCAGTACCTGGCGCAACTTCCCCGGATCAACAGTGATATCTTCGGGAAGATCCGGTGACAACGCCTTATTCAAGGTCAACCCTTTGTCCGCTACCCTTATAGACATCAATGATTCTATTTCATGCAGAAGCTGTTTCAGATTAACATCGGTATCTTCCCTCACCATGTGGCCGGCCTCGATTTTGGAGATGTCCAACACATTATTGATGAGGTTTAAGAGGTTTTCGCCGCTGTTGGATATGATGCTCAACTTTTTTATCTGCTCAGCGGTTGTATCTGGAGCCTTTCTCATCAGATTGGTAAATCCTAGGATCGCATTGAGCGGTGTGCGAAGTTCGTGGCTCATGTTGGCCAGGAAAACGCTCTTTGCCTGATTGGCCGCTTCGGCCTGTTCCTTTGCCCTTGTCGCCTGATTCTTCGCACGATGCATCGCTCCGCTCATCAGTGAGATCAACGTGCCGTTTGTGAAGAAGACAGCTATACCCAGCCAATCACCAGGATCGTCAATGAAGGGTTGGTCTGTGGGCGACCAGAATAGAACCACAAGGACCGAGAGAGCAGTTGCGACCAGCCCGGAGGAAACCCCTCCGTAGAGCGCAATGGCCATCACAGCTGGATAAAATGTCACCCATGGGATACGCAATCCCAGCGCTTCCAGCGGCCATACCCGTAGAGCTGCAGCCGCAACAATAATGGCCATGGTAACCACATACCATAACGGTCCACGTTTTTTATGCCCTAATATCTCTTCAAATTTCCATGCCTGTGCCATCGCTGCCTATGCTTTCAAATAAGCTTCATATCTGTCTTCGTTCTCCCGCAGGGCTTCATCGGCTTGTTTGTTGGGATGCTCGCTCCCCTATTCCTGGGCCTCAATAGCGGGCAGGTAGATCCGGACCACAGTCCCTTTTTCCGGTTCTGAGTCCACCGACATGCTGCCATTGTGGTTCTTGACAATACCGTAAACAGCGGCCATCCCAAGCCCACGACCGATAAAATGGGTGGTAAAGAACGGATCAAATAGCCTCTCCCTTGTCTCTTCATCCATCCCTTTACCATCATCCTCTATTGATATGCAAACATATGGGCCAGGTTTTAGACCCGGATGATCCTCTATGAATCTCTGGTCAAGGTCCGTGTTTTTGATTGAAAGTGTGACATGGCCAGAGCCTTCTATGGCCTCCTTTGAATTGGTCGCTATGGCCGATAGGACCATCTGCATCTGACTGCCATCGACCTCTGCATTCATAACATCCGACGGCAGGTCGGTCTCCAGGCGGATGTCCGGGTCCAGGATATGCTGGATAATGGGTATGCTGCCTTCTACGAAACTACTCAATGACATGGATAGGGGAAAATGTTTCCCCCCTCGCGCATAGGCCAGCAACTGTTTAGTGAGGTGGGCCATGTGATGGGCTGACTGCTTTATGGCTTTGGTATATTCAGCTATTTTCTCATCTTCGGGGTACTCCAAACATAGCAGGTCGGCGTGGGTTATAACGGGACTGAGGGCATTGTTGAACTTGTGGGCAATGCCGCCTGCCAGGGTGGTGATGGTTTCAATCTTTTGGAGCTGTTGGCGTTTGATCTTTCTTTTGAGCGCCAGTTTTTCAAGGCACTTTGATACCCTGAAATACATCTCCTCAGGTTCACACGGTTTCAGGATATAGTCATCCGCATCACTCCTAAGAGCCTCGATCGCTGTAGCCATATCACCAAATCCGGTAAGGATGATGACCATGGTTTCGGGGCGTATCTCTTTTGTCCGCTCTAAGACCCCGATTCCATTGATCGGCCCCATGACCAGATCCGTAATAACCAGATCAAAAGTTGCGTTCTCTATCAATTCAATGGCTTTTTCACCGCTGTCAGCCGTTGTAACCTCATAACCTTTTTCCTCAAGGTCATCTCCGGTACCTTTGGTAATAATAGGGTCATCGTCCACTAATAATATTGAATATTTTCGCATTTGTTCTCCTGCAATAGTTGCCTGTGCATTTAAAAAACAAGCAAACATTGTGCCACAAGCAGGGAATCCACAAATATCAATAAATACAGGCAGCTGAAGTTATAGATTGCCACTCAATGGGCATGCAAACACAAATTATAGCAAGATTGGTGATTTCGTCAAGAAAATGACACCATTTGCTTTGTTCATTCCTTGACTGATTGACAAACGTGTTTGATCCTCCTAAACTGATACGAGTAAACACAGTTAATAGACTTTCATGAAAGCTGTTGTAAAGGGAGGCGGGATGAAAGCAAGAATACTGATCGCAGATGATGAAAAGAATATCCTTGATACGCTTTCTGATTTTATGGAAGGCATCGGATACCACGCTGACGTGGCAGAAAGTGTGGACAGTGCATTAGCGCTCATGCAGGCAAATGAATATGACATTCTTCTGACAGACAAAAATATGCCTGACACCGGAGGTAACAAAGAGGGTGGGATGAGGCTTCTAAAACATGCGAAAGAGCATATCCCCTTGACCGAGGTCATCATGATTACGGGATATGCCACAGTAGAAAGCGCTGTGGAAGCGATGAAACTGGGCGCCTTTGATTATGTGATGAAGCCTATCCCCCTCAATGAATTAAAAGGAAAAATTGACAGGGTATTGGAATATAAGCGGTTCCTTAATTCAGAAAACACCCTTCAAATGTATAAAGCCCTCCATAACCAACTGTTAGACCTGCTCATAAACAGAGACGATATTCCGGAAAATAAACTCCAGGGGATCTTGAGGACTTTAGGCACAAAGATCGATCACCTGTTTGGCATGCAAAAGGGATATGAAGGGATAATCGAAACACAGTCAGAGGCATTGGAGAAGATCGAAGGCTACGCCGATCACCTAAAGGCGGCAATCCCGGGAGAAAGCCCCTATTATGTTTTGATTGAGAGGATCTTGGAGGAGTCCAAAAGGCGAATATAATTTAAAGTGAAAGATACCGCCTCACAGTAAGTTTCCAAAAGTTGAATCCCCATCCCGCATTCCGAAATCCGAATACTACTGATTCGCAGTAAGTTTTTCCAATTTTTTGGCCAATTTAATTGATTTTTCAGATGGGGCAGGTAACACATCTGGGTGCGCCCCTATCCCTCTCTTTATCCTGTTTTCCATAACGATGTCCGTATCATCTTTCCCGAACAACCCCTGGATTAACAAATTGTAGTTCTTTTTCCCGAAAGTTTCTTTGAACTCTCTCACGGTGTATGTTTCTTTTCCGAGTAATGTTACTTTCCTGACATAACCTTTGTATTGTCTATGATATTCCTCCGGTAACTGTGCTAAGGCCTTCTCAACTGTCCCGCCGTTTATGTATTCCGCTAAAAACCGGTAGACATCTATTTTAGCAGCATATCTCTCTTTTTCATCCGATTCTTTGGGGCTTTCCGGATGGGGGTCAACTGGTAAGTCGACACCTTCTTGTTGCAGAGACCCATTAGCCAGGAAATCAGGATCATCGCCCTGTGCAGGTAACGGATCCGGATTTGGCAATAGGGATTTATCTAATGGGTTAGGATCACCGGATTGATGACCGCCATGGATAATCCTGTCGAGTTTTTTTGCCAGTACCTTTGACTTCCTGTCCAGGGGGGGCAAAGCCTGGGGATCCACATCGAGTCCTCTCCCGTTTCTGTTAAAAATTATCTGCTCTTCAAGACCGAACCCGAAATGCCCCGTCATTAGTCGATGATAGTTTTTTTGGCCGAAGGTTTGAGTAAATTCCTGCAAGGAATATTTCTTTTTCTTAAGCAATACGACCTTTGCCACATATCCTTCATAGCAATATTTGTAGTTTTCCGCCGATTGCGTAGAAACTTTTTCAGCAATCCTGCCGTTTTTGTACTGTACCAGGAATTGGTAAACATCAATGGCAAGGGCTTGGGTGATAATACTTAATGTGAGCAGGAGTGTAATAGTTGCCAGCCCAAGCATTAATAATGGCTTTTTCAATGCTCCAGATCTCCTTTTGCTATGGAATCCTTTTCTCTTTTTAAATCAGCAACAGTTCTATCAAATTGTCGCTGGTCCTCTCGTATGATTTCCAGGACTTCGTATATGTTCTGCATCTTTTCCATTGTAGATACCTCAATATTTTATGAGCAAAGGAAAGGGGAAACTTCTTGGGTGTTCAAATAGTAGATCGGCAAAAAGCTGGAATATCTTTACAGGTTTCTTCAGAAATTATATATAGTGCTTGGTTGAAAACTCCGAAATTTAAAACACTCAAGATTGCCTGTGAATATTCAGAGAGTTTAAATTGTTTCAATTATTCCAAGATCCGCAATCCGCAATCCGCAATCCGCAATCCAAAAAGCGTATCACTTTTTTTTCTCTTCTGTTGCTGCTCTGTTTTCTTCCCCTGACAACATTTGGGAGATGTGTTGAAGGTGACTGTGTAAATGGGCAAGGGGCTTATGCCTACCCTGATGGTTCGAAATATGTGGGTCAGTTCAAAGACTATATGGCACATGGACAAGGAATATATACCTACCCTGACGGTTCAAAATATGAAGGTGGCTGGAAGGATAGCCAGAGAGATGGGCAAGGGACTTTGGCCTACCCTGACGGTTCAAAATATGTAGGTGGTTGGAAGGATGATAAGCGGTATGGACAAGGGATGTATGCTTATTCCGACGGTTCAAAATATGAAGGCGGCTGGAAGGATAGTCAGAGAGATGGGCAAGGGACTTTGACCTACCCTGACGGTTCAAAATATGAAGGCGCCTGGAAGGGGGGTCAGAGAGATGGGCAAGGGACTTTGACCTACCCTGACGGTTCAAAATATGTGGGTGAATGGAAAAATGATAAAAGGGATGGCGCTGGGATTTATTCTCATCCTGACGGCCGAAGATATGAAGGTGGCTGGAAGGATGGTAAAAGGGATGGGCAAGGGTCTTATGTCTACCCTGACGGTTCAAAATATGATGGCGAGTGGAAGGGTGGAAGACCCTATGGAGATGGGATTTTCACCAGCCGGGCCAAGAAATATGTTGGAGAATTCAAGGGTGGTCAGAGAGATGGGCAAGGGGCTTTGGCCTACCCTGACGGTTCAAAATATGTAGGTGACTGGCGGAATGATAAAAGGGATGGCGCTGGGATTTATTCCCATCCTGACGGCCGAAGATATGAGGGTGGCTGGAAAGATGGGAAAAGAGATGGGCGAGGGGCTTTGGCCTACCCTGACGGTTCAAAATATGAGGGTGGCTGGAAAGATGGGAAAAGAGATGGGCGAGGAATTTCAAACTATCCCGACGGTTCAAAATATGTAGGTGACTGGAAGGGTGGCAAAAGAGATGGGCGAGGAATTTCAAACTATCCCGACGGCTCAAAATATGAGGGTGACTGGAAGAATGATAAAAAGGATGGACAAGGGGCATATACCTATTCCAATGGCAAGAAATATGAAGGTGAGTGGAAAAATGGTAGGCCCCATGGGAATGGGATGTACACCGGACCAGAGGGGAAGAAATATGAGGGTGACTGGAAGGGTGGCAAAAGAGATGGGCGAGGAATCATGACTTATCCTGATGGTTCAAAATATGAAGGTGAATTTAAAAATGACAAAACCCATGGTCAAGGGGTTATGACCTATCTTGATGGTTCAAAATATGAAGGTGAATTCAAGAATGATAAAATTCAGGGACAGGGAATTCTGACTTACCCTGATGGTTCAAAATATAAGGGTGAATGGAAGGTGGGTAAGAGAGCTGGATACGGAATTTTTACCACCTCTGACGGTTCAAAATATTTGGGTGAATGGAAATCTGACAAAAGAGATGGGCAGGGAATTCTGACCACGCCTGATGGTGACAAATTGATTGGTGAATTCAGGGATGGGAAATTTATGGGTCGCAATGGACGATAGCACTGACAAAATGGATACCGCTGATGCCACGCCTCTCGAAGATCCAGGGCACCCTCATGCATTCCACAACCCGGAACCGGATTTCACAAGGCCTCTTTTAGAAATCCCTCCTGAGGCCCGAAAACGAATCCTGGGTCGCTTGAACTTCCTTTACGGCGAACCCGTGGCCGATGCCTACATGCCTGAACTTGAACGGATACTCGAAGTTTACTATGCCCATAAAACTGAAGCATTGATAGAAGCGGACAAGGGGTTTGATCCCGAAGAGAGATTTACTCAAGAGGACGTCATCCTGATCACTTACGGGGATCTTTTGCGCGGTGAAGGGCCCGCTCCCCTCGCAGATCTGGCCAAATTTTGTGACACCTATCTTGAGGGGACCATCAATACGCTTCATCTCCTTCCCTTTTTCCCTTACTCATCCGACAGGGGATTTTCCGTCACCGATTTCGAAACCGTTGACCCCAATCTCGGGACCTGGGCGGATATAGAAGACCTTGAAGGCCGCTACCATCTGATGTTTGATGGGGTTTTCAACCATGTGTCATCCAAGAGCCGCTGGTTTCAGGAATTTCTAAATGGCAACCCCTATTATTGGGGATTTTTTATCCATTTTGTCACGCCTGATGAGTTGTCGGCAGAGGCACGAAAGAAAATATTCCGTCCAAGAACCTCTGATATCCTTTCCGAATTCCAGAGCATATTCGGCCCAATGCACGTGTGGACGACCTTCTCAAAAGACCAGGTAGACCTCAACTATACCAATCCAGACGTGTTGATGCGGGTCATCGAGATCCTGCTTTTTTACGTGCGTAAGGGCGCCGGCACTATTCGTTTGGATGCCGTTACATACTTGTGGACTGCGCCCGGGACCCAATGCGTCAGTCTGGTCCAAACCCATGAGATCGTAAAGCTCTTTCGCGACGTTTTGAATATTGTTGCGCCGGGGGTGGCCCTGATAACTGAAACCAATGTGCCGCACAAGGAGAACGTCTCTTATTTTGGCAATGGTCATGATGAGGCACACATGGTGTATAATTTTGCCTTGCCGCCGCTTGTTCTCCACACATTCTATACAGAGAATGCCACCGCCCTGTCCGGATGGGCTGATGGGTTGGAATTTGTTTCGGATACGACAACTTTCTTTAATTTCCTGGATTCCCATGACGGCATCGGTGTTATGGCGGTCCGGGGTATCCTTACTGAGGAAGAAATTGCTTTTATTATTCAAAGGGCAGAAGAACATGGCGGGTATGTCTCATACAAGACGGGCCGGAACGGCGCCGAAGTGCCTTATGAGATCAATATCACCTGGTTTAGCGCCCTTAATCGGGACGATAACGGTGATGATATCGCCTTTCAGGTCAAACGGTTTGTGGCATCCAGAATCATCGCCCTGGTTCTTCGGGGTGTCCCGGGGATTTATCTGCACAGCTTGATTGGTACCCGGAACGACATTGAAGCGGTTCTGGCAACCCATTCGAATCGGGATATAAACCGCACCGTGATTGATGCCGGAGCGGTTATCGAGACATTGAAAGATCCTCTTTCGAAGTTTTCCAGGATTAGCCGGGAGTTGGGGAGACTCATCGTCATCCGAACAAAACACCGTGCCTTTCATCCCGTTGGAACTCAACGCGTCCTACCCATATCACGTTCCGTCTTTTCCGTTATCAGGAGATCCCCGGAAGGGGATCGATTTATTCTGACCTTGACAAGTGTAACAAGCGAGGTTATCCACCTGGAAATACCGCTGTCCGAAATTGGAACGGATGAAGCGAGGTGGTATGATCTTGTAAGTGGAATGGAATGGATGGCTGAAAACGAGACGCTTTTTATTACACTACAGCCCTATGACGTCATCTGGTTGGAGCCTTTCGGCAAGTGAAAGAGATCAAGTCATCGCATCAAAGAGGGCGTAGATTTCATCCCTAACACCGACCAGATACGCCCGCATCTCTTCAATTTCATTTTCCCCTATTTCTAATACTTTAAGGTCTTGCATAGAAATAGCAGGTGGCGTGGGGTTGCCATCCTGCCCCAGGCCAATCTCCTGAGGCAAAGCGTTTGCAACCCGGAGCATGGCTACATCACGGCCGTCTGTTCCTTCAGGCGCCCCTATTTGATGATGAATGGCAATGGAACTGCTGATCACCTCGGGAAATTTCCAGCGTGTTAAGAGTATGGCACCTATCTCACCATGATCGAAGCCGATCAATCTCCGCTCGGCAATATCAAGACCCGCTACTCCCTCATTATGGACTTCCGCTAAGGCCTCTTGAAAAATCTCGTTAAAATGTTGATTTAAAACAACTTTACCAATATCGTGCAACAATCCGGTGATGAAGAAATGCTCCGTACTTCCCCCATTTCCAAATCTTTTTCCCAATTCCTGCATAAGCGTGGCTACGGCTAAGCCGTGTACCCACAGTCCCTTATTTGAAAAATTGGGGGATTTTCGGTCGGAAGGCAGACTTTGAATAACCCCGATGGATAGGGCGAGGGACTTGACCATGTTACGGCCAAGTAAAGGCATCGCCAGTTTCAGGCTTAAGATTTCCTGTGAAAACCCATAATAGGCTGAGTTAGCGACTTTCAGTATTTTTGATGAAAGGGCAGGATCAGTGGAAATTATACCGGCGATATCTGAGGCGTTGGCGCCGTCTCTTTCCATCACCCCCAATAGCTTCGGGACTACCGCGGGAAGAGTGGGGATTTCATCTATCTTGGAATAGATTTTTTCCAGGACGACATCTTTTTCCATATCTTAGTTCCTGCCTGCCATGCAACAGATTGTAATGGTTCAGCTATTTCATTTCATCCCTTTGTGAGGCGATTGGACAGGGCAAGAAGATCCGCTTCTACTAAATTGTCTGTATGAATTTCATTGAAGGGAATGGCATATTCCCTCCCCGAGCTGACTGCGGGCATGAGCCTCGAGGTCCCCGCTTTTAGATATTCCGCTATTTTATAGGCCATCCTTTGGGCTAATGTGATATCCTGATTGTTGGCGCCAGCGCCTCTTATATCCCGTGAAAATGGTTCACATACCACTTTTCTTTTGATCTTGATACCGGTTTCCAACAATTCTTTGTAGAAATACTCCGCAGCATTGTCTTTAATGCCCGCCTTTTTTCTTTCTTTTTCCTTATACCCTTCCGCCACCACGATCACGCAATCGTTTTTCTGATTTAAGGCTTCGACCACTTTTTTGTGATCAATCACACTGTTGGGGAGAACAGCCAGATGCGCCCGTGATCCCAAGCAGGAATGGAGGGCATGAAAACCGCTGCTGGCGCCCATCATTTCAATAATATAGGTCCTCTTGTGTGTGCGGGCATCAGCCATATAACATCTGATCTTTTCAGCCCCCATCTCAATCCCTGTATTTTCGCCGATACATTCCGTTCCTGCGATATCGCTGTCAATCGTCACCGGCACAAAGAATATCTGGATAGCGGTAGGGAGAAAATCACATAATTCTCTGATTCCCCTGAATGTGCCGTTGCCCCCTATGGCTATGATTGCTTTCACATTTCTTTTTATGATGGTTTCTGCTGCCTTTTTCTGATTTTCCCTTTTAACAAAGTCTCTGTATCTCTCGCCCCTCAAAAGTGCGCCCCGCCATTCAGAAAGAGGGGCGGCATGAAACACTCCCGGGACCTGGTCCAATTTCTTTAATATCCGAGGATGGTAGACCAACCTGATGAAATCATCTCGTTTTCCGGAAACCAGAGACTTCAATCCTTCTACCGTGGCATAAATTTCCCTGCCGATCTCCTCTAAATGGAACGTTATAAACGCTGTGACAGGATTGTATCCGGGGGCGCATCCCCCGTCCTGGACAAGCAGGACGTCAATCTCCTCGAACATCCTCCGGGTCTCCATCTCTGTTTTCCTGATCCGGGCGGCGATTCGCTGCCCCACCTTAATCCTGGCAAGGAGTTCCTCCTTATCCACCGGCTTGAACAGATAGTCGTCAGCCCCTTCCCTCATACAGGCCATTTTGTCTTCTTTGGTTTCTTTCGCACTGACCATAATCAAATATATGGAGGATAGACTCGCGCTCACATCACCCTTGATGTGGCGACATAGTTCCAGCCCATCCATTTCAGGCATCATTAAATCGCTGATGACAATATCCGGCGTCGATTTACCAATAAGATCTAAGGCTTCTTTGCCGTTTTGTGCCTCCCGGACTCGAAACTCGGGAAACTCCTTTAGAATTCCCCGATACAGTTTTCGAGTGACCTTGTCGTCATCTACAATCAATACCCTGAATATTTGACTCATATCTTTGCCTATCAATTAGATTAAAAGTGCCCTGAGCTTGTCTTCATCCAGCCGGCCCACGGTAATTTGAAGCGGTTCCTTCCTATTGGCTGCGAGCTTGAACCAGTTTCGGATCTCCGCGCTCAGGAACTCCTCACCCACGCCTCTTGAAGTTCTGCCCTCAAGGCGATGGTCCATTTGTCCTGAGTTGATATACGTCCAGTTTTGTCCTCTCTGGGATACGATTCCCGTGTGTCCGCGGGTAGGTGTGGAAAATGAAAGAATCAACCCTTCATGCAGAAAAGGTTTAACCTCTTGATAAACCTTGTGGGCTTCGGTCTTTGAATTACGGATTTTTTGAATAGATTTAGAATAAATTGTTGAGCCGGAAGTTTCAATAAGCCCTTCGCCCGTAAGGTAGTGATTGCTCGACAAACCCTTTTCCGTCGCCATTTTCACAAGCCGCTCCCCGAGCCCATTGCGACCGTAGTATCGAATGCCGGCCCCTTCCAGTCCCTGAGCCACCAGCTCAAAGCAATTCATTTCTTTGTAGGGTTTCCCAAGGTATGGTTTGAGAGCTTTAACCAGCCCCGCGGAAAAAGGATTGGATTCGCGTGACTGTGTCTGTTTGGTCCTCAAATCGGGTTGGTTCGCCTGCACAGTGTGTGCGGCAGGAGCTTTGTTCCCGTTCCACACAACTTCAAGGGTCTTCGGGTTTAAGTATATGCGGGAACCGCCCGGTATGTTCGTGTAGGCCTTGTCGCGGTTTATGCCGGAAGAAAGGATGCCCCAGCAGTCCTTCCCGTAGGCCGGATGTTTGATCAAAAGTTCCGAGACCGTAGGGTTGCTTTTGGATAGGGTTCCTATGAAGACAGGTTCAGCATTTTTCGGCGTATTGTTCTCCGTCTGCGTTCCATTACCGGAAACTCGCTGACGGTTCCATACGATTTCAAAGGTCTTCGGGTTTAAGTATATGCGGGAACCGCCCGGTATGTTCGTGTAGGCCTTGTCGCGGTTTATGCCGGAAGAAAGGATGTTCCAGCAGTTCTTCCCGTAGGCTGGATGCTTGATCAAAAGATCCGAGACCGTAGGGTCGCTTTTGGAAAGGGTTCCAATCTGAACAAGCTCGGACTCTTGCGAGTTTTTACGCCCTGCGTGTAAGCCATTATTCAAAACAGGTTTGTCTTTATCTGTTTCAACCGTTAGGGAACCTTCTTGCATTTTCAACTTAGACTTATGGCCGTCCAATTTGGGATAACGGATATCCAGGCAGTCTTTTCCATAGGTCGGATGCTTGATCAAAAGACTTGAAACAAAAGGATTATGTTTAGAGATAGCGCTCAGGAAAAAACGCCCTGGCTCAATCGATGTCATGTTCCCGATCTGAAATCCCTGTGTGGAAACCGCCGTAGGGGTAGGTTTGACCGGGTCTGCAATCTGTTTGTTGAGTATGCGGGGAAATTCGGCCTTTTGGAGCGACTGGGGCGCTGCAATTACGCTTTTAACTGTTTCTTCTCCCTTTGTTGAAGATACAAACATTAGCCCCATCCCAGACTTAAAAGATATGATTCCTTCTTTTCAGTTTCCGCCGAACTTTACCCCACATGACAAAATGCAAATTTTATGCCATGTGATGGTCAGTTTGTTTGTGGTAAATCAGAAGTTTGATAAGAACAATCGTTATTACAGTTATTTAGAGGATGAGAAAAATGAGGATTTATAGAGCCGCAGCTTTGTCAGGGGGTGCAAAGGAAGAAAAAACAAGATCTGAGTTCTTGCAGTGTCAATTTTTGAACGCATGGGGGTATCAGGTTAATGTGTCAATCATATTACCATAGAGCGCCAGCGATTCATCAATTCTGCCTTCAATTTCAACAATAGTATCAGACGTTATGCCTAAAAGACGCGCAGATTTTGTGTCTTCCAACGCTACGTCCATTTGCTCAGGTTGATCCTTGACGACCATGGTTTTCGCCCATAAGTTGGCAAAGTCGGCAACTAATAGTTCTTTTGAGATCGAATCGCAACTATCTAATTTATTGTGGTTTAGAGCAATATGAATGGTATGGAACGGGAATTTCCATTTTTTAAGGACTTTTGATCCAACCTTATTATGGTATTTATCGATAAATTGGAGCAATTCTTCATAATCGAGGTTTTTCGCCAGTTTGCCTTGATTTTCTAGTTCGCAGGCGCTCTGTAAAAGTACGGCTTTTCCAATATCATGCAGTAGACCATTAATAAAAGCGTCACTTTGCAGCGTTAAATTTAGGACTTTAGACGTAATTTCGGAAATCACGGCACAATTAAGTGAATGGGCCCAGAGCTCATCTAAGCATTCGGAATATTTCTTACCGTTGTTGCTAAATAAGGGCCGGCTACAGAAGGCATCAACATATTGCTTGGTTACAACCAGTCCTAAACGGGTAAGGGCCTGCTCCACATTCTCGCTTTTGGTAGCTGCGCCGTAATATGCTGAGTTAGAAATGCTTATTAGCTTGCTTGAGATAGACATATCTTGCTTAAGGACATTCGCAATTGCTTTAAACCCAAGATCTTTTTTGACTACTTCATTAAATTGCATGCTTGTTTGTGGGGTATAAGGAAGATCAATCTTTCCACTAGTGAATCTATCAATGATAATGTTAAATGGTTTTGCCTGATCACCTTCTTTTAGTTTGACCGCATCTCCTCTTTTTAGCCCTGTTTGTTCATCAAGGAACTTGATTACTTTTTTTTTGTTAAGGGGCTTTAAAATGTAATCGTCACATCCGGCAGAAAACGCATCAACGGCCCTGTCTTTGGACCAATGTGATGCTATCATGAATATTAGTGAGCGTTTTGTATCCCTGAATTCTGCCTCTTCTTCTGCACTTCTGATGTCCAATAGGAGTTCTATTCCGTCTCTATCCGGCAAATCAGGATTAAGCACTATCACATCAAAATAGATTGAAGTCTTCAGTGCTTTCTTCACCAAAGCGAGGGCGATCTTCCCACCAGTGACCATCTGACATTTCCCAAAACCTGTCATTATATCTTTAAGTAAGTTCCTATCAATGGGATCGTTATCAATAATTAAGCTTTTCATGAGTAGACTTTTTAACCTGGGTTCGGAGCTTGCAATTTCAGGGCTTGGTTCTAACTTCGCCCACGATCTGCTTCGCAACTCAATTGATACCTTTCTGATCCAGCCCTGAAAGGGCACTACATATTAGCCCAGGGCAACGCCCTGGGTGAGGATTTAACAACAATATCAGCCCTGAAAGGGCGTTACAAAATTATCTAGGCTGTCGCATATTCGTATATTGTCACGCCCTTACAGGGCTCAACGATCCTTACAACCTGTTCCCAGGGCGTTGCCCTGGGCTGGTATGTCACGGCCCTTCAGGCCTCTAAACCATGAAGACTCCCCCTCGACTTAAAATGTTCCGAACTTTCTCAAATTGAACTTTTTTCGTTTCTCTGTCTATAAGTGGGTGAGGTTAGGACCAAGCCCCAATTTCGCTAACCGCCAATATCGTACCTATTGATGATACCATAGATAAGTGTCTGCTTCAACCTCCGCAACTTGCCATAAGGGGTCCGAGCAAAGTCCGAAAATATATCAAAAAATCTTTCAACGACAATGAATGTTGTTCATCCACAGGACCCCTAAATCCTAGTTTCCATTCAGACACTAAATAGATTGAATTATTCGGTAAATAATGTTAAAAGTAAGTTTATTTGGGTGGTTTCAGTGTGGCTTATGGATAGGAAGGAATCATTTGACACTTATTTCAGACATAAATGAAAAGGACAAACAAACGCAAAAGACCGCTCTAAGCGGTAGACATAGCACCGTTGAGTTCCTCCTTCGCAGGATGCGTCGCAGCGAAAATTTCCCCTCGATTTCCAAATACATCGCCGAAATTAATAAGAAGTTGACATCCACGGAAAAGTACATTTCCACTTCTGATCTTGCCAATGTGGTCCTTAAGGACTATGCCCTTACCACCAAATTGCTTAAACTGGTCAATTCGGCATTTCACGGCACGGTGACAAGACCCATAAATACTATCTCCAGGGCGATCGTGTTACTTGGTTTTGAACAGGTGCGCATGGCGGCAACCAGCATAATCCTTTTCGAGCATCTCCGAGGTAAGGGTAATGTGAAGGAATTGAAAGATTCCGCAGTAAGTTCCTTTACAAGTGCCCTTTTCGCCAGAAAATTAGGGGAAGGGCTATCCGTAGACCCTGAAGAGGCCTTTATTTGTGCCATGTTTCAAAACATGGGAAAACATCTGGTGATTTTCCATCTTCCGGACGAGTATAAAGAAATAAAACGAACAATGGCGCGAAAAGGGGTCGACGAACAGGTGGCATCACGAATCGTTCTCGGAAGAACATATGATGAGTTGGGGATAGAAATAGCGGAGGCTTGGAAGTTTTCTGAAAAGATCAGAAACGGCATGAAACTTCTTCCCGATGAAGAAGTGGGCAGGGCCAAGTCGGAAAATGATATCCTTCAGGGGATATCAAATTATGCGAATGAAATATGCGCTATTATCGGCAATACCCAGGGAAATGAGAGGATTAGCGCCTTAGAATCAAGCCGGAAGCGATTCAACAAATGCGTTCCTATTTCCGAGAAACAGTTTCGAGAGCTTTTGGACTCATCCAAGGATGAAATAGGGAAATATTTAGACGTACTCGATATAAATATAAAAAATAGCAATTTTGTTCGCAGCTTAACATCCGAACCCGTGGCCCGCGATAAAACGCCTCCGGTTGGCGATACAACACCCATTGCCGGACCAAAAGGGCAGGAAATTGCTCCGGGAATTGAACCAACCTCAGGGGAAAAAGAGATTTCACACGACGCCCCTGATAAAGAGGAACCCAGAAGTATTCTCATGAACGGGATACAGGAGATTACGAATACCCTTGTGGAGGATTTTAAACTCAATGATTTAATCCTCATGATTCTTGAGACGATGTTTCGGGGATTTTGCTTTAACTGTGTCATGTTCTGTATGATGGAACCGAAGAGGACGAGGGTGCAGGCCCGTTTTGGCCTTGGAAGGGATGTTGATAAGTTAATCGGAAACTTTGGGTTCAGGCTCGAAAAATCCTCAGACCTTTTTAATATTGCGGTATCTCAAGCACGGGATTTTCTCATTGATGATTCCAATGCGCCCACCATAAAGGCGCAGGTTCCCCAATGGTATCGAAAAACCGTCAACGCCCCCTCGTTTATAATATATCCGATTTTTATTGATAAAATATGCTTGGGTCTCTTTTACGCTGATAAGGAAAATGAGGGGCCACCAATTCCTGAAGACCAACTGAATTTCATGAAGATCTTACGAAATCAGCTTATTATTGCTATAAAGCAGAGCCGATTATAAAAGGAGGACATGAGGGCGCTTACTTGGGGTTCTACGCACAAAGTGCTTCGGAAGTCATGTTTCCTCCTTTGAATCAATCGCTCCAGCTTCTTCCTGCTTACCAGTTCATCATCCACAGCCAGGATATTCATAAAAAGCACCTCTTGGATTTAATTTATGTCGTCACGCTTCGCGACAAAACGTTCCAAGCGAAAAAATTCTCGCTCAAGTTTTTGCAAGGAGTCAATACCTTCTTCCAACATTCCCGATTTCCCGATATTTTCAAGATCGAAGGCAATCCCCGAAAGCGCAGTGGCTGTCAGATTAGCCGCCCCACCCTTGATGGAATGCGCCTCTCTCCTGACTGACTCCGCATCCCCATCGGATATGGCCTGTCCCGAATTGACCGCAAGTTCCAAATAATCGGTGCTGCCGAACAGTGCCAGCAGTTTCCCTTTTTCCCCATGGGCGTAAGTTTTCCGTTTCACATCATCCGCAAAATGTCAAGACTACCAGATCAATCCATTACCATTTTCATGGAATTTCAAACAGATGGATGATATAGGTGTTGTTGCATCGAGAAAGAGGTTAGAAAACCAGCACCTCACCGTCGCAATCCAAGCCTGATCGAAATTGTGGTTTCTTTTTCCTTGACGCCCAAGTTGTATTTCGGTACGATTCCTCCTGAAAAAACAAGTTCTTATCAATCAATATTAGGGTTGGCTCTTTTACTTTTGACAGTGTGAAAAAAATGACAACCTCATTCTTGGACAAAAGAAATTCCATAACATTGGGATTACTTCTTGCGATCCTGGTGCTTAACTCTTGTGGTACTCCCGAGAAAAAGGTGCAAAACGACCAGATCGTTTCCAGTATTGGCAAGATAGACCCCCTGGAGACCTCGGACAAGGGCCTTTTCAGAGATTTTGATTCCGAGTTTCAGTTGCTGTACCAAGAACAGAAAATGATCAACTCAAGCCTGGAATCTATCCACGATCGTCAAGCGGAGAATGCGGCCGAAATAGGCAAAATCAGGACAAGAATGCAGATGTTCATCGGTCATGCGGAAGAGAACGTTAATCTAGTAAAGCGTACTGTTCAGAGGAATACCGCTGAGCAGGATGAAATGAAAAAAAAACTGTCCACGCTTATGGAGCGATTTGAAAAGCTTGAAGCAAGTGTACAGCATCTTAATAGCTACCTGGATCTTGAATCGGGCAGCCTTGAAGCAAGAAAAGGTACTGCAACGCCCCCCAGTGGAAAAAAAGCATATGAATCCCCGCTCCCGGTGGTTGAAAAAGAACCTGGTTCGCCCGACAAAAGACTCTATGCGTTAACACTCCAACTCCATCGTGATGGCAAATATGAGGAAGCTATCGAGGGTTTTAAAAACTTCATAGGAAAATTTCCAAAATCGGATTTCGCAGATAATGCTCAATTCTGGACGGGCGAATCATATATGGCCCTCAAACAATATGAGCAAGCCATTCTGGCCTATCAGGAGGTGATAAAAAAGTATCCCAAAGGTAACAAGGTACTCGATGCAATGCTTTTTCAGGCACAAGCATTTTATGAGATAAAGGACAAATCGACTTCAAAGATATTGCTCAAGAGTATCATTAGAAAATACCCGAAGTCGCGCGAGGCAAAGATTGCCAAAAAAAGACTCAAGGAAATACAATAGCCTAACTCGGGAACCTAATCGCTCTAATATCCCCCCTTGGGTAATATCAAAAGCTCTCTCTTTATCTTCAACAAGTAACACTGTCCCGCTCCCGCTAACCACGTCGGCTTCGGTATACACAACTGCTGCCTTCCATCAGTCTCACAACGTCGCCTTTCCTCACGGTTGAGGAATCACTGGCGCTCTATGGGAATATGATTGACACATTACCTGACACCTTTCAAGAAACAGGATACTTTGGAGCTCACTTTGATAGCATTTCAGGGAGTATTGAATGCGAGGATGACGTGCATTAACTCAGCATAGCACACCCTCCAAATCCATGCAAGGCTGCCAAATCAATTCTTCACATTTTTCCGGGACTATCTTGACTTGACAAAAAACCAATATATCAGCATGCCAAAAAGGCTGTGATATCCTCAAGTCGGAGAAATTTGGGAAACCTGAGATAAATGCCCGTATTTCACGCCTCTGGCATATTTTGGTTTCTTCAGCATACCCAAAACAACCAGCGCCCGCATTTTCTGAAGTTGAGTGGCCAAAGGGATTTAATAGTGAGGATTGCAGAGCCTCATTCCTCGCCTTGACACCTAAAACCCATTTGACTATACATTTTCAAGAAAGGTATTGAACTATCACATCAGCCAAAGGTCAGGATTACATCCGTTCACTTCTGGCTGGTTTCGTGGGCAACATTCTGGAGTGGTATGATTTTACGGTCTATGGCTACTTTGCAACGGTCATCGGCTCCCTTTTTTCCCCCAGCGAAGATAAAATTGCGTCACTGCTCGCTGCCTTCGGAGTTTTCGCGGCCGGTTATCTCGTGCGCCCTCTGGGAGGGGTCTTTTTTGGGTGGCCATCAGGGGTCAGAATTTGTGCTGTGTTCACATTATGGAATGATCCGCATCACAAGGGGTGCAACCCCGTCTTTCACTAAAGAAAGCTTTTGAGCCAGTCCATATGAGATATCCAGATCACGTCCCTCGATAAAAGGACCTCTATCTGTGACCACCGCTTTGGCCTTTTGACCCGTGTTCGGATTTTCCAGCTCCATTTCGGTTCCAAAAGGGAGATCCCGGTGGGCGACGGTATTCTCATACATGTTATAAATGGCGCCATTTGCCATGGCTCGGTTATGGTAAGGCTTCCCGTACCAACTGGCAACCACCATCTGTTCTTTAGCGTGAGATGGAATGGGAACACGGATTTTCATGCCCGGTTGCAGCCGCTTAGGATCTTCGATGCTGTTTGCTTCAATCAAATCATTTACCTTAACATGAAATTTTTTAACTGCCAATGCCCAAAATGTATCGCCGCGTTTGATCGTATACTCTCTCCATTCCTGAGCATCTTGTTGAGACGTCTTTTCAGATGGGGGTTCACTCGCTGCCATTTTAACAACTGAATTTTCAACAGCGGGTTTTTGTGTTTGTTCGAGGATGGCTTCAAATGAATCTTTACCCGTAACAATCGCCCCTTGTTTTAGGAACCAATTGCCTGTTCTTGAAGAACGTCCAACTGCTTGGGGATTGACACGTTTAAGTTCTGTCCAGGATACTTTCATCAAATCGGTTACTTTAGAAATCGTATCGCCCTTTTCTACCATATAAGACATGCGTTCACCTCTACTGATACGTGAAGGTTATTATCGGGGATGAAACCGTCAAA
>Ga0233431_1001340_pt1 | contig 43455 bp, 42 predicted proteins | sample SI_118_April2016_FD_179867 | JGI IMG/M metagenome (GOLD analysis project Ga0233431, IMG submission 179867) | Seawater microbial communities from Saanich Inlet, British Columbia, Canada - SI_118_April2016_200_MG | ecosystem: Environmental > Aquatic > Marine > Inlet | place: Canada: British... | reverse complement strand
ATATATGTTGATACTGAAGGTGGTTTTTCTATTGCAAGATTGAAGCAATTAAGTTCAGAACCAGATGATATCTTGAAAAATATTGTTTTCTTGAAGCCAATCAATTTTGATGAACAAAGAACTGCATTTGATAAGATAAGAGATGTTATTAATGATAGCATAGGGATAATTGTTATTGATTCTGTTGCAATGCAGTATAGATTAGAAATGGGTAAAACGGATGATGTTTATACTGTGAACAGAGCGCTAGGCCAGCAGCTTGCATATTTAACGGAAATTGCAAGAACGAGAAAAATCCCTGTAATAATCACCAATCAAGTATATTCTGACTTTGACAATAAGGAAAAAGTCAACATGGTTGGTGGAGATATTCTAAAATATGGCAGTAAATGCTTAATTGAATTACAGAAAGGTCACAAAGGTAAAAGAAAAGCTATCCTGAAGAAGCATAGATCGTTACCTGAAGGTCGAGAAGTAATGTTCGGCGTGATAGACGAAGGATTTGAGAAAATAGAATAAAAAAGAAGAAATTTATTCTTCTGTAAAATCTTCTGCTGTTTGCGTGATGTCGCCAGCTTTTTTAGCTTTCATGTATTCTCTTGCAAGAATCCAGAATAACAAACCTAAAGATTTCTTTCCTTTATTATTACAAGGAAGAACTAAATCAATGTTGTTTGTTTGGTTGTTTGTATCACACAAGCTAATAACAGTTACTCCTGCTTTAGCAGCATCTAAGATTGCGTTTCTGTCAGGCCAAGGATCAGTTACTACAATTACCTTTGGCTCAAAGTAAGTTTTAAGTTCTGGGTTAGTCATAACTCCAGGAGGATATCTTCCTGCGAAGATTTTTGTGCCAGTTACCTTACCAAACATTTTAGCAGGTCTCCAACCATTTTCTCTTCTACTTACTACAACAATTTCATCGGGTGAATATTGTGATAAGAATTTTGCCGCTGTTCTGATTCTTTCATCAATCTTTTGCAGATTTAATACATATAGTCCATCAGGTCTTGACTTGTAAATGAAATTACTCATGTACTTAGTCTTGAACTTTGTACCTATGTGTATACCAGACTTTAGATACTGGTCAATTGGTACTAACATTTCTTCACTCATTTTGTGGTCTCCCAGCACAGAATTAGATTCTCTGTACTGCATTTTTATCGCCTCTGCAGTGTGTATGTGCCCCACTTTCGTGCTTTGACCCATACTAGGCTCTTAGATTGTTTATTTTAGAAGTAATATATAAAGCTTACTTAGGCAGGTGAGGTTGCATTTGTTTTAGGTAATCTGGATGGTTTTCGACGTTCCTGTAGCCTATCGCACCATTTCTTTGTTTGGGTGCGTTAAATGTATATCTGGGAGAATAGCCAGTTAAAGTTGCCAGGCAGCCTCCTGCTTTTTGTAGAATAATATCTGCTGCTGCTATGTCCCAGTCTCTTATTAGTCCTGGATTTTCAGGATCTAGGTGAAGTAAAGAGATATATGATTCTGCGTTTCCTTCTGTTAGAAGAGCTAATCTTAATGCAGTACTACCCACCTCGGTAATCATATTTTCTTTATTTATTGCTTTAATAAATTCTTTAAAATAATCTTTTTTCATCATAGATGGACTTACAAGCATAGTTGCGTCGTCGAATGAAACTAATTTATCAGGCCATTTGACTACTTGACGTACGCCCACGGCTATTTCCGCACCTTCACTGTAATGAGTAGGAGTGTCTTGATCTGCAAACCAAAGTTGTTTTCTTGCTGGTGCGTAAATGACACCAAGTCTAGAGTGATGATCGTTTACTAATGCAATACTTACAACAAAATCATCAATACCTTCTGCGAGATCTCTTGTTCCATCAACCGGATCAACCGACCAAAATGTAGTTGGATTTTCTCCAACAGTTAGAAGTCTTGCATTGTATTCTGCTAATTCCGGATCATATTCTTCTCCTTGAATAGGAATATTTGATTCTGAAAGGATGTTTAGAATGATTCTTTGAGCTTCTGTGTCTGCAAGGGTTACAAGCGTTCTGTCGCTTTTTTCTCTAGTTCCAAGGTCTCCGGAGTCTCTAATCTCCATGATCTTGTCTCCAGCAGCCAATGCAGCTTTTATTGCCAGTTCTAGATGCTCGTGTACCATGAATTAAGGTAGCGGAGACTCCTATTTAAATATTTGTATATATTACTACCGCACAGTGGCGAAAAAAGAAAGATTTATATAGTGTGAGAGGGTGAAATATCGTGAAAGCTTAATGGAGTAAACTATCTTGGGTAAAATGATTAGTTTCTCAAAAAAACCTAAGCTAGAGGATGTACTAGCAGATATTAGAGGCATAGAAGCTAGCGGTAGTTCTGATTATTCTGATCAAATAAAACTTTATGATTTGAAGAAAAAGGTTGTTTTCGGTGAATGTAAAGGTAGAGTTTCAGGAGATGGCAAAACTTTAGCAGATAGAGTTAGAAAAGAATTGGCAATAGAATCTGGATTTAAGAAGAGAGCGGACTTTGAAAATTTCATTGCAGCGACAGTTTTTGAAGCACTACCTCGTTTGGCAACAGAGAAAAAAATGGATGCTGATGCATTGGCTCAGCTTTTAGTTCACTCAAAAGAACATGGAAATAGTTTTTTACCAGTACATTCTGAACAATTACATTATCAAACATTTAATACACACGAAGGTGGAGCATTCTATAAAATTGCAGTGGCCTTACCAAATGGACAAACACTAGAAGGTCATGTGAAAAAAGTTCCAAATAGAAGATTTGAAACAAAGAAAAAAGTACGTGAGGCGGTGGCTTCTTTTTCTGATGATGTTATGCCACACATCCACGCATTCGATGGACATTTTGTAGATTTTTATCGTGATGAAGATATTTTGTATGAGAGAGTAATGAGATACAAACGGGACGGCGATACTGCTTCTGTGAAAAAAGAATTAGTCGAAGCCCTTAATTTAATTAAACGCTTAGGAGAAGAAGGTCTTGCAAATCAAGATAAGTTCAGAGAGAGCGGTAAGTTAATTGTACCAGTAGTTGGTAGCTATGTTGCAGATATGATTGATAATATTATTAGACCGTGCAAAGGAATGAGTGGATTATTTGCGGGAACGTTCTCAGGTCATAGTGAAAAGGGATTTAAACATTTTGTCGAAACAGATCCTACTACATCCGCATTTGTTCAAGCTTTTACCCAAGATTACAATGGGTCCATGCCGAAGTCTAGTTACTTCGGCAATGGTGACCCTCATGCCCGCAATTTTATTTATGACAATGGTAAGTTGAAGATCATTGATTGGGACTTTGCAAGGTTTGGTATCCCTAGATATTCTAAATTGTTTAGTATGTTAGGTCTTGATGCTCAACTTGAGAGAGAGATTGTTGTAGAGGCTCTTGGAGAAGAAGCATGGAAACCATATTTGAAAGAAAAAATGTTGGAGTCGTTGAAAAGTGCAGTGATTAATTATGAATATATGTTTGATCCTAATTTAACTCCAGATGCGGCAACAACAGTGATGCGTAAAGAGAAAATAAAATACTATTATACTGTTGCCAAAAGAATTGCTTCAGAAGGAATGGCAGTTGCGGGAGTTATGGATGATTTCTTTCACAAGTGGTATGGCACGACTTTTAGCGAGGTTACAGATCCGGAAGAGTTCAGAGGATTAAGTGCAAAGTACGGTTATGATGGCTTCACATTAGAGGATAAACTCCAGTTTACTGCTTTAGATCCTAAAACTCTTGGTGAATTGAAAAGTGAATGGGGAATAAGAGAAACTGAATTAGAAGCTTCTAGAAAGAAAACTCGTAAACATCGATGGATTGGCGCAGGTGTTGCTGGATTAGTACTCTTAGCAGGACTTGGAATTTATGCACTAGGTGGTGGAGATGTTGCAGTTGTTGATTACAAAAATCCAGAGATTGAGTATATTACTGGTGCACCCAAGGTTGTTATGACTGCTAATGGTTTACAAGTTGAATCAGGTGGTGGTGAGTATCATACTGATTATATTCTTAGCGCTTTAGAGCGCGACGAAAGAGGTCGCGGCGGTGAACTTAGTGCGATGGATTATGTTAGATTGCAATATGCATTTGGAAAGTTAAAACCTAACTTGAGGTTAATGGCAGATGAGGCAGGAATTACTTTTGACCAGGCGAGAGATTTATTGATGAGTCATTATTTGAAGAACCCGTATAGACACTTTAAGTTGAATCTTCTAGAACCCCAGATGGATGTTTTGTCTTACAGAGATATTGATAAATACGGCATTGTTCCAGTTACGGGTGTAGAATTCTCAGAATTTTTTGATTTAGAGCATGGTGCTTCAGCATCAGAGATTGGCGGTAGTCCTGAAAGAACTATGAGAGTAGCTTTTGCAAAATTAAAGAGTTGTATTGATCAAGTAAAAGAAAAGTATGGAATGCCAAGACACACAAAAGATAATGGTGATTCAGTTGCAGGACAAATATACGATTCTGACATATATTGGAGTGCTTTAGTTGTATATGCAACAGATATGAATACTTTGGACGATATAATTCAGAAATCATTAGATGCTAGGTCTGGTGATGAAGATTGGCCTGTTGGTTATTCAGAGTATAGAACATTTTTGCCAGATGTTGTTCACGCTTTTGTTAGTCATGCAGGGACAAATTTTACTGATTTGGGTGATGATTCGGTAGATAACTTTCAGAGACAGTATCGTAATTCTATGATTTGGGCTTTTCAATCCATACTTGGTCCTTTGTTTGGATTTCAAGACAGTGCAGATGCTTGCTTTGCAAATGGATTGTATGAATCTCTTTGGGAAGTTCACAAGGATGTTCAGCAAAACTTCGGATACTTCTCTCTTTTGCCAATGGAACGATATCATTACTTGTTCCACAAAGGAGATGACATGGAAGATCAAAGTGTAGCCGAGCATTTACTAGAGCTCGCAATAGAAGATGGCGGAGCAGAAGTTCCTTATGATATGTATGCCGCAATGATACATTCTAATATTTTTATTACTCCAGGTAATGCCCTAAATAAACAAAACGGTTTTATGAATGAGGGAATGTGGTTAACTGGTCACGGTGTAGGTCACGATGTTAGCGAGATTTGTACGTATGAAGAAGAAGGCGTTTCAAGTGCGCAGCTAGGAAGTTATAAAGATAGACAAGCGGAAGCTAAAGAGTCATTTGTTTGTGGTGCTCAACTGTTAGGTCATTTGTGGAAGCAATATGAGGGTCAAGAAGGCAGAGAAGCTAAAACTTTTGCTGCGTATTTCTCTAATCAAGGAATTGTGGATGGTGCTGTGCAAAATTCTTCGGATGCAGGATACTGGGACAGATATTATGATTGGAGAATATTCTTACCAAAAGAAGTTAGAGACTCCACAGATAGGGCATTAATGTACTTCCCAATGATTCAGGTTCTCAATGGTGAAAATATAGAATCACATTTTTCATTCCCGAAACTTGAAGCATTAATTGAGAAAGGAGAAGAGTATGTTCTTGAACCCCCGGAAGAAGATTAAAGCTCTAGCGCAATTCTCATTTCTAATAGTAAATGTACTAAGTCGATAATTTTGGTTAAGTTACCAAAAGTTTGAGACTCTTTCGGTAACTCAGGTCTGAGTTTATTTACGACTTCAAAACATTTTCTTCGTTTCTTTGCAATTTCTAGTGCATCTTCTTTAGAATACGTATGAAATGTGTCAATATAATGTATTAGTAATGAATTCACATGTTCGATCAGATGAATTACTCGCTTGTCAGTTTTGTTCTTTTTTGATTCTAGTTCACCCAACCAGGCATATACATCCACCAATTCTTTTAGTTCAATTAAAATGTTGTTGTAAGTAGAAGATTTTGGTCTCTCCTCTTTGCTTAATATTCTTAAACAGAACCTTATGAATTTTTCAATGTTTCTCTGCCTTAGTCTCATTTCTAGGAGAGTATCATTGTTATTTTTATTGATTGCATCTTGGAAATCTGCAACCATCATTTTTGTTAGAAGAAAAATTCGTCTAAGAATGTTATCGAATTCATCTTCTCTAATGCTCCCAAGATCTTTTAGTGTCCAATGTTTATCTTTTTGTTCTACTATCTCGAAGCCAATTAGATCGTTTGTAATTGCTTGTAAACGCTCCGCAATCTTTTCAGTCTTTTTTGTTTTTAGATTTAGTATTTCTGATTCATCAAATATAATTTTTATCTCGTCATAGCCAAGATTATATGCACTAAACATATATTTGTAAAGCAATACAACAGAAAGGCCGGATACATTGATTTCAAGTTTCTTGATTGATTGTTCTTTCTTCGCACTAATACAAAGATCAATGCCTTGCTCTTCAAGATCTATTTCATCTCCTTTTTTGAGATTGTGTTTTTTGGCCCATTTTCTAGGTAAACTGACCATAAGTGTTAATCCGCCTTGTTCTACAACTCTTCGTTTCATCGTATTCTCGTATAACAACCCCTGCAGAGTGCAGTATTTCTTAATATTTAAAACTTTTGTAAATATTTATAATTATAAATATATATATAAATTATAATAAGAATTTATAAATAGGCATTTTCAGATTCTCTACCTCGAAGTGACTAAACCAGAGGTGGTTTGGTTAAACTTACGGAGGTTAGTTTAAAATGAAAAAGCTATGTAGCGTATTGCTTGTAATGCTCTTAGTTATCAGCCTTGTTGGTTGTGGTTCAAGCCCAACTGGAGAGGTTGTTAAATCAAAGAAAATGGATGCAATTAAAATTGGATTCATTGGTCCACTTACAGGTGGGGCCTCAATGTGGGGCACTAATGCAAGAGAAGGTGTTTTGTTAGCTGCTGAAGAAATTAATGCAGAAGGTGGCGTACACGGAAGACCTATCGAATTAATATTTGAAGATTCTAAGGCAGAGCCTAAAGAAGCAACTAATGCTATGAACAAATTAGTCAATGTTGACAAAGTTCAAGCCATTGTTGGAGCAATTGCAAGTTCATGTACTTTAGCTATCGCACCTATGGCAGAAGTTAGTAAAGTTGTTTTGTTGAGTCCAGGTTCATCTAACCCAAGAGTTAGTGAATCAGGTGAATATATATTTAGAGATTGGCCATCAGATGCGCTCCAAGGCGTAAAGTTGGCAGACTATGCATACAAAACTGCAGGTTATAGAACTGTTGCAATTTCTTATGTAAACAATGATTACGGTGTTGGTGTAAAGGATGCATTTACTGATTCATTCGAAACACTAGGCGGAAAAATTGTCGGTGTTGAATCACATGAGCAAGATGCAACTGATCAAAGATCAGAGTTATCAAAACTTAAAGCAACTAATCCAGATGCTTTGTTTTTCCCAGGTTATCCAGTAGATGGAGCACACGGTGTTAAACAATCTAGAGAAATGGGGTGGGATGTTCCAGTATTCGGTCCAGAGATTTTTGAAGATCCATCAGTTATTGAGATCGCAGGAGATGCTGTAGAAGGTCTTGTATATACTCGTCCTTTGGTTGAAACAAGTTCAAGTTTTGCAACTGCTTATGAAAATAAATTTGACAGAGAACCAGGAATTGTTGCAGATAATGCATACGATGCACTGAAACTTATTGTTGAAGCAATGAAACTCGTAGGTACAAACGGCGAGCAAATAAAAAACGGTTTACATGTTGTTGGTCAAAATTACAAAGGCGCTTCAGGAACAATAACTTTTGATTCTAACGGAGATATCGACAAACCGTTTGCTTTGAATAAAATTCAAAATGGCGAGTTTGTTCGTTTAGAAGGCCAAGCAGAAACTAAAAAAACAGCAATGAGTGGCGAGACTATCAAAGTTGGAGCCATTGCGCCTTTATCAGGAGATGCAGCATTCTTAGGAGTGGGAATGGTTAACTCATTACAGTTAGCGTTTGATCAACTGTCAGCTAAAACTGGAAATAAGTATGTTTTAATCGCAGAAGATGACAGACTTGAAAGAGCTAAAACAGTTAGTGCATATCACAAGTTGACAAGTGTTGATAATGTAGATATCGTAATAACTATTAGTTCAGGTTCCGGTCACGCAATCGCAGATCTTGGCGAGCAAAATAAAATGCCAATCTTGCACATTGCAAGTGATGCAGATATTGTAAAAAATCGTCGTTATTCCTTTACTCATTGGGTAACTCCTGATGCAGAAGCGGAAGCTTATCTTGCTAAAGCTGAGAAAGAAGGACTGACTAGCGCTGTCGCTTTTACTGAAAATCAGCAAGGCGCATTTGCAATCAGGGACGCAATCATAGATAGAAATCCCGGATTCATCATCAAAGATTTTGTTGTTGAACCAGAAGAAAAAGATTTTAGAACTATGATTCTGAAAGCAAAAGGCGCAGGAGCAGATACTGTTTTTATCATGACTCTGCCAGGACATACAGCTTTGCTTGTTAACCAAATAAGAGAAGCTAATTGGGATGTAGAGATCACAGGTGTTGAAACCTTTGAGCTTGAAGAAGATCCTAACGACGTGTTCGAAGGTCTTTGGTTTGCAACAGGTTCCGATGGAACTCCAAATTATAGAACGGCTTACGAAGCTAAGTATGGTAAAGAGCCAGTATTAGGTTCACCAAACGCATATGATTGGGGTTTGATCTTAGTAGATATCTTTGAGAAAGTTGGTAGGGACAAAGAAGCATTTGTCGACGAACTTTCCACACTTGAGTTCAAAGGAAACTTAGGAGATATCTATGTAGATTCTGACGGAATTGTGCAAAGTGAGGCAGTAATTAAAGTCAAGAAAAACGGCGAGATAATTACTCTTGCTTAATTTTTTTCTTTTTTTAAAATTTCTTTTTTACAGGTGATTGGTGGAGAATAGAATGGCTGAAACAGAAAATAAACCAATCAGATTAATTATTTCAAAAGACGAAGGGGTTGTTAATAGTGCAGACAAATCTCCCGTCGATATGTCGGACCTTGAGTTAGTTATGGTTGAAACATTGCCCGCACCACATAGAATGTATCTTGATCGCCAGCACAGGGCTGTCGCTCAAACTTGTACAAGTTTGGGATGTGATGCATATATTGTACGAAGCGCGAGAGTACTTAACGAAAACGTTTCTGTGAACTTCAAGTATGGTGGAATGAGTCGCGCAAACCAAATGAGACCATATGTACCTCTAGATGTTATGGTTTGGACTGTGAACCATTATCGTAATCTAGGTGAAAGACCTAAGGATTAATAATCAACTTTTATCAGCGAGGGGACAACGAGGATTCTACGGCTAAGACCTCCGTTAAAGCTTTCACCCCTTGCTGATTTTATATTCATTAGGAGGAAAATAGAATTTAGAAAGATGACATGGACAAATGCAGATGAAGCGGATTTTATGGAAGGATTGGGTGATTTAGTCAGAAAACACTTTCCTAATCATGCGGTAGGTAATTCCGTTGGAAGCATGATGGGAGGATCTAGCCTTACAGGTAAGATTTCTGTTTCAAGATATACAAATGTTATTCGGACTTGTCTTAGGCGTGCAATCGGAGATCGTCTTGCGTTCTATGATCAAGAACGAGTTCTCGAGATTGAAAGACAAGATGGAGAACCTATTTGGAAAGATGGCATGTATGAAGATTTGCGTGCTGTTGTTTATGGTCCTAACCAAAAAGAACTTAGAAAATTAGATGCACTTGCAGAGGAGTATGCGCAAGTTAGTGGATGTGTTATGGAATTAATCAGAGAATAAATTGAAAATGACAACCGAAAACTATAGAAGACTAAAGCCAAGATTGGAATTAATTGCAGATCATTTATACGAATTAGTTCACGGAGATGAATTGCCTAAGGACTTTCAAAGATTTGAAAAAAGCGTTGGCAAAAGAGAAGAAACTGCGGACGGAGATGTGCTCTACGATGTTTGGGGGAGAAGTAAAGGAGGGGTATACTTTAGATCTCAAATTTTATCAAAAGCAAGTCTAGATGTGAATATAGAACGAAGCTTTGGATCCATAAATGCAAGGTTTGAAAGACACATAGATGGTGTGTTAAATCAAACAACGAGAGTGAGTCTTTCTGGAATATTATGTATAGGTTCTGCGTCAATTGTTGATGTTGGATTTAATAGCGAATTGCTAATCACGCCTGATGATTATGTTAATTTAGTTGAAAGATATTTAGATTATGTTGCTGAGACCACTGCACTTCCAAATTATAGACCAGCACAAGAAGAGAAGTTTAGTTTGTTAGCAAGATAAGTGATTACAGTGACTCTTGATGAAAAAACAGATGAAGTATTAGAAGAGAGAGGATTAGTTAGAAAAGTAACTGATGCAGTTAAACCAGAATATGTTACAGCATATGAACTATTGAAGAGTGTACCACATGCAGTTAAGACTGGTTTAAGAAAAAGATACGACAATTCATGGCAAGGCGTTAAGGAATTGTACAGAGATTCTAAGAAAGTAATTAACTATGGTGTTGGCGCAATTGCTGGTTCTATATATGGATTTCATGCAGGGTTTATGCATTTCTGTGGAAGATCTACTGAGCAAATAATGAATGAGTCTGCTACGACGGCATTCTTGGACTCGACTCAGATCTTCTTATCAAGGGTCGCGATGAGTATGTTTATTGGTGGTGCGTTAGTAAAATTAATACAGCATGTTGGAACTACGAGAAAAGATAGAAATATTTTGACAGAGGTTTGCAGCGTAACTAGTTCATATGTTGTTGGCACTTCGTTGTGGATTCCTGCGTTATACGGAGTACTGTCAGCACAAGGCTCTCAAGGCATACCTGAAACATTAGGTGGTGAAGCTCTTTCAATGGCGTTAGATATTCCATTAATTATATACTTCACAAGGAATAGGATGAATATGAATACAGGGCGAGAGATATAAATAATTTAAACATAAGATATAAAAACAAAGTAATAAAAGGATAAATGGTGGTAGGTAAATGAGTATTGTAGCGCAATTAATCGCAAATGGTATTATAGCGGGTTCTATTTATGCGCTTGTAGCTCTAGGCTACACCATGGTTTATGGTATTCTGAAGTTTATTAATTTCGCACATGGAGAAGTTTACATGCTTGGTGCATATTTTGCATATGTGCTGGCTAAAGTATACCATGTACCAATAGTTGCCGCATTCATCATATCTATGATATTATGTGCAATAGTGGGAGTAATTATTGAAAGAGTCGCGTATAGACCTTTGAGAAAATCTACAAGGTTGGCGCCATTGATTACAGCCATTGCTTTATCTATATTTTTACAAAGTTTAGCATTATTAGTATGGGGATCCGAGATTAGAACATTTAGAACAGGAGAAATATCAAAAGGACATAACATTCTCGGAGCAATAGTTACAGATACTCAATTAATGATTATAGCCACAACTATTGTGTTAATGTTACTGCTTTGGTTGTTTATCAAGAAAACAAAGATAGGAAAAGCAATGAGAGCTACTGCAGATAATCTTGAAGTGGCTAAACTTATTGGTATTAATACCGACAGAGTTATTGCAACGGTTTTTGCAATTGGTTCTGCGCTTGCAGCCGCAGGTGGTATATTGATAGGTATAGAGCAGAACTTAGAACCTACAATGGGTGTGACTATAGGTATTAAAGCGTTTACTGCAACAGTTGTTGGGGGAATTGGTAATATCTGGGGCGCAGTTGTTGGTGCGTTGTTAATTGGATTAGTAGAGAATATTGGAATTTGGTTTATTCCTTCAGGATATAAAGATGCAATTGCATTCGTAATATTAGTTATTATGCTTATCTTCAAACCTAGCGGAATATTTGGCGCAGGAAGAGAAGAAGATATCAGAGCACAAGGAGAATAAAGAATGTACGACTATTTACTTCACATTGCGGTTTTGTGTGGGATATATGTAATTCTCAGTATAAGTTTAAACTTAGCCGTAGGTTTTACAGGATTGTTTAACATAGGTCATGCAGCATTTTATGGTATTGGCGCGTATACTTCTGCTTTGCTAACTCTGGCAGGCGTTCCTTGGTGGATCGCTTTGATTGCTTCGGCAATAATGGCGGGACTTTTTGGATTCATGGTGGGAGTTCCATGTTTAAGATTAAGAGGAGATTATTTAGCGATTGCAACATTAGGTTTTGGAGAAATTATTCGAGCAGTAATGAAAAATTGGACTGGATTAACTAGAGGTCCGTTAGGATTACCAGGCATACCTAAACCTTCGTTATTTGGAGTTCAATTTGCAAGTATTGATATGTATTTGCTATTAGTTGTTGTTATCGCAATAATTACTGTTGTTATAGTTAATAGATTGGTTAAATCTCCATTTGGTAGGGTGTTGAAGTCTATCAGAGAAGATGAGATTGCTGCCAAATCTTTAGGTAAGAATGTTGTTAAGTATAAACTACAAGCGTTAGCGTTGTCTGCAATGTTTGCAGGTGTTGCAGGGAGTTTGTATGCGCACTATATTACATTTATTGATCCCTCAACTTTTACATTGATGGAAACTGTGTTGATGTTGTGTATGGTTGTGTTGGGTGGATCGGGTTCAATTATTGGTTCTGTGGTTGGCGCAATTATTTTAGTAGTGTTGCCCGAGCCATTAAGATTCATAAGTTTACCAAGTTCGGCGGCGGCGGCATTAAGACAAATGATATATAGTGTGTCTTTGATACTTATGATGATATTTAGACCGCAAGGTATTTTTGGTGAAACTTCTACAACAAAGAAATTTGATTTAAGAAAATTATTAGGGATGAGAAGTCCTAAGACAAAAATGAGGACCAAGAAAAATGCTTAAAGTAACTGACTTGCACAAAGAATTTGGAGGAATTAAAGCAGTTCATGACTGTGACTTTCATGTAAAGAAGGGCGAGATAGTTGGTTTAATAGGTCCTAACGGTGCAGGTAAAACTACTGTGTTTAATTTAGTTACAGGTTACATTAGACCAGACAGAGGTACTGTTATATTTGATGGCGCGGATGTTACTTCATTGAAACCGCACATTATTGCTAGAATGGGACTGTCCAGGACATTTCAAATGATCAGATTATTCCCTAACATGACTGTATTAGAAAATATGTTGTTAGCAATGAAAAACCAAGATGAAGGTTTTAGGGCAGCAATATTTAGAAACCCTTTGATGAGGAAGAAAGTAAAACAAGGTTTGGTGCGAGCAATAGAGATGTTAGAGTTTGTAGATCTACATGCTAAAAAGAACGAACTAGCAAAGAATCTTAGTTACGGACAACAAAAGTTGTTAGAAATTGCAAGAGCACTAGTTAATGATCCCGAGTTGTTATTATTAGATGAGCCCGCGGCAGGAGTTAATCTTACTATGCTTAAGAAAATTAAAGGTTTGATTAACAAATTGAAAGAGCAAGGCAAAACAATACTATTAGTAGAACATAATATGGAATTTGTTATGGAAATGTGTGATAAGGTGGTTGTATTAGATCATGGAGAAGAGATTGCCGTTGGAACGCCTAAACAAATTCAGAAAAATAAAAAAGTTTTAGAAGCCTATTTGGGTGGAACAGAGGGTTGCGAATGATTAAAGCAGTTATATTTGATGTTGATGGTGTGTTGGTGGATAGCGAAGGCGCTAGTTTAGATACGGCTGGTGAAGTGTTTAAACAATTTGGCGTTAAGATGACCAAAAAAGAATATAAGAATTATACCGGTGTCAATCTTAGAGAAATTGTAAAGATAGTTTCAAAGAAAAGAAAAGTAAAGATAGATCCTGATCAATTTATCAAAGCAAGATATGATTTATATGAGAAGTATGGTAAGAAAACAATAAAGCCTTTTTCAGGTGCAAAAACGTTCATATCAATGTTGCGCAGGAAAAAAGTTAAGATTGCAGTTGCTACGGCAGGTAACAAGAGAAAGCTATCTTTTAATCTTAAGTGTGGTGAGTTCGATATTAGAAACAGAGTTACTGCAGATGATATTAAGCATGGTAAGCCCGCACCAGATATTTTCTTAGCAGCGGCTAAAAAACTCAAAGTAAAACCAAACGAATGCATCGTGGTAGAAGATTCATTAAATGGTATTAAAGCGGCTAAAAAAGCAAAAATGTTTTGCGTAGCTGTAACAAATACATTTCCAAGATCAAAATTAAAGGATGCAGATCTTATTATTGATAGTTTAAGTGAATTAAAATGGTAGAAAAAAGATTGTTGGACATCAGGAACTTAGATTCATGGTATTGGCCAATTCAAATACTTCATGATGTAAATATGCATTTGAATGAGGGAGAAATTGTTAGTATTATTGGCCCCAATGGTGCAGGCAAGTCTACTGTTTTGAAAAATATATTTGGATTAATATCAAAAAGGAAAGGACAGATTTTCTATAAAGGAAAAAATATCATCAAAGACAAAGCTTCTGATATTGTAAAAAAAGGAATAACTTTTGTTCCTCAAGGTCGTTCAGTATTTCCATCTATGACTGTTAGAGAAAACTTAGAGCTTGGTGCATATATTAAACAAGGGGACATCCAGTCAGAAATGAGAGATATATTTAAAAAATTTCCAAGATTGAAAGAGAGACAAAGTCAAAAAGCTGGACTTCTATCAGGTGGAGAGCAACAAATGGTCGCAATCGGTCGTGCTTTGATGTTACGTCCTAAACTTATGCTACTAGATGAACCTTCTTTAGGATTGTCCCCTCAGATTAAGAAGATGATTTTTGAAAAAGTTGTTGATATTAATAAGAACGAAGGAATTTCTTTTATGATTGTAGAACAGAATGCCAAGATTTCATTGAGTTTGTCCGATAGAGCTTATGTTTTAGAGCTAGGTAGAAATAAATTAGACGGACCTGGTAAACAACTTTTGAAAGATCCCAAGATTCAAAGCATTTATCTTGGTGGTGGTGTTTAATTTATCAATATAAAACATATTCTTTATATTCAGCAGATATTTATTCTATAAAATAAACTCGCACAGAATGAAACAGTACAAATACTTAGGACTAATTACGCTGCTATATATCACGTTCCAGCTAGTTTCTGATGTTACTGCAGGAAAGATTGTAGAGCTAGGATGGTTTACGGTATCTGTCACTGTCCTGTATTTTCCAGTCACTTACATAATTGCGGATGTGTTAACTGAAGTGTATGGTTATTCTGTTGCAAGAAGTGTAGTGTGGAAGGTTCTATTGTGTTCAGTGATTGCCGGTATAATTTATTCTCTTGTTGTATTTCTCCCTCCAGCAATAGGTTTTGATGCTAACGCAGCATATACTAGAGTTTTAGGACAAGTTCCGAGAATTTTAGTTGGCGGGTGGATTGCAGTATGGGCGGGAGGAATTCTGAATGATTATATTATGGCAAAAATGAAAGTTTGGACCAAAGGTAAACATTTGTGGTTAAGAACAATTAGTTCTACAATCGTAGGTGAAGGTGCCAATACTGTTCTTTTTTATATCATAGCACTATCTTATGTAATACCTAACAATATATTGTTTTATTCTATTCTGTCGGGATGGTTTTTGAAAGTAATGTTAGAAGTGGTTCTAACTCCAGTTACATATTTAGTTATTAATTGGTTAAAGAAAGTGGAGAATGAAGACCACTATGATAAGAACACAAATTTTAATCCATTTATTGTTAAATAAACTATCGACTTAGCCAAGCAATCTCGTCTTTATCAAGTTCAAATTGTTCAGCCATACTTTCTGCGGTGGCTTTGTCGTTTTTAAAAATGTGTTTAATGTAAGGGAGAGTATTCTTGATTGTAAGTTTTGTTGAAGAATGGGTGTGAGATGCAATTTTCTCAGCAATAGCTTTTCTTTTATTGTATTTTTGATTGGCTAGCCAGATCTTTAATGGACGTTGACTTTGTTGATAAGAAACCATTTTTTTGTATTTCTCATCTTTGGATACTGCAATACCTGCAGTTAAAAATGCATTGATGTAAACCATAAATCTCCAATGTTGCCATCGACGTATTCGTCTAGAGTACACATCTGCTAAAGACATGAAGTTGTATGCTCTTTCAAGATCCTCTGGTTTCTCGTATTCTTTAGGAATATTTTCGTCAAGCCACATAAAACATTTATCGAGATCTTCATTGACATTGTCAAAAGCACGAATTGCGAGATTCGGGTCAGTGGTTTTGAAAACCTTAAGTAGTGCATTATTTATAGATTCAATTTGTTCTCTTTGGCTTAATTCCTCAAGGTCTGCTTTCAATATTTTTTTATCTTTAGTTACTAAGGTTTGCAAATCATTTATTGCAGCTCTTAGATCTCCACCAGATCTTCTGGCCAAAGCTTTCAGAACATTTTCTTCATATTCTACTCCCTCTTTTTTACAAATCATTTCAAGAACTTTTAGGGATGCTGTGTAAATCATAGGTTCTAATTGTACCATGGTAACTTTTTTCCTTAAGGAAGAGAATTTTTTATGGAAAGGATCATTTGCAGTCATGATTATGGGAAAACGAGTGCTTTCAATTATTGAAACAATAGCAGGTAGGCCACCTCGGTCGCTATTTCCAGATACGCCATCTACTTCGTCAAGCAGAATGAGTTTTTCTTGCATGAATAAACTCATTTGTTTAGAAGCATTTCCAATGATTTCGTGGATTGCATCTTTATTTCTAGTGTCGGAAGCATTCACTTCTATTAGCTCGAGATTGAGTTCTTTCGCAATAGCATGTACTAAAGACGTTTTACCACAGCCGGGCGCGCCGTGAAGAAGTATTGCTTTTTTTCGTTGTTTCTTGAAGTTTCTAACAAAGTCTAGTGCTTGTTTAACTGCAGAATCCTGATCAACCAACTCTTTTGTGGAATTGGGTTGGTATTTCTTAACCCATGGTACTTCCATAGTTTATAGGGTAGGTGAATTATTTATTAAAGTATTGGTGCGTATAACGTAAGAGAATAACGTATCCACAGTAAGGTTTATAAAGCTAGAAATGAATTCTGATTTAAAAGGGGTGGTAGGTTGAAAAATGCACAAATTAGCATGGAATATCTTGTAATTGCTGGTTTAGTGTTTGTTATAGCGGTTCCTTTGATTGTAATTTTCCAAACTCATTCTGGTCAGATGAATGATGATATTATTTCTAATCAAGTAGATCAAATTGCTAGTAAAGTATTGGATTCTGCTGAAGCAATTTATTATTTGGGTGAGCCATCAAGAACCACCATTAGAGTTTTCTTTCCAAAGAAGATATACAATATCTCAATTGGAGACTATGAAATCACCTTCCAGGTTAGAAGACAAAAGGGTGTGGATGATGTTGTTAAGCTATCTTCAGTTCCAATAAATGGAAGCCTACCTACTACTTCTGGCATACACAATATCATTATCGAATCTAGAGGGAGTTATGTATGGGTAGGAACATAAAGGCTCAAGTGGCTTTTGAGTTTGTTCTATTGGTAGCGATTGCGTTCACTATTTTGATTGTTTTTGTTGCGTCAACAAGAAGCGAATTTAATGAGCTATCTAGTAGAGAAGAACGATTTCTTTTAGAAGATGTATCCTATATGGTGCATAATGAACTTAACCTGGCAGCAGATATGTTGGATGGATACTATCGAGAATTTACGCTTTCAGTTTTGTTAGAAAACGGGGATAATTATAACATTTCTATTCAGAGCGATACCATAATTGCCATTTCTGAAAATTATGATTATGCGATAGGTGTAATTCATGTTGAAGGGGACTTGATCAAAGGTGTTAATTACATCAATAAGAGCGGAGGTGTAGTTAATCTCAATCAATAAACGGGGGCAAGTATGGTATACCGACTTCATTGTGGGAATAATAATTTTCTTTGTAGTGGTTTTTGTCTATTATGCGTATAGTAATAATACAATTGTGAATAATGATGAAGTTTTGGAAGAGACAATGCTTGATGCCAAAGCAGTTGCATCAGCATTAATTTCTCAAGGAAGTCCTGCCAATTGGACGTCATCAAATGTTCAGAAGATCGGAATAACAAATGGTAGAAATCGAATAAACCTCACTAAATTAGATCAATTCTTGTATAATGTAACATATATTCAAGCCAGAACCACTTTTGAAACTTCATACAGCTTTTATTTTTATTTTGAAAATTCTACTGGCGGGGTGATGGACTTGGGACAGAATGATACTCACGGCATCGAACCTGATGATTATGACAACTTAGTTAGTATTAAGAGAATTGTGATTTATAATTCTACTTTAGTTAATATGGTGGTACAAGTTTGGCATTGATTAGTAAATCAAAAATTGGTTTTTTCTTTTCACTAGATGCTTTGCTGGCTGCGGCCATTTTACTTGGAGGTGTGTTGTTAATATCTAGTAATTATATTGCGAGAAGTCCAACTGTTCATGTTAATCATATTTCTCAAGATCTTATAACTTGTTTATCTGAGTTGGAAATGGGCGAAGTTGAGAATTCTTATGTAGAGGGTTTATTCACTGGCGGTACGCTAAGTAGTTCGGATAGTAATAGTTCCGTAATAGAAGTATTAGGTAAACTTTGGTCTTCAGATGATATAACTGTTGCCCAAAACATCACCAGAGAATTAACGGAACATCTTATTTCTGAAAATTATGGTTTCGGACTGTATGCGAATGTAAATGATATGATCTATCAAAGAAGCAATGTAACGCCTACAACTATTAACAGCGCTAAAAAAATAATTTCAGGTGTAGAATATAACCGGCCAGTAGATGGGTATGTTGCGAGTGCGAGTGCGAATCAAATAACCAGTACACATGTTGAAACAATTTCGTTCTCACCTCAAGGTGCAGGATGGTATGGGCGAAATAGTGGTCCGGGCTGGGCATATATTACTAAATATTTTAACATAAGTCCCGATACTGTTTTGACTAATGCTACATTTTATGTTTCAGTTCACAGCGATGATAGAAGTTACACCACTGTAGATATAAACAACGGCGCATGTACCATAAACCGGAATGATAATTGTTTTACAGGGGGCGAAGGGGCTTTTTGTGAATACAACGTTCATGGTTGTTTACAACATGGGATAAACCGGGTAAGATTATCTTTAAGAAATGTAGGATATAATGCACATTTGCATCCGGGAACGTTTTTGCAATATGAGTATGAATTAACCGAGAGTCCCGCAGATTATTCTTCTTTTGTGTCAAATAGATATTACTTTGATGATACACACAGTGTTGAGTCAGCAGTCAGAGATGATGAATGCGGAGCATGGCAAGTTGTTCCTTTTTACATTCCGCCTTCTGCAACTAACGTTAGCGTATCTGTTCAAGTAGTAGGACATGATATTTATGATTATAATTCAGGGTGGTGGTGGTTCGGTCGTTTTGTATCATGGAATGGCTGGAGAAGGATGCGAGACTATGATTATATTATGTTCTTGAATGATGACTCGCCATTTGATTCGGATAATCACCCAGCATCTAACGAAGTTTATAGATATTCTCCAAATCAAGTTGCAAATGATCTCATAGATGGTACAAACACCATAATAGTTTATTTCAATAATTATGGAGATTATCGTTGGGGCGAAACGGAAGTCAGTATTTATTCGGATCCATTTAATGATCCCAGCGGATCTTCGTATGTAGAAGTAAATTATACCATGACCGATAACGTTCCAGAATATGGAAGCATAAAAGTTACGGATTCTTTTGAGTTTGGCGGAGGATCTTCCTCAGATAAGACTACTAGTTTTTCGTTTCCCGCGGGTGCGACGGATATGGGTGATGTGGAGGTTAATATTGTTCAGACTACATCATATGCTATGGAAGTTAGTGCAGGCACATCTAATCCTCCAAGTAATGAGGTTTTTGAAACTCCTGCAGCGAGAGATGTTCCAACAACGGTCTACATTCCGGAGAATTATCTATCACTATCGGAGACTGCTACAAATTATATTCGTTTAAGAGACTTAGGAGGAAATATAATTAGACCGGAGTCTACAATTGATTATAGTTTTTATGTCCCGTCCAGAGTTGGTATAGGTGCTGTGTTTTCTACAGCACAAGAAGCTGTTGACGATGCGGAACAAAGATTAACAGACTTGGTTGGTCCTTTCTTTAATGCATCAAACATAGATACAGATGTTAATAATCAAAGCGATGTTCCAAGTTTATGGGGTCCGGCTCTTGTTGAGGTGAGAGTATGGACATGATGAAAAGTAAAAAAGGAATTTTCTTTACATATATTGCGGTAGTCTTCATGGGTTTGTTGATATTAACAGTTGCACTAGAACAAGAAGGAAGTCTTAGGAGTCAGTCATTTATTCTTGATACCAGAATAAGAACCATGGATGCGTTTGCTAGTGATGTTGAATTAGATATTAGTAGAGGTGTTGAGATTTCGGGATATAGAGCACTACTAGGGTTGGCAGATTATGCTTCTGCAGGAGAATATGTTGATAACGTTTCAGTTGATTTTTTTGAACTTTTTAATAATGGAAGTTTGTATGGAGATAGTGTTACAATTATGGTGAATAATACTTTTGATGATTGGTTAGAAAAGATGCAACTAGAAGCAGAAAAGTTAGATATTATGTTTAACTTAACAATCGATGATCAAGCAGTATCTCACAATAGTCCGTTTTATGTTTCGGTTTATCTTAATGTTACATATAATGTTACAGATAGTAAAGGCACCGCAAGGTGGACAAGAAGTGTTCCAGTAAGTGCTAGAGTTTATATTTCAGGTTTTGAAGATCCTGTTTACACAATAAGAACAAACGGTTATCTTAGAAGCTTTATTGTTGTTTCGAGTTTCTCTTCATATGTTAGTGGTGGAGATACAACTAATTTGCAGATTTATACAAATGGAAGTTATTATTCGCCGCATGAAGAAGGGCCTAGCTATCTAATGAGATTAGAAGGTGATCTTAATTCATCAGAATATGGTATTGAAAGTATAATTTATGGACAGGATTTGATTGATCTGGATATAACATACCCGGAGATTGAGCCTAACTTCTATCAATCTGGGAGAAGTATGGTGGATTATGTTTATTGGGGATATCCAGGCAGAACAGCATATCAGATACAAAACATGTCTAGTTGGTTTAGGCTTGATAATGAATCGGTTAACAGCCATTTAGATAAGTATGATGTGGATGATTTAGTAATTTAAAAGAATAGCTTTTTATAAAGACCTAACGGTTAAGGTCTATATTGGCTAAATACTGAGGTTATAGTGCTTAACAATGAGAAGTAAGGTGATACAAACAGGCGTTGATGCGCTAGTTGAACTTGTTAAATCAGAAGGTACTATTTTCGCTAAACAAGCGTCTGTTCGTTTAGGAGTATCGCTTCCCACAATAAATGAGTGGAGTTCATTTCTTGAAGAAGAAGGAGTAATAGCGGTCAAATACAGATTTACTGTGCCTTATCTTAGTAGAAAAGAAGTTTCTGATTCTGAGAAAAAAGAAATTGATGTAAGATTGCGAGAAGAGCGATCAATATTTCGAAGGAAGGCAGAGAGTACTTTGAACTACTTTAGAGTTCTAGAAGAAGAAATTGAATCACTAAGAAAGCTACTGGATAGTATAGGTGGCAAGTTTCAGAGTAGATTGAAAAAAGTTAAAGATGATCTGGATAAACTAAATCACTTAGAAGAAAAAAAAGATAAGATGGATAAGGTTATAGAAGATAATGCTCAAAATTATATTCAAAAGCTTGACTTGATTTCATCAAGATTAGCTAAGAAAAGATCAGCAGTTGAAGGATTCTACAAACATATTGCTAAAGAAACAGAAATTTCTAAAAAATTCTTGGATATGGATCATGAAGAGTTGGAGATGATTAAAAATAATGAACGATTTCTCAACGAACGTCTTACAAAAATAAAATCATTGATAACTGCAGAGTCGGCGAAGATTGCTAAAACTAAAGATACAGCCATACTTGAAGAAAAATTAAGGCTACAACAACTTGAGTCGACATATCTTAAATTGAAAGGAGAATTGGACTCAGATCATAAGGTTCTTAGTGAAGTTATTGAGAATTCTAAGGATCAGCAAGCAGAATTGAATGATGCTCACGAAGAAATCAGAAACAAAATGAAAGAAGAAGACATTAAACTCTCTAAAGAATTAAATGACTTAGAAGGAATTCCGGACAAGTTTAAATCATATTCTGAAAAGAAATCATCAATAGCCACCATGCTTGGTAAGATAAGTTATGATGAAAAATTATTGAAAGGAAAATTATTAGAATTGATACGACGAGGCAGAATTTTGGATCTAGATGATAGTGATGAATTTAAAAAAGATTTAGAGAAATTGAATAAAGATCTTGAAGATATCAGAGAAAAAAAGCAACACTTTGGCTTAGACGTGAAAAACCTAGTAAAGCTTATAAGGAAATAACAGCTTAAGAGTATAAAAAGGGGTGAACAATGGGGGCAGATTCTTCTGATTCGGGAGTAAGTGTAACGAATGAGCTAGTTGACTTTGTAAAGAAATCTTTGAAAGAGGGTGCGTCCATTGAAAAGATCAGGAGAAAACTTCTAAAGAAGGGCTGGGAGGCGGATGCGGTTGATTTGGCAATTAATCAAACCGAAACAGGCAGCACCATAAAACAGCCCTCGTTTAAAGAAGAAAAAGAGATTAAAACATACGATATAACTTCTAAAGATATCCCGTTAGTTGTTAGAATTGTTAAAGCTAAGGGAGAGTATGTTCCAATATATGAAGTATCATTATCAAGCATAGGTCCGAGCACACAAATCATTTTGGAGAATATTCGTAAAGATCTTATTTCAAAAGTTAATCTAGGAATGGTAGATATAACAGACCCTAAGAAATCTTCTTATGTTGAAGACAAATTTTTTGATGCTACTCAATTACTGATTAAAAAATATTTTCCCGCAGCAGATGATTTCACAATAAAGTATCTTACTTCTTACATGGTTCAAAAAAGTCTGGGTATGGGGGATATCGAGCTATTAATGGCAGATGCTCAACTAGAAGAAATCGCTATTAATTCTTCAGAAGAACCTGTATGGGTGTTTCATAGAGAATTTGGATGGCTCAAGACAAACATTGTTATGAATTCTGAAGCACAAACACGGCATTATGCGGCCATGATTGGTAGAAAAGTTGACAGACAAATTAGTTCTCTCGAACCTTTAATGGATGCACACCTAGATGGTGGAGACAGAGTTAATGCAACTCTTATGCCCGTATCTACAAAAGGAAATACTATTACTCTGAGAAAGTTCGCAGCCAAGCCTTGGACAATGACTGATTTTATTCGAACTAACACTTTATCTGCGTCTGCATCTGCGTTGATCTGGCAAGGCATTCAGTTTGAGTTGTCTACATTGATTGCAGGCGGAACTGCGTCAGGAAAAACAAGTATGCTTAATGCAATAGGGAACTTTTTCCCTCCAAATCAAAGAATATTATCCATTGAGGATACCCGAGAAATTCAATTACCTAAATTTTTACACTGGATACCCATGGTTACAAAGTTTGCAAATACTGAAGGCCGAGGAGAAGTAACTATGCTTGATCTTTTGGTTAATTCATTAAGGCAGAGACCAGATAGAATCTTGGTTGGTGAGATTAGAAGGAAGAAAGAAGCAGAAGTTTTATTTGAAGCAATCCATACAGGTCATAGCGTATATGCGACAGTGCACGCTAACAGTACTCAAGAAACCATAACTCGTTTGACTTCCCCTCCAATAGAAGTACCAAAATCGATGTTGCCGGCACTATCACTAATAATTGTTCAATTCAGAAATAGACGTACGGGAACAAGAAGAACATTTGAGTTATCTGAGATTAAAGAAAACGGAGACCCTAATATTCTTATGAAATATGACATCAAAAAAGATATTCTACAGAATAAGAACAAATCATCCACTATTCTTAAAACTCTTGAAATGTATGCAGGGTTTACTGAGCAAGAAGTAAAGGGCCAACTTACAGAAAAAGAGACAATCCTAAAATGGCTCGTTAAACAGAACGTCAATATGGTAGATGATGTTGGTAGAGTTATGGCGGAGTATTATACTGATAAAGAAAACTTATTGAAAACCGTTAAAAAAAATAAGAAGTTCGAGGGCTAAAACTTGACTAGCCATATCTTTAGAATAATCTCAAAAAATCTTCCAGGATTAGATATTAAACTAAAACAAGCAGGAATGGGTCAGACTCCCGAAGAGTTTGTAAAAAAAACTTTGATAAGTGCGTTCTATTTGATGACGGGGGTTACCATCTTTATGGGGGCAATTCTTGCAAAGATGGATATTGTGTTATCTGTGTTGTATTTCATTTCCCCAGTTTTATTTATTGTGTTGTTCTTTTATTTTCTTAAGTTACCTGATGTTAAAATACTTAAAAAACGCAGATCAATAGACAAAGACGTAGTCTTTGCAGGAAGATTTCTTATTGTTGAATTAGAGTCGGGGATTCTATTGTATAATGCATTGAAAAATGTTTCAAAAAGCTATAGTTATGTGGGTAAGGCATTTGGAAATGTTATACATGCAGTCGATATGGGGATAGATATGGAAGTTGCTTTGAGTGAAGCAATTGATGAAACGCCATCTCACGATCTTCAAAAAATCTTGTGGCAAATTCTTAATTCTCTTAATGCGGGCGCTGATGTAACTGCAACCCTTAATTCAGTTGTTGATCAAATATCAAGAAATCATATAATAGAAATTCAAAGATATGCTAAAAAATTGAATCCTTTAGCTATGTTCTATATGATGATTGCCGTCATAGTTCCATCTTTGGGAATAACAATGTTCGTTGTTTTAGCTAGCTTTTTAGGAATACAGTTAGATTTGGGAGTATTGATAGGGATTGCTGCGATGCTTGCGTTTATTCAATTATTTTTCTTAACTGGCATTAAATCATCTAGACCGGCGGTGAACATGTGAAATCTAAGAAAAAAGTGGTTAAAAAAGAGAAAGAGAAGAAGAAAAGCACTAAAATACTTAGACGTTACATGGATGTTGCGGGTGTAAAATCCGAAACAAGTAGAATCGCAAAGATCATATTTAATGTTTGTATATTTCTTAACCTTGTTTTCTCAGGTTATTTGATTTGGTTTTTTATTCAACATAAAGGTTACCCCATTTTATACATTATTGGATTAACTTTAATGATTTGGACTTTAGCGTTTTTAGCGTTGGTATTTTTCGTGTGGTTATTCTTCTTTGTATTTATGGATTTTAAGATATTTCATCGACGTAAGAGTATCGAAGAGGCGTTGCCTGATTTTTTGCATTTTACTGCCACTAATATACGCGCAGGAATGACTGTTGAGAAAGCAATGTGGTTTGCTGTGCGTCCAAGGTTTGGCGTGTTGGCAAAGGAAATCGAAACAGTTGCGAAAGAAGTGATGAGTGGTTCAGATTTGGGAGTGTCGTTAGAAAGATTCGCAACAAAGTATAACTCTAATGTTTTGAAAAGGTCTGTTAATTTAATTGTTGAAGGAATGGATGCGGGCGGAGAAATAGGAAATCTTCTTACAAAGATCGCGACACATATTGAAGAAGTCAGATTAATGAAAAAAGAAATGGCCGCTAATGTTACAACATATGTTATCTTTATTACCTTTGCTGCAATAATTGCAACGCCTGCTTTGCTGGCACTGTCATCGCAATTGCTTGGAGTTATTGGGGAAATATTCTCTAGCATCGATATTCCATCAGGAACTCAAATGATGTTTTCAATCAAAGAATCTGCAGTGACTCCTGAAAACTTTAGAACATTTTCTGTTTTAGTCTTGTTTATTACATCACTATTTTCTGCCATGATTATCTCTGTGATAAAGAAAGGTAATGTTGTTGAAGGAATAAAATACATTCCAACTTATATCATAGTATCGCTATTAATCTATTTCGCAGCTTCATCTTTGCTAGGTTCAATGATGAGCGGTATTTTCTAATTAATTTATAATAACGCTTAAATACCAATTTAGTGTTGTTTATTTTGATGAGTGTAACAAGTCAACGAAAAAGGTTGAGTAGACGTTCTCAGGCAGCTATGGAGTTTTTAATGACTTATGGTTGGGCAATTCTTGTTGTTCTTGCAGCAATAGGGGCATTAGCATATTTTGGTGTTACAAAGCCTCAACAATTCATTCCTGATGTGTGTACGTTTCCATCTGGCTTCCACTGTGTTGATTTTGTTGTTGACACTAATAGTGCGGATATGGTAATAACTAATTCTTTGGGTAAAGATGCTACTCTTACTGGTTTAACTCTCGGAGATTGTACAGCAAACTCCACTCTACCTTACTTCTTTGAAAATGGTGAGCAAATAACTATACGCTTTACAGGGTGCGATAATGGTGTAAAGGGCTCTAAATTTAATTCAGATATCTCTCTTAATTATTACACAAACAGCCTTAATAAGACCCATACTGGCGAAATAACGACAACAATACAATAATCCAGTTGTTATAAACGCAACATTAATATATTAGTATACGCTTTTGTGATATTACTCATATTAAGTATGAAACACAAAGAGGTGAAAAGTCATGGTAAATAAGAGAGGCCAAGCAGCTATGGAGTTTTTAATGACTTATGGTTGGGCAATTCTTGTTGTTCTTGCAGCAATAGGAGCATTAGCATATTTTGGTGTTTTGAGTCCAGATAGATTCTTACCAGAAAAATGCACACTCCCTTCAGGAATGGCATGTTTAGATTTTACATGGGATAGTACAAACGGAATTACAACTGTAATCCAAAATAGCGCAGGATTCGACATGAATGCTGTCGGTGTTAGTGTTAATGGAACAAGTTGTAACGCAGCTTTGACATATGTCGCTGGAACATCTACATCAAGCAATGAAAACGCAACAACGTTGACTGATGGTGAGACAAAGACATATAGAATGGCAGCAGCATGTACTGGTTTGTCAGGTAAGTTCAAAGGAGACGTAACTGTTGACTATACTAACCAACAAACAAGCTTGTCTCATAGCAAACTTGGAGAAATTATCCTTAAGACAGGATAAATTTTTTCTTTCTTTTTTCTTTTAATTATTTTATTTCGGTCTAAATGTTTATATATCGTGCTTGATATTCTGGAAGTATGCAAAAAAGAGGCCAGATTGCTCAGGAATTCATCATAACGTATGGGTGGATTATATTGGTTATTCTTTCGTTTTTGTGGGGTTTGGCGTACTATGACGTAATTAACCTTGATACATTCATCTCAGAAAAATGCACGTTTTCCGCAGGTTTCGAATGTTTAGATCATTCATGGCAAGAGACTACATTCTCAGTCACAATACAAAATGGGTTAGGATTTGATGTTCAAAATATATCAATGGATTTAGATCCTGATGTTAATGGAATCATATGTAACGTGAGCGATTATCAAGAAGAAATCGGAATGCTAAATACAGAGTCGAGAATGTTTGTGTACAACTGTACAAATCTTGGAACTATTAGTACATTCCAATCTACATTGCATCTTTACTTCGAAACAGGATTAACAGATGTTCCGCACAACAAAATCGGCGTCTTAGTTGTGAAGAAGGAAGGTTAGTTTTATAAAATCAAAGAGGATATTTTAATAAAAAGAGGTTGATGATGGGTAATAGAGTATTAGTTCTAATTTTAGTTTTTATCTGTACTTGTAGTGTTGCTTTAGCTGTTGTATGGACTGAGGATGAGTACTCAGATTACAAGTATGGCGTGTTTGATAATAATATTCAAGTAAATTCCACACTGGTGGGTTTAAACACAGGTCAAGGAATCGTTCATTCAGGAGATGGTAGATCGTTTATGGTTGCGGGCCCTAATGGGGTAATTGGTATGTATAATGGTGGGAGTTTAGAACAAAGAACTTACTCTTTGGGAGATAACGTAGTTATTTCGGGATTGCGTGATTCATTCATGGTTGTTGGTTCGAAAGGAGTTCTCGCGAAGAACGAAGGACACTCTATATGGACAAAAGATTATTTATTGGAAGGAGCTGTTGCAATTGCAGGAGACGGTGATTCGTTCATGGCTGTTGCAGATAATGGTATGATCTTTCGTAAAGCCAATGAAAACTTCTCTACGTTAAGTGTGAATATTGGAACAAAAAGAGATGTTGCGGGTAAAGATACTTCTTTTATAGCTGCTGGCGAAGATGGCGCCTTATCTGTTTTTGCAAATACTCTTCCAGTCGTAAAACATTATGATCTTGGTTCAGGTGTTAAAGCTTTTGGAAGTGGAGAGACATATTTAGCGGCAGGTGCTTCAGGTGTTGTATATAGATACAATAATAATACATTTCAATCTTCGGATATTGGTTTAGGTTCTGATATTGTTGGCGATAGTAAACGAAAATCATTGTTTGCAGCAGGAAGTTCAGGTGTTGCGTCTGTCTACTTAGGTGATTGGTTAGAAGTTTCTTCCGTTGTGTTAGGTTCTAATCCTCAAATTGCTTTAGGGGACAATTCATTTATGGCTGCAGGAAGTTCAGGTGTTGCCTCTAAGTATAAACATAAAGATATTCTGACGAAGGTATTTGGATTTGGAAGTGATGTGCGCGTTGCAGGAAATACGCGAGCGTTTATGGCCGCAGGAGAAAATGGCGTAGCTACAGTTTATTCAGATAATGCGATTAAAACATCTTCAATTTATTTAGGGAGTCCTGTACAAATTGCAGGAAGTAGATCTTTTATGGCGGTTGGCCCTAATGGGAGTGTTGCCGTTTTTGAGGATGGTAATCTAACAACTTCTGATTTTGATATTGGTGCGGAACCGGTCCTTGTAGGTAAAAGTAAGGCGTTTATGGCTGCAGGAAATAACGGGGTAGTTGCGAGATATGGTAGTAAAGATATTGATGTATTAGAATTTGATTTTGGTGGTAAGCCAGATGTTTCAGGCACCTCTGTTTATTTCATGGCGGCAGGACCTAATGGTGTTGTTGTGAAAAACAGAAATGATGATTTGTTATTGCATTTATTCGACTTTGGAGGTCAAGTTGATGTTACAGGAGATTCTAATGCTTTTATGGCGGCAGGACCTAAAGGGTACGCATATTGGAGACCAGGCGAAGAAGTGCAAACTTTTTATTTTAATTTCGCCAGCGCACCAATCGTGAAGGGTAATTATGATTCTTTCATGGCTTCAGGAAGTAATGGAATTGTTGCAAAGCATAAGGACACTTTCTTCGTTGAAAAACAAATATATTTAGGAGAAGATCTTTATGTTGGTGGGGGAGATTTCTCATTTCTAATTATAGGTGAGAATTCTACAATTGTTGCAAGACATAAAGATGAAGAGTTAGTTGAAGATAGTTTTGATTTTGGAGATGTAAAAGGAGTTTATGGTGAAAATAATGTTTTGTTTGCTGTAGGTTCTAGCGGTGTTGTGGTTAGAAAAGAAGATAATGCTTTTGATAAGCTAAATTTTACTTTTGGAGATGGTTTGTTTGTAGTAGGCAATTCCACATATTTTTATGCAGGAGGGGCAAATGGTGTTGTTTCTCGTCATCCTAGTGGCGGATTGAGGTCTAAAGAGTTTAAATTATCTAATGGTACAGCTGCAGGTTCATTCACTTCAATAGATCTTAAGTTTAATGTTTCTGTTGATTTAGGAAGCATTAGCTGGGAAGAAGAGTTAGTTGCTGATTCCAGTTTTAACGTAAGTGTTTCTTATAATTCGGGCGTTAACTTTACTAAAGTCGAGAACGGTGATAACCTTAGCAAAGGTGTTAATAGTGTTATGTATAAAGTTGAATTAGCTACAGATAGTTTAGATGTTAGTTCTAAGGTTGGAAATTTTAGCATCGAGGTTTTGTCAGAAGTAGATTTAGAATATTTTGTTAATGAAAGTCGAGGTCTTAGAAGCAATTCAACAAAAGCCGTGGTGGAGACAGTAGTAGAAGAAGTGGAAGAAGATGCGGAAATTAAAGAGATTATTTCTAAGGAGATTGTCGAAACGCCTGTTGAGGTTGCCGTGGAGAAAACCGTAGAAGAACCAGTAGTTGAGAAAAAAGAATTTGTTGTTGACAGGATAAAATTATTTCAGTGTAGACCTGAGAATCGTTGTGGCAAGGGATTGTTTAATATTTGTGATTGGGGAGAATGTTATGCAGAATGTCCAAATTACGTATTTACTTCTGGTTGGATCTTTAATAGTTGCGAACCTTGTACATTAAGAACTACTTGCGCAGATTATAGCGGATTTGAGAAAACTTGTAAGAATGATCCTTGTTTGCTAAATAATTGTGCATGGGACAGGGCATCGGGTAATTGTATTGCAGTGTCTAAGTGATGAGATTCTTGCAGTAGAGGCGTTCTAAAAAGCGAATAGTTTAAATAATACTTAAAAATTGCATTTTAAAATGGAAATTCCAAAATCATACGATCCGAAGGTTGAAGAGCCAAAGTGGCAAAAGTTCTGGGAAGATCAAGGTGTGTACAAATTTGATCCTGAATCTGATAAAGAAATTTTCTCAATTGATACTCCTCCGCCTACTGTGTCTGGTAAAATGCACATGGGTCATGCATTCGGTAATAGTCAACAAGATTTTATTGCTCGATTCAAAAGAATGAGGGGCTTTAATGTTCTACAACCATTTGGTACTGATGATAATGGATTACCAACTCAAACTCTGATTCAGAAAACTAAGAAAGTTAGAGCAAGAGATATGGAAAGAAAAGATTTTGTTAGATTATGTATTGAAACTCTTGAGAAAGAGTTGAGACCCGAGTATCTTTCTGATTGGAAAAAATTAGGCATTAGTTGCGACTGGGATGTGTCTTATACAACTATAGATCCTCATTGTAGGAGAATTAGTCAAAGATCATTCATTGAATTATATGAAATGGGTCGTGCGCATAGAAAAGAAGCTGCAGCAATGTGGTGTCCTAAATGTAGAACTGCTATTGCTCAAGTAGAACTAGAAGATAAAGAAATGGAATCTATGTTTAACGATATTGTGTTTAAAGTAGATGGTGAAAAAATAATTGTGGCTACTACTCGTCCAGAACTATTGCCTGCGTGTGTGGCGGTTTTCTTTCATCCTGAAGATGATAGGTATAAGCATTTGGAAGGAAAGATGGCAAAAGTTCCTCTATTTGATATTGAAGTTCCAATCATGCCAGATGAGCGAGCAGATTCTGAGAAAGGTACAGGAATTGTAATGTGTTGTACGTTTGGAGACCAAACAGATATTGAGTGGCAAAAAGTACATAATCTTCCAGTTAAAGCAGCAATAACTCGTGAAGGAACTATGAGTTCTTTGGCAGGTAAGTACGAAGGAATGAAGATTAAAGATGCTAGAAAGCAAATTATTGAAGACCTGAAAACAGAAGAGTTGTTGATTTCTCAGAAACCCATTACGCATGATGTTAATACTCATGAGAGATGTGGTGCTGAAGTTGAGTTTGTACATTCAAAACAGTGGTTCATAAAATATCTTGATCTTAAAGACGATATGTTAAAGTGGGGAGAAGAGTTGAATTGGTACCCGGCACATATGAAAAATAGGTATGATAATTGGGTTAAAGGATTAAGTTGGAATTGGTGTATATCACGTCAGATATCATTTGGAATTCCATTTCCTGTCTGGTATTGTCAAGATTGTGAAGAAGTTATTTTTGCCAAAGTTGAGAACTTACCTGTGGATCCTCTCGAAGATAAACCTTCTGTAGATTGTTGTCCTAATTGTCAAGGTAAAAACTTTCGTGGTGAGAGCGATATAATTAATACCTGGGCAACTTCATCACTAACTCCCACCATAGTTAAAGAATTGTTTAAAGGAAAACCTGTTTATGATAAATTAATTAATTCACCTATGAGTTTAAGACCGCAAGGTCATGACATTATTTCTTTTTGGTTGTTTAATACCGTAATTAAAAGTCAATTACATTACAAAATGAAACCGTGGAATGATTGTTTCATAAATGGATGGATGTTAGACCCTAAAGGGAAAAAGATGTCTAAGTCTAAAGGTAATGTTATTCCCCCTCAAGGTATGATCGATAAGTATTCTGCTGACGCTTTACGTTATATGGCGGGCGGGGTGAGAATGGGTGAAGACCTTCCGTTCCCTGAGAAAGAGATGATTAGTGGAACAAAAACCATTAACAAGATATGGAATGCATCTAAGTTTGTGTTGATGCATCTTGAAGATTATAAACTGGACAAACCAGAAAAATTAGAAATGATGGACAAATGGATTTTGTCTAGACTTAATGAATTGGTGAAAGAATGTACTGAATCATTTAAGGGATATGGTTACTTCAAAACAAAATCGGGTACTGATAAGTTTTTCTGGAAATTATTCTGTGATAATTATATGGAAATAGCAAAAGATAGATTGTATAATCCCGATACTCGTGGTGCAGATGCAAGATTATCTGCGCAGTATACAATATATACAGTTCTTAATACTGTTTTGAAATTATTTGCGCCAATCATACCACACATAACGGAATCTGTTTACCAATTGTACTTTGCAGAAAAAGAAAACAAAAAAAGCATTCATATTTCTAGCTGGCCAGAGTTTAATGAATCTCTAATTGATGAGCATGCAGATAAAACTGGAGATGTTATTGTAGAAATTGTAGCAATGGTTCGAAAATACAAAAGTACTATGCAAGTTTCGCTTAAAACACCTGTTTTGAAGATGATTATTAGCTGTGATGAGGATGTTAGAGCTAAAGTAGAACATGCACTCCCGGACCTAAAAGCGACCACCAGAGCCGAGGAAATCATATTTGAAGGCGAAACAGAGCTTGAAAGTGAGATTCTACCAGTGAAAATAGGCCTTAAATTGGGTGAAGCGCCCGTTAAATCGTAAACGTTGTCTCTCCGCAAGAGTAACCTTTATATATTACTTCTTGAAGAATATTCAGATTACATTCATTTGGGAAAATGGAGTTGGAGGCTGAATAAATATGGTACATTGGAGAGTTGGAAAGGGAGTAGAAATTGGTAAAAGGGTAATAGGAAAGCGTCATAATTATGTTCCTAAAAGTGCTCTAGCCGCTAGAGCTGTTGAGGAAAGTATTCTGGTTGGTAGAGATGCAGAAGATATTGTAACTCAAGAAAAACCTGCTAAAAAAATTGAAGATCATGTAGATTTGTCTGACACAGTGGAAGATGACCCATATGTTAATGGGCAATCGGAGATGGATTATCAACTTCTTGATGGACTAGTTGCAGATGACTGTCCAATGTGCGATGATTTCTTTTTAACCACAGGGGCATTAGAGTATATTGCAGGCACTTATAGAGTTAGCATTAGTGCAGAAGCTCTTGCTGATCCTAAGAAACTTAGCCCCGCCGAACATAGACAAATTGGAGATGTTCTTGGTGCAATTGTTGTTTACGATAGAGATGCTTGTAAAGATTTGCTTGATGACGATATTAGATTTGATGGAATTCAAGATGATGTTGAGTACCATAAGTCTTGCGCAAATTGTTTAGATCCGGAACTAGTTCTAGAAATGGACTCTTTTCTTAGAATAAAAGGCGAAAAGCTATGTGTGAAAAGCGACTTTGCAGATCTCACCAGAGTTGCTAGGAGAGGATATGAAATTCCTACAGCAGATTTAGTAGATGGAACTTTTGCAAGAATCGAAGAACTATTATATTCTAACACCTGCGTTTGCGATTGCGAAATGCCCACAGAAGATCAAGTTGGAGATCATTGGCTAGTTGCTGCAACTAATGGGCACGAAGATGAGATGGAAATAATTCACAATCGAGGTCAAGTAGCTTATAGAAGAGAAGCTGCCAGACAAGAACGAATTCAAGCATCTTATGAACGAGCAATAGGTAAAAGAACTTAATTTATTTTTTTCCATTTGACACCATCTTTGGTGTCTTCTAATATTATTCCTTTTTCTTTAAGATCATCTCTAATCTTATCAGCAGCTGTGAAGTCTTTATTCTTTCTTGCTTCTTGTCTTTGTTCAATTAAAGCTTCAACTTCTTCAGCAATCTCGCCTTTATCGTGATCAAAAACTCCGAGTACTTGATTAAATTGATTCATTAAGTGTAAAACATCCTTCGCATTGCTTTCACCAATTTTATTCTTGGAAGTTAACTTGTTAATTTCTCTCATGAAGTCAAAAATTGCAGCTAATGCACCGCTAATATTGAGATCATCATCCATTGATTCTTCAAATCCTTTCTTTGCAACAGTTATTAGATCAGAAACATTAGAGTTTTCTTCACCCGCACCCAAAGATTCAAGTTTGTCAATAAAATCATAGAATCGTTGTAGTGTTTGAGGAATTTGTTTTAATGCATCTTCTGTAAAATTTAGTTGTTGACGATAATGTGATGCAATAAACTGGTAACGAATAGCCATAGGCGAATATCCTTTTTCTAATAAATCTCTCAAGGTGAAGAAATTTCCTGCAGATTTAGACATCTTTTCTCCATTAACGAAAAGGTGTTCATTGTGTAACCAGTAATTGACAAAAGTTTTACAATGGGCACACTCGCTTTGTGCAATTTCGTTAGTATGATGTGGGAAAACAAGATCAACCCCACCTGTGTGAATGTCAAATGTTTCTCCAAGATATTTAGTTGACATGGCGCTACATTCGATGTGCCATCCTGGACGGCCTTTGCCAATTTCTGTTTCCCAAAATACATCTCCATCAGATTCCTCCCAAGGCTTCCAAAGTGCAAAGTCACGAGCATCATCTTTTTCATACTCGTCGGAGCTATTCAATCGCCCATCTGCGTTCTTCTTAAGATTTTCAGTATCGAGATTGGCAAGTTCCCCATAGTCTTTGAAAGAAGAAATGCTAAAGTAGATTGTTCCGTTGCGTTCATACGCATTCCCTTTTTCTTTTAATGTTTTTATTAGCTCAACCATTTCAGTTATGTGATCTGTTGCTTTAGGCATAACTTCGGGAATCTCTACGTTAAGTGTTTTTAGATCACTAAGAAATTCCGCAGTATAGTATTGAGTAAACTCTTGAAGAGACTTCCCATTTTTTTGTGAATCTCGTATGGTTTTGTCATCAACATCAGTGATGTTCATTACGTGATTAAGCTTGAACCCTTTATATTTCAAGTACCTTCTAAGCAGATCAACAAAGATAAAGCTTCTAAAATTCCCTATGTGGGCATAATTATAGACTGTAGGGCCGCAACTATACATTTTTACTTCGTTAGAAATAAGAGGTTTGAATTCTTCTTTTTTCCTAGTTAATGTATTGTGGAACCTTAGCATCTTGATGTTTATAATTAGGGGGTTAATTTATAACTTTTTTGGAAAGCTAATGTGAAAGGTGGTCCCTTTTCCAACTTCGGACTCAACATTGATTTGGCCTTTGTGGAGATCCACAATGTGCTTGACAATTGATAATCCTAATCCAAAGCCCCCTTTAGAACGTTTCATGTGATGTTCAGTTTGATAAAACTTGTCAAACAGCTTTGGTAGAGATTCTTTTGACATTCCTTTTCCTGTATCTGAGATGGAGAAATGCCATTTGTTTTTGCCTTCTCCCGCTTTAACAGTAATCTTTCCACCTTTATCTGTGAACTTTATCGCATTGTTTAGAAGATTTACAAAGATCTGTTTAATCATCCCCTGATCCGCATCTACCACCATATCACGAGGAATATGCATCCTTATCGCTAACCCTTTTTTTGCAGCTAATGTTAGATAAAGTGGGTCTTTTAGAAGATCTAAAAGATTGAATGATTTTTTGTTAAGTTTTTGCTTATTGGCTTCAAGTTTAGATAGCGTTAAAACATCATTTATTAGTGCGTTTAGTCTGTCTCCTTCTTTTCTAACAACATCTAAAGCGTCAGCTTGTTGAGGTGAGACAGCTCCTAGTTTCCCTTCTTTTAACATAGAAACAAATAATTTCATAGAGGTGATAGGGGTTTTTAATTCATGAGATACAACTGAGATGAAATCATCTTTCATCTTGCAAAGTTCTTTCTCTTTTTCATATTTATTCTGAGTAGTTTCTAGCTTTTCAAACAAGTATGCTTTGTTTGCCAATCTAAGATAAAGCAGTCTTAGAAGAAGTGCTACAGCTATAAATGGAAATGGGTGTGCCGCAACAATTAAGCTAGGATTGAGCCAGCCTGTTCTTCCAAATGTGATTATGTTTAGCAAGTTGATTAAGGGCGCAATAGAATAAACAAGTAAACTGATGATTGCAGCATCTTGGTATGATACTTTTCCTCTATGTTTTAATAAGAAATATGATCCTTGGTATAAGAAGAGTATTTGAGCGGAAAAAGCTATGAAAAGGAGATATAGTTGACGATTAACAAATGCGTCTTTAAATATGAAGTCTGTCGCCACAACCCCGATTAATATTAATACCATTACAACAAAAGTATTTCTCAATAGAAATCTGCATTTTTGACGTGATTGACTCTTTGTAGGTAATAGCGGGTATATGAACGAATTCACAAGTAAAAATAAAGCTCCGGCCTCAACTATGTTGGCTAAGATAACAAGCGTTCCTTTAGGAATTACGTCTACTCCCCCGAACACACTAGCAAATAAGAGTGCAGATGAAACTAATCTTGTGAAGGTGAGGGTGAGAAATGCGATCAATAAGAAAAGATATTCTTTCTTTTTCTCTTGCAAGTATTCTATATAAATCATGTAAGATGCAAATAGAAATAATGCAAGCTCTACTACATGTTTAAACAATTCACCTTGAAAAGTACCTAGAAATGAAAATAGCTCGTGTAGTAAGTTAATTATAAATTCAATCATTTTACTTTGAAAGTAATTTGTTTACCGCATCAAGAAGTTGGTCTGGCTCGAACGGTTTTACCAAGTAATCGTCAGTTCCAACAAATTTTCCTTTATTTTTATCAATGTTTTGAGCAAGCGCGGTCACCATTAGAATCTTTGTGTCTTTTATTTCGTGGTCTTGCCTAATGTGAAAACAAACATCGTATCCGCCACGTTCAGGCAACATAAGATCTAAAACAATCAGATCAGGTTTAAGCTCTTTTACTAATTTAAGCCCGGATTCTCCATCATATGCGACACTTATATCATAGTGTGGTGAAAGAATCATTTCTTCTGCCTTGGCTATGTTGGCTTCATCTTCTATAATTACAATTCTTTTTTTTGAGTCAGTCAAATTAAACACCTAACAGTGGATTGTTTGGTTGATATTTAAAGATTTTTATTGTTACAAAAGAGCACTAAATCTCCTTAGAACGCTAAATTCATTGTTTAAAGTATTGTAAATACTCTCTAAAGGTGTAGAAAAAAGTCACAAAGAATGTGATAGTTAAAAGCCACTGCGCATATGGCACTTGTAGAATCATAATTACAAATGACACCACATACATGACCGCCATGATTTTAGCAGATTTAAAATGAGGCACGGTGTGCCATTTGTTCTTTTTGTAAAGAGAATACAGAAAATGAAACATTGCAAGTATTACGGCTAGTAGTAGTAGTTTATTAAGTATATTTAGCCAACCAAGAATGTAGAATGAAATTAAAGTCGCAAGATAGTATGAAAAATCACCAAGCATATCTAATACATCCCCGAACCCTGTTGTTTGATTAAATTTTCTTGCAATTAGCCCATCAAAGAAATCAGATAACATTATGACTGCTAAAATAAGTAAAGATCCTAAAATATTTTCTCCAAGAAGTTGTATAACAAGAAATGGTACCAACAGTATTCTCAATAATGACAACGCGTTAGGTATGTTGAGAATGTTCTCTTTCTTTTTTCTAACCAAAAATATCTCCTCTTTTTGAAACTATTTCTTTTTACAAATATAAATACAATGATCTAACTCGAAAGGATCGAGCGTCTTATAGTCGACAATGACCATTTCTTTTTCTAATTCAGTTCTAACTTGTGCAAAGATTGCCTTTGTCTTTCTTTTTTGGTCAATGCTTCTTGCTTTTACAACCAAGATTCCAAATCCGCCGTTTTTAAGAAAAACTCTGCAGTTTTTAAGAAATATCTCGGATTGATTTCGTTGCGCAATATCTTGAAATACTGCATCCACAAGAGTTACTTGATGATAATAATTTTCAGGATGAAATGCGTCAGCGATTATTGGACACATATTAGATCGATCTTCACACACTGGCACTATTTCTCTCATAACTCTTGGTGCAAAGTCTAATGAAAAAACAAAGCCATCTTTTCCAACCAAATCAGATACATGAGAAGGGGTGGTTCCTGATGCGCAACCTAAGTATAATACAGTATTGCCAGGTTTTATTCCAATTTGAGAAACCCCTTTTGCTAAAGCAGCACCAAGTTTACTTTTTTTAGTATCCCACGTTCTATATTCGTCTTGGCCCCGCCTAACTAAATCTTCGGTATAAACCGTTATACCCGGAACTAGGTTTTTAGTGAAGAATCTTTTTTTACGTCCTTCTTCTACATAGACTCCATAAAACCTGTGTTCTTTTATCATTTTTTGAATTTCTTTTCTAAATCGGAAAGTGATTTCTTACCAAAACTATCTGATGATTTGTCTCCGTAAACATCAACTTTTAATGCCAAAGTGATTTTGTTGGCTAAAGCTCTTGCAACCTTACCCATATCACATCTTCGGGCACTTGCAACTAATGGATGTTGCATCAAAACACCAAATTTAGGCGGTCTACTGCCGGTCTTAATATGGCGAAATAGGGCCTTTTCAGCACCTAGAAGCTGGACAGTGGATGCAGGGAATAATGCCAATCTTCTCAAATCTCCTGCGATCGCTATTAATTTTGCCCCAATAAGTGCACCAGTCATGGCCAACATGTTAGGACATAGTTCTTCCATGATTTCTAAAACATATGATTCATGCTTTGATTTAAGTTCTTTAAGAGAAACAATCTGCTTAGCGAGCTCTCTTATCTGAAACAAATCAATATCAGATATGTTTGCACCCATAGATAGGTTTTCATCAACATTAATTTCTTCTAACAACTCAGTTTTGTTCTTTTCAAGTATAATTTTCGCAAATCTATAATGATCTCCAATTGATCTAGAAAATTCAGGGTTGTGAAGTTCGTACCATTCTCTCAATCTTTTAGCTAGCGTATTAGAAACTTTATCAATCTCGTCTACGTTGTTTATCGACTGCACTAACAACATATCTTTTGTTAAAGAATTTGCAATTGCAATCTTTGTTTCGAGAATATTTCTTATTCTTAACTCTTTAAGATCTATTTTATCTGAAAGCGTATTTAGAATTTTTCGTAGTAATTTAGGATCATCAGTTAATTTTAATTTCTCAGTATTTTGCTTTTTTCCAAGGAATATTGCGTCATGTTTACCGATTATGGCCTTTTCTTCATCCAACCACTCAAATTTAGACAGTTTTTTGAAGATTTCTTTGCTAAGATTGAACGTAACACTATCTACAATCTGCATATCCTCATCAACTACATAACAACCAATATTGTTTGAATAAGCGGTTTTAGCCATTCTAAAGCGGAGATTGTGCGTATTTTTAAAGGTATTGAAAAATCGTAAAAATAAGCACTGTTGAGTCACAGCAAATCTTTTTAAATCCCAATTTAGAAAAGAAGAGTGAATATGTACGAAATCTTGGTTTTTGGGTGTGATGAGGCTGATGCCGCTCAAACGAGCAGCATTTTGGCGGAATCTGCCTTTTTTGAGGGAAAAGAAGTCTATTCTTACTGGGAGAACATGGGAAAGATCTCTGAGACGTGTGTAATGCTAGATAACAAGCCTGTGAGCAAGGTATACAGCGGACAGGCGGATTGTATTCTTTTGATGAATGAGAAATTATTGAAATCAGAAAACATAATGTCGCGAGTAAAGAAAAGTGGTATGGTGATTGTTAATAGTAAAAAAGATTCTAAAGAATTATCTGGAACGATTAAATTAAAGAATAAATTAAGAAGCGTAAATGTTAGCGAGATACTTTCTTCCGACGATGAAGTTTTTCCACAAGGGTTGGTTTTGCCAGTACTTGCAACATTAGTTCAAACTACTAATCAATTTAGTCCTAAATCAATCATAAAAAGTATTGAGAAGATAGACGAACAAGTTGATAAAGATAGAGTTAAAAAACAGTTTAAGTCATGTATTGATGTTTTGAAATAAACTATCAAGAGATGCAAAAAATGGGTGATGAAGTTAAACCGGTAAGAGATGTAAAGAAGTGCACGAAGTGTGGCTTCTGTTGGATGTACTGTCCAGACGGATGTATTGACAAACGGTTTGACATCGAGCACGAGAAATGTAAATCGTGCGGAATCTGCGTAGAGGAGTGCCCGTTTAAAGCGTTGGAGCTGAAGACGACAAAATGACCCGAGATTTAGTTGATATCAAGAAAGCGTTTTCGTACATTGTAGATATTAGCAAACCAGAAGTGGTCGCATCAACATCTGACGGGTTTAGTAGATACGTGCCTAAACTCCAGAAGAATATATTACAATTATATTCTGATAAAGCCACAATGAATACAGCAATGGGTGCAAATTCGTTTGGTTCTAGAACATTAGCCATACTAGATGGAAATGGTGTTAGCAAGAGTGTAAAGGAGTGTAAAAAACTAGGTTTGCCAATTGTTATTCTCGCTAAAAACTATTCAACTAAAGATTGTGTTCAGATTTATGTTTCTAGTTTACAAGAATTAACCGATACGGCATTGCAATCATTCTCCATTGCGGAGAATAAAGATATATTGTTACCTGTTGAATTGGTTATTGATCCAGAATTATCAAATACGAACGAAGTTGTTGATCTTCCGCAGAAAACAACCGTAAAGAATTTGTTACCTAATTACAGACCAGATCATATAACCCTAAATCCTAAAAAACCTGAGTGTTTGAATACAGTCGAGCACAATGGAAGTTCTGTGTTCGACGATGAAAAGATATTTAGTATAATATCCGCAGTCGCAAAGGATTTTAAGAAAAAAGTAGGTATTGACTTAGGTAATGGGATAACAGAAAGTTATGATGTAAAGGGCAGTTCTAAAGTTATTGTTACGTACGGTACATTGTTCAGAAAGATCAAACAACATCTTAATGAAAATAAAATAAAAGATTATTCAGTAATTAGGGTCAGATGTATTAATCCGTTTCCTAAAGATCATGTCGCAGAATTATGTTCAAACTTTGATTCGGTTATTGTTGTAGAAAAGAAAGATCTTTCTTTCTTTTCGCAAGTAAAACAGTCGTTGAAAGATAAGAAAATAGATAAACTAAATTACAAGGGTTACGAAGATTTATTGAAACTTAAGTGACATATTAGTCACTCGTATAGATAGTAAGGGGATAACAGGAGTTGACCGAGGTGTTAGGGACGACAGTCTTTCATAGTATTCAAGAGGACGACTTATTGGATGTTTGTCCATATTGCAAACGCGACATAAATCCTGGAGATTTTAGATCGGAGCACCACGTGTTCATCCATTACAAAATGCTTGAATGTGATTGTGGTAAGCGACTTTCAGTGAAAGTGGATTTTGAGAGTGATGGCAACGACAAATGGGCGTGTGAAAAGACAATTGAAGCCAAGATCAGAGCTGCAGAAGTAAAAAACAAGGTTGAAAAAAATGAATAAGAACGAAATAAATGGTCTATCAATTGAAGAGTACATTAGTCCAGGACATGAAGGAGTTCCGGGGTGTGGAAAAGTATTGGCGACCAGACTTGCACTGAAAGCAGCAGGTCAGAATACTATTGTCGTAAGTTCTTCAAGTTTTGTTAAAAATTCAGCAAAGAATATTATTCAACCATCATGGAGAATTCCGTTTATACATACAGATGACTGTCCAGCATCATTAGCTTTAGGTGTTGAGACATCAATGAATCAAGGTAATAAAATATATAATCTGCTCGTTTTAGTAGATGAAAAAACAACTAAGGCGCAAAGAGAGGCTGAAGTTGAAATGCTTAAGAAGTATGCGTCTAATGTGTGCTACATATTTTTAGATGGTAAAGGTACAGAAGTGGACAAATCTCCAGAAATAACATATGCAGCTACAACAAGCGTTGCGTTTCCGTTAGATATTGTTAATAAAGTTGGCAAGGCACTTAAATCTAAAGGCCCATCTTATGTTAAAATATTCTCTCCAACTCCTGCGGGTTCTTCGTTTCCACAATCTAAGACAATACAAGTAGCAAAAGAAGCATTTAATGCTAAGCTAACTCCTATATATGAAATGGAAGATGGTGTGTTGATGAACTTCGAGATTCCGTCTAAAGAAGCATCAGTTGATTCATTTTCTGCACTATCAGGGGTGAATTTCAATAAAAAACGAACGGAAGGTATCAGCGTCGCTACCAATGATCATTTTGAAGAGCTAGTGGCTTTGAAAGAACAACAAGAAAAGAATTCTTAGTTTATTTTATTAATGTGCCTTTGAAAGTTTTCCCTGACAAGTATTTCTTTATGTTTCTTATGTTGCTCCCGTTCATTATAACTACTTCCAACTTTAACTTTGATGCAAGTTTCGTGGCAACAGGATCAAAAGGCGCATTCTTTCCAGGCACCCATTTTGTGCCTACAATTCCAATAAACTCGTTCCAAGAAAGGTTTTCATAACGTTCTGCGTTCTTATGTTTTCTAGGATCTTTATCATATACATATTCGACATTTGATAAATTGATTAAACGTGTTGCTTTGAATTGTTTTGCAAGCAAAACAGCATCATAATCGGTAGACCAACCAGGTTTCCACCCCGCACCAACTAGCACATCTTTTTTGAAATTAATCCTCTTAGAAGGATCAATAATAATTTGAGGATGAGCTTTTTCACCGAACATACCCTTAACAACTTCCGCGTTTAGCCAAGTTGATTTAATACCGATCCAGTCGAGAGAGTTTGGGTCTTTGTTGCCGGTTTTTTTACTAGCTTCTTGATATCTGCGACAAGTTTTCCCGCCACCTGTGATTAGGATAAATCTTTTGCCTTTCTTTATTTCTACTTGAATTAGTTTCTTGAACTTTTTTAAGAATGAAACGTCTACGTTGTCAGGTGCTATGATGGAGCCCCCGAGAGAAATAACAATTACCTCTTTTTTAGCCATTTTAATGTGATTTATTTCTTAATTAGTATTTCTACTACTGCGGCGTATGCTGGTCTTGTAATAAATACACCAAATGATACACCAACGATAGTTACGAATGCGAATCCTTTAAGGAGACCAGCTCCTGCGAAAAGAAGAGGAACCATTGCTACAACAGTTGTAAAATATGCCGCCATGATAATGAAGAATGCTTTCTTTATTCTTTCTTTCCAACTTATTGTGTTTTGAGCTTCTCCTCTGAGAACTTCATCTGTGATAACTATCTGGTCATCTACACCAGTACCTGCCGCCACAATTATACCGGCGATAGCTGCCAAATCTAAGTTCCAGCCAACTAATGAAGCCAGTCCAAGAAGAAGTACAACTTCACTAACCATTGCAAAGACCATAGGTATTGCGACTTCAAATCTTCTGTATCTAATGTATACAACTATAACAACTGCAAGGATTGCAAATAAACCAACCATAATTGCGTTCTTTGTGAACTCCTCACCAAGAGTTGCAGATATTGCATCAGTTCGTACTATGTTTAATTTAACAGGTAAGCTACCAGTAATAAGGATTGTTTGAAGTTTCTTCATTCCGTTAAGTGCGTCGTTTACTGCTTCG